>Ga0265314_10000168_pt1 | contig 98154 bp, 63 predicted proteins | sample 4126metaG_FD_203106 | JGI IMG/M metagenome (GOLD analysis project Ga0265314, IMG submission 203106) | Rhizosphere microbial communities from Carex aquatilis grown in University of Washington, Seatle, WA, United States - 4-1-26 metaG | ecosystem: Host-associated > Plants > Roots > Rhizosphere >... | reverse complement strand
GACCTTTTCGTTGCACTGGGGCAGCGGCATCGTCGAGGAAGAGGCGCAGTTTGCCACGCCGTATCACCACCCGACGATCCAGCTGCTGAAGTTCACCGACGGTGACGCCAAGGGCAAGTATGCCCTGCGCTTCTGCCACTACGATCCCCACGGCCGCTTTCAACGCTCGCCACTGATCATTGATGCCGATGATCTCAAGACGTGGCGGCAGGCGCTGGCCACGACGCCGAAGTTGCGCCGGCTGCTGCGGACGCTGGCGTAAGTCGCTGGCGTGCCGAAGACCGCCCAGCGTACACGCCGTCGGTTGCTCCCGAAACAGGTGCCTCTCTTATGGCTGTCGATGTGGAATTATTGCCAGACTCGCTCATGCGCCGTCGCCGCCCTCGCCTGCTGCTCCTCGTGTGGAGCTTCCTCATCGCCAGTGCGACCACCCTGCACGGCGCCGACGCTGCGCGCCCGATCACGCTTGACGTCGATGCGCGGCAGGCAGCGCAGAAGCTCTTCCATGCGCAGTTGACCTTCCCGGTGCACCCCGGACCGTTGACGCTCGTCTATCCCAAGTGGATTCCCGGCGAGCATGCCCCGACCGGACCGGTGGTTGACATCGCCGGGCTGAAGATCAGTGCCGATGGACAGCCGATCGCGTGGCACCGCGACGCGGTCGAGATGTACGCCTTCCACCTCGACGTACCCGAGCGGACCGATACCCTCGACGTGTCGTTCGACTACCTCTCCCCTCCGGACGGCGGCGCCTTCACGTCCGGCGCATCGGCAACCGCACAGTTGGCCCTCATCAGCTGGAACCAACTGGTCCTCGTCCCACAAGGAGTGCGCAGTGATGACCTGCGCTATGCGGCGACGTTGCGTCTGCCGAGCGGGTGGAGCTTCGGCAGCGCCCTGCCCGTTGCCAAGCAGCGCAACGATCGGATCGATTTTCAGGCCGTGTCGCTGACCACCCTGATCGATTCGCCGGTCCTCGCCGGCGCGCACTTCCACACCGAGAACCTTGCGGACGCACCGGTCGTCCATCAAGTCTTTCTCGCGGCCGACAGTGACGCCGCCCTCGAGATACCGCCGGAGATGACCGCCAGCCTCAAGCGCCTGGTCGCCGAGACCGGTGCGCTTTTCGGCGCGCGCCATTACACCAGCTACAGCTTCCTGGTCACGCTCTCCGATCACACCGCGCATTTCGGACTCGAGCATCACGAGTCGAGCGACGACCGGGTCGCCGAGCGCAGCTTCCTCGACGAGGATCAGCGGCGTATGGCGGCCGGCTTGTTCTCCCATGAAATGACGCACTCGTGGAACGGGAAGTACCGCCGTCCCGCGGACCTGGCCCCCGGCAGCTTCGAGACACCGATGCACGGCGACCTGTTGTGGGTGTACGAAGGGCTGACGGAATACCTCGGCCAGGTCCTGGCCGCGCGCAGCGGCTTGCTGACGCCTGATGAGTATCGCGACAGCCTGGCACTGACCGCCGCCGACATGGAGCAACAACGCGGACGCAGCTGGCGACCGTTATCCGACACCGCGGTCGCGGCCCAGCTGCTCTACGGTGCGCGCGCCGACTGGGGTACCTGGCGGCGCGGTGTTGATTTCTACCCGGAGGGCGAGCTCCTGTGGCTCGAAGCCGACACCCTCATCCGGCGTGAGACCGGCGGCACGAAATCACTGGACGATTTCTGCCGTCTCTTCTACGGCGGCCAGAACGGACCACCAACCGTGGTGCCCTACACCCTTGACGACGTGATCGCCGGGCTCAATCAGATCGCGCCGTACGATTGGCAAACATTCTGGAAGACGCGCCTTGAATCAACGGCAGCGCAGGCCCCGCTCGGCGGCGTCACTGCTAGTGGCTGGAAGCTGGTGTACACTGACGTCATCTCGCCAATGCAGAAGGCGGCTGAATCGACGCACAAGAACATCGACCTGCGTTTCTCGCTTGGGTTTACCCTGAACGAGGACGGCACGATCTCCGACGTCATGCTCGAATCGCCCGCGGCCAAGGCCGGCGTGGCTCCGGGAATGAAGTTGGTCGCGGTCAACGGGCGGCGGTGGAATAAAGACGGTTTGCACACCGCGATCAAGGAAACCAGGAGCCGGCATCGTCCCGTCGAGCTGCTGCTGGAGAACGGCGAGTTCTTCAAGGCCTACCCACTCGACTACGACGGCGGCGAACGCTACCCCCATCTACAACGCGACGAAGTAAGCGGTGACATGCTGGCGCGGATCATCGCGCCGCAGGCCGGCACGGAGGGGGCCCCACAATGAGCCACCAACAAACCTGGGATCCGGAGCGCTATGCGCGCAACGCCCGCTTCGTCGCCGATCTCGGCATGCCCGTGGTAGATCTGCTGGCGCCGCGGCCTGGCGAGCGCATCCTCGACCTCGGCTGTGGCGACGGTGTCCTCACCGAGAAGCTGGTCGCCATCGGCTGCGCCGTCGTGGGCGTCGACGCGAGCGCTGAGCAGATCGCCGCGGCGCGCGCCCGCGGTCTCGATGCGCAGGTCATGGACGGGGAGCATCTCACCTTCGCTCACGCCTTCGATGCGGTGTTCAGCAATGCGGCCTTACACTGGATGCACCGCGCCGACGACGTCATCACCGGCGTGTGGCGGGCGCTCAAGCCGGGCGGCCGTTTCGTCGCTGAGTGTGGTGGCGCCGGCTGCGTGGCGAAGATCAGCGCCGCCCTCGCCGCCGCGCTGGCGCGGCGCGGCACCGACGCGGTCCGTGTGAATCCCTGGTACTTCCCCACTACGGAAGACTACGGCGGCCGCCTGCGCGCCCACGGTTTCAGCGTCACCTCCATCGCGCTGATCCCGCGTCCGACGCCGCTACCGGGTGACATCACCGCCTGGCTGGAAACTTTTGCCGAGAGCTTTACGGCCGCCTTGCCGGTGGCCCAACGCCCGGCATTCCTCGATGAAGTCCGCGAGGCATTGCGTCCCGATCTCTGCGACGCCGACGGACAGTGGACCGCCGATTACGTGCGGCTGCGTTTCGCGGCGCTCAAGCCGGCACAGTGACGACAGAAGACAGACAACAGACGACAGACAACGGACTCGGGACGCCGGATTGGTAGAACGCTGACCGCCCCCGGACCTCCGTACAAATCTCGTCCTCACGGCGTACCGTTTTGTGCGACCGTTCGCCGTGGGTGTTGTGCCCTTCCGCCCACGCCTGTTTTCGGTTGTGGCACGCCGCTTGTTACTTGCGTCATTCCATCACGCGGGAGGTGCTGGGATGAAGAAGTTGATGGCAACGGGCAAGTGGTCGAAGGCGGAGAATCGATGGAATATGGTGGTGGCATTGCGCCGCCCGCCCGCCCGCGCTTCGGACCCCGCAGCAGCTATACGCGCCGAGCCACGACGCGCAACGGTACTGCGACTGCGGCCCACCTCGGAAGCATAGATCCCCTGAAACGTTCGAACGTGTAACCCCGCGAATCACTGCGGGGCATGGAAAAGACGCTGCCCCCCCCAACACCCGTCCGGCGAGGGTAACTTCTCCCCCCTCGCCGGACGGTCCAGCCGGTCAGTGTTTTGTCGGGCTTGGGCGCATACGCCGGAAGGGGGCCAGTCGTGCGTACATCTCCTTTGCCGGATTCAGTTGCCGATGTACGGATCCATCGCTGTCCGCGACACCGCGGTCAGCTCGGCGTCCAATCGCGCCACTGCTGCGACCGCAAGCGGCCCGTTGAGTGCCGCCGGCAGCATGCCATCGTAGATGCGATGGGCGGACCAGGTGTGCGCGAAGCGAACGCGAATCCATCCGGCAGACGCCCCTTGCGCGTCAAGCACGTCGGCTTGATAGGTCCCGCGCAGGTCCAACAGCGAATCGGTCGACTGTCCGAGCGCGGCGGGCCCGTTGCCACCGGCAATGCGTTTGAAGACGGATGTCGAAAACGTTCCGTCCCCCTCGGGCTTGAACGTGAGCCGGATGGCGCGCTCATCCCAGGTGGCGTCAACCTGGCCGATCGGCGGCGCCGTCGCCGGCGGCGGACGCCGTACGACGATCTCTGCCCCGCTGATCCACAGGTCGGCGGTCGCGGTGCCCGCCGAATAGAGCACGAGTTGTGGCCCGCGCGGTGTCGTTGACAATTCGAGGACCCCCGCCTGCCCGCCTTCCATTCTGTCGATCACCAGGCCGCGGCTCGCGGCGTGCGCCGCGAACGTCACATCAGGCTCAACCGGAACCGTCGGCGACATCCACGAGCAGCCGGCGCCTACGATGAGGGCCCCGACAAGCAGACCGGTGCGGTTGGGTACCAACATTTTCATGTAATTCGCTCCTCTGTACCGGGAACACGGTAACAGACCTGCGGGCTCGGAGACAGAGCGGCCGCGACGGCATTACGTCCGGCCAAAAGATCCGGCATTCTGGGACGGCTGCGGGCGCGCTCAGAGCGCACGCCTCGACACAGCCGCCAAACGCGAGTACGACGGCACGTCATGCGACGACAACACACCCGCAGCGCCCGCCGTTGCTGGCACCGGCGGCACTGAGGCACAATCACTTCGAGGATGGAGCACGCCGCAGGAAGCGAACCGGCAGCGGGGGCACCGCCACCCACGCCCGTGACCGGCCGACGCCGTAACCGCAGCCAGAGTTGGCTCGCGCGCTTCTATCGCGGCAAGGTTCGGCCGCTCTTCTCGCGCCGGCTGTCGCGGCTCGCGGCCGCGTTGGTGCCACCGCTGTACCTGATGTACATGCGGCTGGTCTGGGCAACGAGTCGGGTGGAGCCCCACAATTTTCCCACCCTCAAGGACATCATCAAGCAATACAACGGCGCCGTTGGCCTCTTGTGGCACGAAGAGGTCATGACCGTCGCGTACGGGTACTACTATCTCGGATTTCGCCCGCACACGCTGGCCAGTCTCGGCGAATCCGGAGAGCTGATTGCGCGACTCTTGCTGCGCTGTGGGTTCGTCGTCTTCCGCGGCGGCTCGACGACCGGACGCGCACGCCGCCGCGAAGGCACCCTCGAGGAAATGATCGCGCACATGCGCAGCCACGAGGAAGTGATCTACGGATTGACGGTGGACGGCTCGAAGGGCCCGGCGTACCGCCTGAAGACCGGGGGACTCATCATCGCACGGGAATGCGGCAAGCCGATCGTGCTGGCACGCACGTGGTACAAGCGCTGCCTCCGTTTGCCAACGTGGGACCGCATGGCACTGCCGCTGCCCTTCAACGTCATCGGCTATTATCTGAAAGGGCCGTACACCGTGCCCGACAACGCGTATACCGCGGACGGGCTCGAAGCGTTCCGCTTGCTCATCGAGAAAGACCTCATCGACCTCGCCGCCCACAGCTACGACGACCTCGGGCAACCGAGGCCGGCCAATCTGGTCTATCCGCCAACCGTTTGATGTGCGGAACTTTCGGCGTGACTTATCTCCTTTCGTCTTCCAATTGAGGTTTTTCGGCTTGTTCAGTCGAGCCGACCATCGCTCTTCTCACAAGCGCTCGCCCGCGCCGGGGCGGAGATATTCACCCAGGGTGACAGCGTCATTGGCCGTTGCCAGCGCGGTCTCGCGCCGGATGCGATTGGTGCGGACCAGATCAGCGAGACTGCGTTCCAGCAATAGCATCCCGTCGTTGCCGCCGGCCTGGAGCGCGTTGACGATCTGCGCGGTGCGGCCCTCGCGGATGAGATTGGCGACCCCGTGCGTAATGCGCAGCAGTTCCACGGCGGGAACCCGCTGCGCTCCGTCGGCCGTGGGAACGAGGCGCTGCGCAATCACCGCACGCAGCGCATCGGCGAGTTGCACGCGGATCTGGCGCTGACGTTCGGGCGGATAGGTGCCGATGATCCGCTCGACGGCCGACGGCGCCGTGCGGCTATGGAGGCTGGCGAATACCAGGTGACCGGTTTCCGCCGCGGTCAGTGCAAGGCTGATGGTTTCGGCGTCGCGCATCTCGCCGATCAGGATCATATCCGGGTCTTCGCGTAGCGCGTCGCGTAAGCCAGTGGCGAAATCCCGGACGTGCGTCCGCACTTCACGCTGGCGGACCAGCCCGGGCTCACGCGGCGGACGGATGACGTACTCGATCGGATCCTCCAGGGTCACGAGCACCTGCGGGCGCGCCCGCAGGGCGTGTTGCACGAGCGCCGCCAGCGTCGTGCTCTTCCTGCACCCGGTCGGCCCGCACGCCACAACCAATCCGTGCGGCAAGTCGACGAGCGGCTCGATCTGTGGCGGGAGATGCAGATCCGCCAATGGCGGGGCTTCGCGGCGCAGCAGGCGCACGGCCGCGCAGATGCCTTCGTCACTGGCATAGATGTTCACCCGCACACGCCCCACCCCAGGCACGTCGCAGCCGCGATCCACCGAGCCACCAGCCTGAAGTTGCGACAGGCGCTCCGGTCCACCGAGCAGCCCGGCGGCATCGAATCCCGGCGCGCCGTCGAACGCCTGCAGCGCGCCGTTGATGCGCACGATCGGCCCGCGCTGTGGGCTCAAGTGAATATCGCTGGCCCCCAGCGCGACGGCGCGCGTCACCACGGCGGCAAGCTCCGCCGGGAGCGCGCGGCTCATCTCGATGTCGCTTGCCGCGACGTGACTGCGCTCGGCGGATTCACCACGCGCCGGTTCGTCAGCCGCGCGGCCGTGCGCGTCGCGCAGAAAGCGAACATCCAGCGTCGCCTCGTCGGGCCGCGCCAGCGTCACGACAAAACGTCCCAGCTCAGTGTGGCTATAGGTGAGTGACAGCTCGCCGCGCTGGCGCAATGTGGCGGCGTGCGCGGTCCAGAGATCGTCGAGCAAGGCCTGGATGCTCGTCGTGGACATCGCCGGGATCGTCAAGGGGAGCTCGGTGTCGCCCTTGAACATTTGCGGGGCACGGTCCGACGCCAGCCGCAACTCGGTGCCATCTTGGTGCACCAGGATCTTGAGCACGCTGTCGATCGGCTTCACGTCTGCGCTCGGCTCGTCTACGATTGATCCTTGCCTGAGCCGGCGCGCCGCCGCAACTCGACGCCAGCCGCTGCTTCACACTTCGCAAAGGTGTCCGCGCTCGCGGAAGACGTCACCTGCCCACGCGCGCAAAGGCCGCGGGCACCCGGCTCTCGAAACGTACCGCCGCACCGGTACCCGGATGGACGAAGCTGAGTATCGCCGCGTGGAGAGCCAGACGCTTGATGGGATCGCTGGTCGCGCCGTAGGCGCGATCGCCGACCACCGGATGGCCCGCCGCCGCCAGTTGGACACGGATCTGGTGGCGACGACCGGTCCCGAGCGTGATGTCGAGCACCGTCACTGTGCTGCGACGCTCGCGCACCCGGTAACGCGTGATGGCGGTCCTGGCGCCCGCCTCATCACGGGCCGCCGGACGGACGCGCAGCGATCGACCCTGAAGAATTTTGCCCTCGAGGGTGCCGGCATCGGCAACAACACCCCCTTCGACGACGGCCACGTATCCGCGCGTCACCGAGCGTGCCGCGAACTGCGCTTGCAGGTCACGTTTGGCTGCCGTGGACTTGGCAAGCACGAGCAGGCCGGAAGTCTGGCGATCGAGTCGATGCACAATGAGGGGGCGCGTTGGCGGCCGCGCCGCCGCGAGGTAGCTCCACACCATCCGATAGACGGTGCGTTCACGTTCGGACTCAGTGGCGATGGTGAGGAGGTCAGCGGGTTTCTCGATCACCAGCAGATGTTCGTCCTCGTGAACAAGCTGGAGCGGGGCCGAGAGGGCAACCCGCGCCACCGTGGCGAGACCGAGCCCGACCCGGTCGGTGGGGACCAGGAGTGTACGGCCATCGCGGACGACATGCCCGTTGACCGTAACTCGCCCCTGCGCGAGCCACTGTTTGCGGCTCACGCCCGAAGCCTCGGGATATAGCTCCTTCAGTCGCCCTGCTAGCGTTGCGGTCATCGATCGCGGCGGTTCACGCTGTGGTCACCATGACGGTGTATCCCATTCGGCGCCGAATCCAAGCCGCCGGCCGCAGAAATGTTGGCAGCCTCGCCGCGTTGTTCCCACTGCATTTGACTCGCGAGACTGGAGCGTGATTGGACACGGGACATGCACCACCACACCAGGGCCATGATGGCCGTGCTCTTCGCCCTGCTGCCCGGATGCACCGCGCAGCCGCCGCAACCGGCGCCAGCGGCTGACCAACCCGTCTCGCTCGACGCTACGCTCCAACCGTACCTCGCACGCTACGACCTGCCGGCGCTGGCTGCCGCGGTCGCGCAGACTGGCAAGATCATCGCCGCGGGCGCGGTCGGCACGCGCGCCGCCGGCGCTCACATCGCGGTGACGCTGAACGACCGCTTTCACATTGGCTCGGACACGAAAGCGATGACGTCCCTCGTCGCCGCAATGCTCGTCGAAGAGGGGCAGCTGCGCTGGGACTCGACGGTTGGCGAAGTCTTCCCGGAGTTGGTGGGACAGATGGATCCGGGCCTGCGGCAAGTGACGCTGGTGCAACTGCTGTCGCACACCAGCGGCATCCCCAGTGACAATGAAGCGTTCGGGAAACTGCTGGACCAGTCGCTGACGCAAGACGGGAACCTCAACGATCTGCGCTATTGGTTGGTGACGCAGTGGTGCAAACAGCCTTTGCAGTCGAAGCCGGGCACGACGTTCGCCTACTCCAACATGGGCTACACGCTGGTCGGCGTGATGCTGGAACGGGTGAGCGGCAAGACCTGGGAGCAGCTCATGCAGACACGCGTCTTCGATCCTCTGAACCTCCAGACCGCCGGCTTCGGTCCGCAAGCCAGCCTGGGCAAGATCGACGCACCGCTGGGACACGAGCGCCACGACGGCACCCTCAAGCCGATGCTCGCCGGCCCGAACGGCGACAACCCGCTCATCATCGGGCCAGCCGGCACGGTACACCTGTCGGTGCTCGACTTCGCCACCTGGGCGGCATGGAATGCCGGCGAGGGCAGGCGCGGGCCGGCGCTGGTGCATCCCGATACGCTGCACAAGCTGCACACGCCGGTGATCTCCATGCCGCCGCGGCCGAATGCGGCACCGGGAACGCCGTCGCACGGTGCTTACGGACTCGGCTGGGGCGAGGTCACTTTCGACTGGTCACCGGAGCCCTTCCTCTACCATGGGGGCTCGAACGAGAAGAACCTCGCCTACATTCTCCTGCAACCTCGGCACGATTTCGCGATGGTGTTGATGACCAACGTCAGCGGCCCACAAGCTGACCAGGCGCTCACGGCGCTGGTGGAAGAGCTCTACAGGCGTTTTGGCAGCGCTCATTAACCGGGCGAGCGAGGGCTGAGTCCCGAGCGCTGATCAGCCTGTCGAACTGAGATGTCCGCAGCGACCGAACGGGAAGCGGCCCGTAGAAGACGCGGGCCGCGGGCCCTAGGTTCAGCAGGCCGTTGGAAAAGAAAGCTCACCCTTCGAGAGCCTCAGGGTGACCGGGGCATCTCCAAAGATTTCAGGAGGGGCTCCGCTCATGCTGAGGCTCTCGAAGCATCGGGCGGAGCCTTTCAGCGGGCTGCTAGATGGCGCCCAGGCCACGTTCCCCGGTGCGGATGCGCACCACATCCTCGAGCGACGATATGAAGATCGTCCCGCCCCCGTTCGCGCTGGCGTGGGTGCTCCGCTCGATGATTCCCACGGCGCCGGCGACGTCCGCATCGGCAACCAAAAGCTCGACTTTAACCTTTGGGAGGAAGTCGACGGAGTACTCGGTCCCACGATAGAACCGCTTGCGGCTATCGCCGTCGTCTGACGCCTTGACTTCCAAGACGGTCATTCCCTTCACCCCGATGTGCCGCAGCGCCTCCTGCAAGACGTCAAACTCAAACGGTGCGATAATGGCTTCGATCTTCTTCACGAAACACCTCCTGGCCTGCGCATCAGCACAGGACGCCAGACCGTGACGCACAAAACATTCCATCGGCTCGGCCCGAGGTGCATGGCGCTTATGGCCACAGGAAGGCGCAACGGGATCCTGCATTTTGAAATGCGCAGGCTACCGGTTACTGCACAACGCAGTGGATAAGTGGCACGCGGCGCTCAGTGCAGCGCCGGATGCGGCGGCATGCGCCCGCCCGGGCTGACGCGCGCCGGTGCGCGCCGGTGGAGTCACAATCCGGCTTGTCTCTTCCCGCCGGCCATCCTACCATCAAACTCAACAACGGCGGCACTCCGCGAGTAGCGTCAACTCCTGGACGAGCGAGAGAAGGAGATCGCGAGATGAACGATGTGGCAACCGCACCGGCGTTCAAGGCCAGTGTCCCGCTGCGCGCGCGCATCGCCGCACCCCTTGTACTCGGCGCTCTGGCGCGGTGGCGCGGCGGGGCGCTCACCATGCGCTTGCCGGATGGGAGTGCGCGCGCGCTCGGCGACCCGAGCCAGGCACCTACGGTGACCGTCACGGTGAAGGACTGGCAGTTCTTCTGGCGGGCGCTCTGCGCGGGCGACATTGGCGTCGGGGAATCGTACATGGCCGGTGAATGGGAAAGCAGCGACCTGGTGGAGGTGTGCCGCTGCTTCCTGCGCGACCAGTCGATGCTCGGCTCCCACTCGACTTGGAGCCTGCCGGCGCGCCTCTGGCACGCATGGCTGCGGCTGCGGCACATCAATTCGCTCAAGGGCAGTCGCCGCAACATTCAGTATCACTACGACTTGAGCAACGACCTGTACCGGCTCTTCCTCGACGAATCGATGATGTACAGCTGCGCCGTCTTCGAGCGCGACGATGCCTCATTAGCGGAGGCGCAGCTCAGCAAGATCGATCAGATTTGCCGGCGTCTCGATTTAGCACCCGGCATGGAGGTTCTCGAGATCGGCAGTGGTTGGGGCGCGTTCGCCATCCACGCGGCGCGCCAGTACGGTTGCCGCGTGACCTCCCTGACACTGTCGCACGAGCAGCTGGCGCTGGCACGCGAGCGAGTGGCGGCGGCGGGCGTCGCAGCGCTGGTGGACATTCGCTTGTGCGACTATCGCAGCATCGCCGGCAGCTTCGATCGCATTGTGTCGATCGAGATGTTCGAGGCCGTCGGCTACGAGTACTATGGAGCGTTCTTCGGGCAGTGCAGCCGTATGCTCAAACCCGATGGCCGCATGTTCCTGCAGACCATCTACAAGCCGGACCAGCGCTTCGACCAGTACCGCCGCGGCTTCGACTGGACACGCAAGTACATCTTCCCGGGCAGCCTGCTGGCATCCGTCTATGGCATCGCGCACGCGTTGAAGCACCACACGGCGATGCGCATCGAGTGGATGCAGGACATCGGCGTGCACTATGCGCGCACACTGCGCGCCTGGCGCGAGCGCTTCATGAGCCGGGTTCCGGAAGTGCGCCAACTCGGCTTCGACGACCGCTTCATCCGCATGTGGGAGTTCTACTTGGCCAGCTGCGAGGCCGCGTTCGCCACGCGTTACATCGGCGATGCGCAGATGATCTTGGCCAAGCCGAGCATCGGGTAGCGGAAAAAACGCACGTGGCGCGTGGCCAGTGGCACGTCGGACGGTACATCCACGGAGAGCCACGCCGTATGCTACGATTACACGGCCGCCCATGCCGTGTCGCAAGTGGCCCGCGTGACGCCCCACCTTACATACGTTTAGTGCCGGGCCGTGTTCCGTTTGGCCACGCGCCACCTGCCACGCGCCACCTGCTGCTTCCCTTCATAGCCGGCCGATACGCTCGACGTACAAGTATTCGACCTTCCCCGTATCGTTGATAAAGAGATTGAGCGCAAAGCTGATGGCACTGAGGAGCAGCGCGCCGACGACGGCCGACCAAAAGCCCTGCACCGAGAAGCCACGGACCACATCGCCGGTGAGCTTGAGCATCAAGCCGTTGATGACGAAGGTGAACAGGCCGAGGGTGATCAGGTTGATCGGGAAGGTGATCACCAAGACCAATGGCCGCAAAATCGCGTTGAAGATTCCAAACACCACCGCGGCGAAGAATAATGGCACGATCCCATCGACCGTGATGCCCTTGACGATCAGGCTTGTGAGCCACAAGGCAAAGGCCGTCGTAATCCAACGAATCGCCAGTCCACGCATGGGAGACACGTACTACGAAGAGAGACGACAGACAACAGCGGCCTGCGGCCGGCGTCTATACTGCGGCCCGGTCCCCGTTGGGTCGCTGCGCGCTAGGACCTGCGGTCGGCGTCATTTCTACGGCGCGCTCCCGTTGGTCGCTGCAGGCTGCCAAGTCCGACAGGCTGCTAGCACATCCGGTCCGGCGGTTGTGGGCGACTCGTCTGTTGTCTGAGCGTCTGTTGTCTGTTGTCGCTCTTCTCTCTAAGGTCGCGCGCATGCCACGACGGTCGACCCTCCTCGCCCTCTGCATGCTCGCCGGCTGTTTGTGGCGCGGCTATGCGGCCATCATGACGGTACATCTCGACGTACTGACGCAGACCGCCGCCAAGCTGTGTTCCGTCGTCGAATCGAAGCGCGGGCTGACGGCCGAGGGCATGGCGGAGTACGTGTATCCGGCACAACGGGCGCGCGAGTTTTTGCACCAGTTCGATGGCCAAGCCGGCCGCCAATCGTACAAGCAATTCACGACGCTGGTCGACCACTACGAAGCGATGGTGCACGCGGTCGACGCCGCGCGGGCCGCAAACCGCGACTGGGTGCAAATGCTGCCGTCACTCACAGCCGAGCGCCAGAGCCTCGACCAGCTGGCGGCCGAGGTACGCGCCGCTCTCAAGCGCGACAACTAAACGGCCAGGAGGCACGCGGCTCGTGGCCGGGCGGACTATGCGGAGAGACCGCACGCCATCAGCCACCGTGCGACGTGCCACGCGCTTTCGCTCTCTGGTACAATCCACGCCATGCTCGACCGCTGGGGATCGCATGCAGCCAACCTCCTGACCGCGTTGCGGGTGCTACTGACGCCGTTCTTCGTCCTCACTGTGTGGTTGGCGGACCGGTCGCTTTGGCTCGGCATGGTCGCGGTCATCATCTTCGCCGTAATCGCGGCGACCGACGTCGTCGACGGCCGGGTCGCACGTCGTTGGCATAGCGACAGCAATGCCGGCCGTGCATTTGATCACTTCGCAGACATCGGCTTTCTCGTCTTCGCATTGACGGCCTACGTCGGTCTCGGGCTGGCACCGTGGTGGGTGCCGGCGGCCGTCGGCGGCTCCTTCGGGTTCTATGTCATCGACTCGAGGCGGGTCACGCGGCACCCATCACCGATCACCCATGGCCCAACGTATCTTCCATTGATAGGCAGCCGACTCGGGCACGTCGGCGGGGTGTGCAACTACGTGCTGGTCGGCGTGCTGGTGTGCAACAACAGCGCCCGCATCCAGCTGCTCTCGCCAGGGTTTCTGCGTCTGCTCTTCTGGTTGGTACCCGTGTACTCGGGAGCGGCAGTAATGGCGCGCGTGTGCACCAGGCGTGAAACGGCGCCGACGGTCGGATTGGCAACAACGCGCGACTAGGCCTGCGCCCGGCGTCCTTTCGATGGACCGCTCCCGATGGTCGCTAGCGTAGGGTCTCAGAACCCCTTCACACAAATTCCGCGGCGATCTCCTACAAACGCAATTCCGAGACACTACACTAGGTGCTGCCAAGTTCCGACGGGCTGCCAGATCTGCGGCCGGCGCCCGTTCCACGCCGGCTCTCTATGGGTGCCTGCGGGCCGTCTTACGATTTCGGACGCGGGTGAATCAGTTGCTTGCGCACGGTGATCCAGCGGTCGAGCACCGCCTCGATCTGGCCGCTGGCTTTCCACTTGCTCAGTAAGCTGTTCAGCCGCACGCGCAAGGCACTCTCATTCTTGCGCACTGCCCAGGCGAGATGCTCTTCCGTCAACGGCTCGTAATACCCCGTCAGCTCACGCTCGGGTGAATCGAAGCCGCCGGTCACACGCCAGATTGCCGGCGCGTCATGCACGAAGATATCTATGTCGCCTTTGCGCAAGGCCGCGACCCCGTCATCGACCGAAGCAAATTCCTTCACCTGGACATGCGGGTGATTCTTGCGGGCGTATTGCTCGCCCGTGGTTCCGCCGACAACCCCAACGCGGACCGTCTTGGCATCAAGCCCGGCCAGTTTGCGAAACCGGTTCGCATCGGCGCTGCGATACAGGGCCATCTGCGAGACGGTGGTGTAGGGCGTCGTAAAGCTCACCAGCTTCTTGCGCTCGGCGGTGATCGACATCCCCGACATGATGACATCGATTTGCCCTTTTTGCAGAGCCGGGATCAAGTCTTCCCACGGAGTTTCGACGAGCGTCACGGTGACGTCGAGATTTTTTCCCACGAGGGCCGCAAAGTCCGCTTCGACTCCCTTGATCTGCCCATCCTGCTTGAATGCCAGCGGCGGATAGTTCGTCGCAATGCCGACGCGCAGCGTCGAGCCAGGTGCCCCGGTCGCCGGCTTGTCGGCAGCCGCACCAGGGCGGGCATGAAACGCCAGCGCCGCGATCAGAATGATTCGCGCGTACATCGCCCCTGCAAGCATGAGTCGTCGCATCGTGGTTGCTCCTTGTCGTCTGCACATTCAGCAGTGCCCCTTCTCGCAAGCGAGGCGCGGCGCGTCAAGCGAGGGCCTGCGGCCGGCGTCTCTTCTACGGACCGCTCCCGATGGTCGTCAGGCACTGCCAAGTCCGACCAGCTGCTAGCGGACAGCGAGAGCACTGGAGCATCACGCCTCCGCAAAACGCACGACCGCCACTGCGTCTTGGGCAGGGCCTATAGGGTATGCAGCCAATCTTTCAACCGGCCGGTCACCACGACTTTCTGGTGCCGCAAGTCGCGGACACGGGCTACACCTGTCAGCAGCAGCGCGTGCCGCACCCCTTGCAAGACCACTTCGAGCGCTTGCTTGGCGCCGGCGCGCCCACCCTGCTGTTGCGCCCGCAAGAGCGGCAGCGCCATGCCGGCGAGGTCCGCTCCGAGCGCCAAGCACTTCGCCACCTCGAGCCCCGTCCGAATCCCACCAGACGCGATCAACGTCACACGGTCACCCACTGCCCGGCGCACCGACGCCACCGCCGCAGCCGTCGGGATGCCCCAACCCGAGAACGCCTCCGCCACTCCCGCCGCGACACCGTCGGCGCGCAGTTGCTCCACGCGCACCCATGAGGTGCCGCCCAAGCCGGAGACATCCACCGTCTGCACGCCGCACTCGACCAGCCGCCGGACTACCGCGGGCGACAGACCGCAGCCGGTTTCCTTCACCAGCAGCGACGCGCCAAAATACGTGGCGAGGGTACGCAGCAGCTCGTAACCGCCACGAAAATCGCGGTCACCCTCGGGCTGTACGAGTTCCTGCGCAGGATTCAGGTGCACGGCAATCCCGTCGGCGCCGATCGCATCGACGAGGCGCCGCACGCCGTCTACCCCCAGCTGCGTCGCCTGCGTGATTCCGATGTTGCCGATCACCAGGGCGGTCGGAGCCACCTCGCGGACTTGGAAGCTGACGGCACGCGAGGCGTCTTCACTCATCGCGCGTTGGCTGCCGACACCGAACGCCAGCCCGTACTCTTCCGCTAGGCTGGCCAAGTCACGGTTCACCTGACCGGCGCGCTCGGTGCCCCCGGTCATCCCGGTGACGATCAGCGGGTGCGCGAGCCGTTTCCCGCATAACTGGGCGGACACGTCTACCTCGGGGAGGGCCATTTCCGGCAGCGCGCAATGCACCAGGTGCACCTCGGACAGCAGCGTATCGTTCTCCTCGGGCTCGACATCGCCTTTAGCGCAGAGCTCGAGGTGAGCGTCCTTTCGCCTCGGGGTGGCGGTGTCTTGGGACATGACTGAACTAGAATAGCATGGCTTGCCCCAGATACCCCGTGCCGATCTTGTCGCTGCGCCGCGGTGGCGCCAGAGATGGAGAAGCTAATGGTCTGCGACCAACGCCCTTTTTTCGGACTTGGAAGACCGCAGTGCCCCAACAATGAGCGGTCCATCGAGACGACGCTGGTCGCAGATCCACGAGTTTTTGCTGGACTTCTGTAGCTTGAGGGTTGTATGTTGGCTGCCTCGTGTTACTCGGAATCTCGGGGTTACTATGTCATCGATGTCAGTAATGGTGCAGCGAACGGTACCGGTCCGGAATGTGGTCCTGTCTTTGACGGGGGTGCTGCTCTGGCGGGAGACGCTATGACAATACGAGGCAACACACGTCAGATGGCGACCGGCGGGCCGCTGCAGGCATCGCGCGCGTTGTCCATCGTTCTGATACGGTCCGCGACGGTGATGCCGACTGCGACGGCGAACGCGCTGTACGAACTGCCGCCGATAGGCCTCGCTTACGTCGCTGCCGCACTGAAGAAGGCGGGGCACCGGGTGCGCATCATCGACGCGTTCGGCGAGGCACCCGGCCGGCTCAACCACGAGACGGACGGCTTCACCACCAAAGGTCTCACGGCCGAGGGGATCATCGAGCGTATCCCGCACGATGTCGATCTCATCGGGGTGGCGTGCATGTTCTCGAACTCCTGGTTCTACTGCCGCAGTGTCATTGCGGAAATCGCGGCAGCGTTCCCCAGCGTGCCGATCATCGTCGGCGGCGAGCATGCCACCGCGGATTGCCGTCGGCTGCTGCGACGGGTGCCCGAGGTGCTCTGCTGCGTGCTGGGTGAGGGCGAGGAGACGGCGGTCGACATCGCGGCGCATCTCAGTCACGGCCTGCCGCTCGACACGGTCCCGGGGATCGCCCTGCGCGACCCAAACGGCGAGGTTTTCACCACGCCGGACCGGCGCCGGATTCTGGAGGTGGACGAGATCCCGTGGCCGGACTGGGACGCGGTGCCCATCAAGACCTACCTGGACCGCAACCTCGCCCACGACCCCTACTTCAGCCGCACCATGCCGATGCTGGCATCACGTGGATGCCCCTACCAATGCACGTTTTGCTCAAGCCCGCAGATGTTCGGGACCAAGTGGGTGGCGCGCACCCCGCGCAAGGTCTTCGAAGAGATCAAGCACTATTACGACACGTACGGCGCACGCTACTTCGAGTTCCAAGATCTCACGACGATCGTGCGCCGGGACTGGATACTCACGTTCACCAAGCTCCTGGTTGACGAGCACCTCGACATTCAGTGGACCATGCCGGGGGGCACCCGCTCCGAAGCCCTCGACGCCGAAGTGCTCGGCTGGATGAAGCGCAGCGGCTGCCGCTCGTTCGGGTATGCGGCCGAGAGTGGTTCGGAGGAGGAGCAGCAGCGTATCAAGAAGCGCGTCAATCTCTCGCGGATGCTCGCCTCCATGCGGGAGGCGGCAAAGCTCGGGATCGTGACGCGGTGCCACCTGATCATCGGGCTGCCCGACCAGACGAAAAAGGACCTGCTCGCCACATTCGGGTTCCTCGCCCGGGTGGCCTGGGCTGGTGCACATGATGTGGGGTGCTTCGCCTTCTCTCCCTACCCTGGGAGTGAGATCTACCAGAACTTAGTGGCCGAGGGCCGCATCGATCCCGAGGCGGCCGATTACGACAAGGTACTCGCCCGCAACGTCTTCACCTACTACGAACAGCGCTGCTCGTGGAGTCCGCACCTGCCGGCGTGGAGCATCACCTGGATCTGCCTCGCAATGTATTCGTACTTCTATGCCCTGCAGTTCCTGTTCCGGCCGCAGCGCTTGCTGGCCTTGCTCTATAGTCTCATCAGCCGCGAGAAGCACACCTACCTCCAAGGCTTTCTCATCAAGAGGCTGGGTCGTGATCCGGCTCTCCGCCTCAACGAGAGTCCCCCTGCCACCGTGCGCGGGGTCTCGTGATATGTCAACCAATGCTTCGCCCATCGTTCCCAGCTCTTCATCGGGCTCTGCCTGCAGACGAGTTGCCCGTCCGCGGAGTATCGCTTGACCGCACGCGGTAACGGCTGCGGGGCAGCGAACGGGAAGCCGCTACAGGCGCGGCGATCCCTGTCGATCGTGTTGGTCCGACCACCAGGGGTACTGCCGTTCACGGCACAGAACGCGGTGCTCGAGATACCGCCGATCGGTCTCGCCTACCTCGCCGCCTGCCTGGCCAAGGCCGGGCACCGGGTGCGGATCATCGACGCGTTCGGCGAGCGTCCCAGCCAGTTGATCAACGACGCGGACGGCTACACGATCAACGGTCTCACGGCAGAGGAGATCGTCGAGCGCATCCCGCGGGACGTCGACCTGGTCGGTGTGACCTGTATGTTCTCGAACTCCTGGCTTTACTGTCGGCGTGTCATTGCGCAAATTGCGGCGGCGTTCCACGACGTACCGATCATCGTCGGCGGCGAGCATCCGACCGCGGATTACGATCGGCTGTTGCGGCGGGTACCCGAGGTCCTGTGCTGCGTGCTCGGTGAAGGGGAGGAGACTGCCGTCGACATCGCAGCTCATCTGAGTCACAACTTGCAGCTCGACACCGTTCCGGGGATTGCGCTGCGCGATGCGCACGGCACGGTGCTGACCACGGCCGGCCGGCGCCGTATTCGGGAGGTGGATGAGATCCCCTGGCCCGACTGGGATACGGTTCCTCTTTCGAACTACTTGGACAACAATATCTGCAGCGACGCCTACGTTGAGCGCTGCATGCCGATCCTGGCGTCACGCGGCTGCCCCTATCAATGCACGTTCTGCTCGAGCCCGCAGATGTTCGGCACGCAGTGGGTGGCTCGCAGCCCACGCAAGGTCTTCGAGGAGATCAAACACTACTACCACACCTTCGGCGCGCGCTACTTCGAGTTTCACGATCTCACGATGATCATCCGCAAGGAGTGGATCGTCGAGTTCAGCAAGATCTTGATCGAGGAGGGCCTCGACATCCAGTGGAGCATGCCGTCGGGCACGCGCTCCGAGGCGCTCGATGGCGAGGTGCTCGCTTGGATGAAGCGCAGCGGGTGCCGCTCGTTCTCGTACGCGGCGGAGAGCGGCTCGCCCGAGGAGCTGACGCGCATCAAGAAGCGTATCAACCTCCCGCGAATGCTTGCCTCAATGCGCCAGGCGACGAAGCTCGGGCTGGTAACCCGGTGCCACCTCATCATCGGGCTGCCAGACCAGACGAAGAGCGATGTGCTCGCCACGCTCAGGTTTGTCACCCGGATGGCATGGGCCGGCGTAAACGACCTGGGGTGTTACGCCTTCTCGCCCTACCCGGGGAGTGCACTCTACCAGCGTCTGGTCGCAGAGGGACGCATCGATCCGGAGGCAGCCGACTACGACCGGATGCTCGCAACCAACGTGTGCACCAACTACAAGCTGCGGCGCTCGTGGACCCCGCACCTCCCGGCATGGAGTCTGGGCTGGCTCTGCCTTGGGATCATGGCCTATTTCTATACCTTGCAGTTCGTGTTCCGGCCGCAGCGCTTGCTCGCGGTCCTGCAGAGCCTGGGGAAAAGCCGAGGTCACACCTACCTGCAGCGCATGCTCGTCAAGAAGCTCACGTTCCGTGGACGGCCATTGCTCAGCCCTACCTCAGTGGTCACCACGGGGGACCGGATGTAAATCGGGGGTGTGAAACCCGGGCGTTGCGCCAACCGTGCGATCAACTGCTTCTCGGCGTCGCCTTGACCTTGCGCGGAAACGATCCCAGCCGCAGGCCTCCACTCCTGACAGACGCACCCGCTGGGTAGAACTCACCTAATGAGGATGCTGTCACCCTCCGAACCCTACACGTCTCCGACTGATTGCGGTATCCCGCCTCTTGCGGTCGAGGAGCTGGAGCGCGTCGCGGCACCGACCCGCGATGCGTTCATGCGCCGATACTTGTGCCCGCGCCGTCCTGTCGTTCTGACGGGTCTCACGCAGGACTGGCTCGCTTCGGAGGCGTGGACGCTCGACCGGATGGCAACCCATTATGGCGCTGCCCATGTCGTCGCGGCGCAGCTGGCGAACGGAACGCTGATGGACGATGCCTCCAGCGGCGTGGTCTTTCGGCGCGTCCTTCTCCGTGCGTTCATCGAGTCGTTGAGCGCTCCCGGTGCGGCGAGCTACTACGTCATGGCCCCGACGTGGAATTTTCCGGCGGCCTTCCAAGAAGATTACCGTATCCCAGCCTACTGCGTTGGCGCCCCGCACCTGCGCGCCAAGGTCTGGCTGGGAAAAGCCGGCACCGTCACGCCGCTGCACCGTGACGTGCCGCACAACTTGCACGTGCACCTCAGCGGCCGAAAGCGTTGGCTGCTGTTCCCGCCGGGTCACTCGGGACAGCTGTATTCGCGCGGCCTCTTCTCCGGCATGCCGAACTTCGCGCAGGTGGATCCGGAGCAGCCCGACTACGCTCGTCACCCCCGGTTCCGGGGCGCGACGGCGTTCGGCGCGACACTGGCCGCGGGTGAGACGCTGTTCATCCCGCATGGCTGGTGGCACCACACCCGGTCGCTCGACAACGCAGTGGCGATGAACTTCTGGTGGGGTGGGAGGTTGGTCTATCTTGCCGCGCTGGCATCGAGCGCCTTCAAACGCGCGAGAGGAATTCGCCGCGACGAGTGGGCCTAGGACCTTGCGGTCGGCATCTTTTCTATGGCCCGCTCCCGTTGGTCGCTAGTGGCGTGATTCACCAATACGGGGCATTATCTTTGCGCGCCACACGCGGAGTTTCCGGAAAAATCCAGCACTGCTCGCAATTTCATAATGCCCCAACAGGATGAATCACTACACTAGGAGCTGCCGAGTCCGACAGAATGCAAACGGCCGGTGAGGGGCGGCGCCGGGATGGCGCGAGCGCGTGGTGGCTGGCCGTGGCGCTGGTGATCGCCACGGCCATTGTCTATGCGCCACTCCGACACGCCGCGTACCTCAACTACGACGATGATCGCTACGTCAGTGACAATTCCCATGTAAACAGCGGCTTCAGCCGCGAGGGCATTGTCTGGGCATGGACCAGCAATCAAGTCGGCAACTGGCATCCGTTCACGATGCTCTCTCACATGCTCGACTGCCAGCTGTTCGGTCTCAACGCCGGCGCGCACCACCTCAGCAGTGCCGTCTTCCATATCCTCAACACCCTCTTGCTCTTTGCATTTCTTGCCGGCGCCACCGGCGCGCGCGGGCGCAGCGCATGCGTGGCAGCGTTGTTTGCGCTCCATCCGCTGCATGTCGAGTCGGTCGCGTGGATTGCCGAGCGCAAGGATGTGTTGAGCACCTTTTTCTGGATGCTCACACTGTTGGCCTACCTCCACTATGTACGCCGGCCGCGCGCTCAGCGGTATGTTTGGGTGGTACTCGCCTGCACCGCCGCGCTGCTCTCCAAGGCAATGGCGGTCACCCTGCCCTTTACGCTCCTGCTCCTCGACCTGTGGCCGCTGCGACGTCTGGCATGGGGCGGACTCGCGGAACGTACGGAGACCAGCCCGCTACGGCCCTCGCTCCCTTGGACATCCCTGGTTGTGGAAAAGCTGCCGCTCCTTGTCCTTGTCGGCATCTGCAGTGCGGTCAACATGCGCTTTCAGGAGCAGGCGGGCGCGATGGTTCCCGCTGCCTGGTCGCCGCTCGCCTACCGGGCTGCGAATGCGGTGCGCTCCTGTGGCGTCTATTTGCTGCAAACGCTCTGGCCGGCCGACCTGACGATTGGCTACCCTTTCGAAGTGCCCCTGCCGGCGTGGGAAGTTCCAGCGGCGGCAGCAGCGATTGCCGCCGTTACCCTCCTCGCACTGTGGGGCGTGCGGCGACGTCCGTATCTCCTGGTCGGGTGGCTCTGGTACCTGGGAACGCTGGTTCCCGTCAGCGGCCTGGTGCGGGTCGGTAATCAATCGCGGGCCGATCGCTTCACCTACGTTCCGCTGATCGGCATCTTCATCATGGTTGTGTGGGGCTTGCCGGATCTGCTGCGGAGTTGGCGTCATGGATGGGTCGCGTGCACGGCAGCGGCCGTAGGGGCGCTGGTGTTCTGCAGCGTGGTGAGCGCACGACAGGTGCTGTTCTGGCACGACAGTCTGACGTTCTGGGAACACGCATTGGCGCTCACCCCGGACAATGAGGTCGCACAGCTCAATCTCGCCGCGGCGTTGACACAAGCCGGCAGGCCGCAGGAGGCGGCGGCGCATTTGGCCGCGGGCAGACGCCTCGACCTGAAAGTCGCACAACAGAACCTCCTGGCCCAACTCCGGGCGCAACCGGAGTCCGCCAATCTCCACCTCGGGCTCGGGCGCGTACTCATCCAACTGGGCGACACCGACGAGGGCATCGCGCACTATCGCGAGGCCAGTCGCTTGGAACCCGGCTCGGCCGCCATCCACAACAACCTTGCGGTCGTGCTGGAAAAGGCCGGCAAGTTCGACGAAGCCATCGTCCAGTATGAGCAAGGCATCCAGCTAGAGCCCGACAGCGCCGAGTCGCGTTGTAACCTGGCGGCGGCGCTCGCCACCGCCGGGCGCGTGCCAGAAGCCATTGTCCAGTTCCGTGCCGCGCTCGAGTTGCGTCCGCAACTCGCCGAAGGCCGCTTCGGCTTGGCAATGGCGTATGCTCAAGACGGGCAGGAGCTCGCGGCCATCACGGAGCTCGATCAGTTGATGCGCGAACGGCCGGATTGGACGTCGGTTGAGGTGACCCTGGCGTGGATTCTGGCCACCGCGCGCGCCCCCGCCGCGCGTGATGCCAGGCGCGCCGTCCAGCTTGCGGAGGACGCCACACAGCGCACACAGCGTCGCGATGCAGACGCGCTCAGCAGCCTGGCAGCGGCCTACGCGGCGGTGGGCCGCTTCGACGACGCGGCCGCCGCCGCGCAAGGAGCGCTCGAGTTGGCGCAGCTCGCGGGCCGAGCCGCTCTCGCCAGCACGTTGGGGCAACGTCTGACCCTGTACCGCGCCGGTGCCGTGCCCGATCAGGGCGCAGGGGATGCGCAACCGGCAGCTTCCGTGTCCTCGGCACCACAGCTAGACTCGACGGCTCCCGACGCGGGAACCCCCTTGCAGTAGGTTCACCCATCGAGCCCCTGGTCACATGCGCTCACCAGCCGCGGGACAACCGTCAACATCGCCACCCCACCGCACCGCCGTCGCGTCAGGTCGCGCCGTCGCTGTCTGGCTGAGCTTGGCGCTACTCATTGTCACCGCCGCAGTCTACCTGCCGGTGCGTCACTATGACTTCGTCAACTACGACGACCCGCAGTATGTCCGTGACAATCCCGACATCCGAGCCGGGGTGAGCCCTCGCACCCTGCTCTGGGCTTGCACTTCATTTCAACTTGGCAATTGGCATCCGCTGACCACGTTCTCCTACCTGCTCGACTCCCAACTGTTCGGGCTCGACCCGGGAGCGTACCACCTCGTCAACGCTGCCTTGCACGTGCTCAACACGCTCTTGCTCTTTTGGATCCTTGGAAATCTCACCGGCGCATTGTGGCCGAGCGCCGTTGTCGCGGCCCTGTTTGCGCTGCACCCGCTGCACGTCGAGTCGGTCGCGTGGATTGCCGAGCGCAAGGACGTGCTGAGCACCTTCTTCTGGCTGCTGACGCTGGGAGCGTACGTCGCGTACGTCCGCCGGCCTAACGGCCGCCGCTACGGGCGTTTGCTGGCGGCCTACGGCGCCGCGTTGCTGTCGAAGCCGATGGTGGTGACGTTGCCGTTCGTCTTGCTCCTGATCGATTTCTGGCCGCTGGGTCGTTGGGGAGTCGAGCGCGCGAAAGCAGAGACGCGACAGCCCACGGATAGCTCGTTGGCTTCTTTGATCATCGAAAAGCTCCCCCTGTTCCTGCTGGCGGGAATCGTCGCGGGGTTGACATATGCCGCGCAAGCATACGCCGGCGCCGTGGACTCGTCGCCCGATCACGGGCTTGGCGATCGCCTGGCGCACATCACGTTCGTCTACGTCCTCTATCTCTGGAAAATGCTGTGGCCCACAGACCTGGCCGTGTTCTATCCATTCGCAGGCCCGGTGCCGACAGGCCTCGCATTGGCCGCCGCGACAGTGCTGCTGGCAATCACGGCGGCGGTCGTGTGGGCGGCGCGGCGCCACCGATATCTGCTCACCGGGTGGTTGTGGTATCTCGGCATGCTCGTACCGGTCATTGGATTTGTCCAGCAGGGCGCGCAGGCGCGGGCGGATCGCTTTACGTACCTGCCGCTGGTGGGGATCTTCATCATGGCAGCGTGGGGCATTCCCGATCTGCTGCGGCGCTGGCAGCACGGTCGCTTGGCATATTCGGCGGCCGCCGTGGCGATTCTCGCCGCCTGCACCGCCGTCACCGTCCGGCAGCTGTCATTCTGGCGCAACAGTACGAGTCTGTTCGAGCATGCGCTGGCAGTCACGCAGGACAATTTGCTGGCGCAGTCGCTCATCGGCACGTTGGAAATGGACGACGGTCAGCGCGACAAAGCGCTGCACAATCTGTCGGAAGCGGCGCGCATCTGCGACACGTCACGCGGCGAAACAACAATTTGCACCCAAGCCCACTACAATACCGGGTTACTCCTGGCCAAGCGCGGCGACCTCAACGGAGCGCAGGAACACTATCGCGCGGCGCTGCGTTTCGATCCGCGCTATGCAAAGGCCAACCTCGGGCTCGGCCTCATCGACGCGGCCCGGGGCGATCTCGCCGCCGCTGCGGCGGCGTATCGCGAGGCGCTGCATCAGGATCCGACGCTCGCGTCCGCACACAACAATCTGGCGATCGTTCTCGAGAACCTGGGGCACACCGACGAAGCGATCGTCGAGTACACCGAGGGCGTACGCCTGGAACCGCAAGACGCGGCGACGCGCTGCAACCTCGGCGCGGCGCTCGCCAGCGCGGGACGGCTGCCCGAGGCCATCGAGCAGTTTCGCGGTGCCGTGCAGCTCAAGCCCCAGCTGGCCGAGGCCCGCTTCGGTCTAGCGAGCGCCTATGCACAAGCCGGCGACGCGCAGGCGGCCATCGCCGGGCTCGACGAGCTGCTGAGCGCCCATCCAGGCGAGACCGCTATCGAAGCAACCCTGGCGTGGGTGCTCGCGACGGCGGATGACCCGCGGCTGCGCAACGCTGCGCGCGCGGTGCAGTTGGCGGAGGCGGCGGCCAGCCGCACCGACCTTCAGGATCCGGATGTGCTCAATAGTCTGGCGGCCGCATACGCCGAGGCCGGCCGGTTTGATGAGGCGGTGCGCACGGCCGAAGCGGCGGAGGCACGCGCACGCACCAACCACCGGGTGCCGCTCGCCGACGCGCTGGCCGAGCGCCTTGTTTCCTATCGGGCCGGCCGGCCGGTACGCGCAGCGAAGGAAACCCGGCCGTGACACGGCGGAGCGGTCGCCTGCTGCCGTGGCTGATCGCGTTGGCGAGCACGATCGCCGCGCTCCTGGTCGCCGAGGTGCTCTTGCGTGCGTGGCGCCCGCAAGCCCAGCGCGTCTTCCTCCTGCAGTCTCGCAGTGAATCGGAACGCGGAAAGTTCTGTGTCTACGATCCGACGCTCGGCTGGGTCGGCAAGCCAAACGTCGACGACACTTTCGATGCGCCCGACACACACCATCAGGTGCATCAGAACCGCTATGGCTTCCGCGGCCCCACCATCGAGTTTGCACGCACGCGGGCGCGCCGCGTCGTGGTACTCGGCGACTCATTCGTGTGGGGTCTCGGCGTCGACGACGACGAGCTGTTCACGACGCTGCTGGCGCATGACAGCAGCCCGCGACTCGAGGTCGTGAACCTGGGTGTCTCGGGCTACGGGACGGACCAGGAGCTGCTGCTCTGGCAACAGCTCGGACAGCGGTTTCGGCCCGACCTCGTCCTGCTCGTGGTCACCCCCTGGACCGATCTGTACGATAACCAGTTTGCCGAGCGCTACGACTACCCCAAGCCGCTCTTTCGCTGGGACGAGGCCACGGCCAACCTCGTACTGACCGGCGTGCCGGTCCCGCAGCGGACAGCGGCGCAAGTCGCAACCGCGTCTCCGGACCAGACGGCACCGTCAGCGCCGGGGCTCCGGCTGATTGCGCGGTCGGCGCTGGTGAGCAATGCCGTGCTCGCCCTCGCACGTGTGCCGAGCGTCCGCGGCGCGCTGGAGCGCAGCGGGATCATCTTCTCGCGCAACCCGGGGCAGCCATGGGAGGACCGCTTCTTCGAGCAGCCGCCAAACGCGCAGACGGCCAATGGCTGGGTGCTGTTCGGCCGCCTGCTGTCGGCGCTCGCCGACAGTGTGCAGCGCACCGGCGCCGAGCTCGTTGTCGTCGTTGTTCCGAGCCCCATGCAGGTCTACCCGGATCTCTGGGCCGACTTCGAACGCGCCCACCCACGGCCACCCGACCACCCGCTCGATCCGGAATTGCCGGCCCGGCTGGTGACCGAGCTGTGCAATGAGCGGCACCTCCGCGTCATCGATCTTCAGCCGGGACTGCGGGACGCGGCACACGACGACCCCTACCTGTACTACCGTTGGAACATGCACTGGACCACCTCGGGGCACCGCATCGTCGCCAACATTCTCCTTCGGGAGCTCGCCTCACGATGAGCGCTGCCGCCCGTGGACGCGGGCGCTTGACTTCATCGGCGCCGCGGGGCCATCTAGAACGGCAGTGGTAAATGCGTGCTTGGGAGCATTCGGCGGGCAGACCGCGCGGCAACCGACAGCGCCGCCTCCCGACACCCGGGGCGCACCCGCAAGTCGCCACGGTTTCGATTCACGCCGGCATCGCAACCAGCGCTGCGCTCCTGGTTGTCATGACCCTGCTCGCCTATTTGCCGGCGCTGCGCGACGGATTCATCTGGGATGACGTCGGCTATGTGACCGCCAATCCGACACTCCGCAGCCTCACGGGCCTGTGGCAAATCTGGTTCGAGCCCAGCGCCGAGTGGCAATACTACCCTCTTACGTTCACGACGTTTTGGATCGAGTATCATTTGTGGGGCTTGGACCCACTCGGATACCATCTTGTCAACATCATCCTTCACGCAGCGGACGCGCTGCTGCTGTGGCGGCTCCTGCACTGGCTGCGCCTCCCGGGGGCCTGGATGGCCGCGGCGCTGTTCGCGATCCATCCGATACAGGTGGAATCGGTGGCCTGGGTGACCGAGCTCAAGAACGTGCTGTCGGGATTGTTCTACTTGGGCGCCGTGCTGACGTTCCTGCAGGCGACAATTGCCGAGGGCACCAGTCTCCCGCACGTGCGCTGGCGCTTCTACGCGGCGGCGTGCCTGCTGTTCCTGGCCGCACTGTTGAGCAAGACCGCCACCTGTGTCTTGCCCGCGACCGTGCTGCTGCTCGTCTGGTGGAAGTCCGGTCAGGTGAGTCGGCGTACCATCGCGTTGCTCGTCCCGCCGGTTGCCCTGGCATTCATCTTGTCATCGTTCACCATTTGGATGGAACGGTACACCGGAGCCAAGGGCGCCGAATGGGGGCTGTCATTGATCGAGCGCGTCCTGGTGGCAGGGCGCGCGCTGTACTTCTATCTCGCAACCTTTTTCTGGCCGTCCCCCTTGGCCTTTGTCTACCCGCGCTGGTCGGTCGACGCCCACGTCTGGTGGCAGTATCTGTTCCCGGCGGCAGCGCTGGCCGCCGTTGTCACGCTGTATGCGCTGCGGCAGCGGATCGGATCCGGCCCACTGGTCGCGGCGCTCTGCTATGCGAGCGCACTGGCGCCGGTATTGGGCCTCATCAATGTCTTCTTCATGCGCTATTCCTTTGTTGCCGATCGCTTCGCCTACCTCGCGACCATGCCACTGGCGGCAGCGTGCGCGGTCGCCGGCAGCAAGCTGCTCGAGCGCCGGCGCTCCGCCGTGCCGATCGCATACGGTCTCGGCGTTGCGGTTCTCCTCGCGCTCGGCGGGCTCACGGCACGACGTTGCGGCGCCTACCGCGATGAGCGCACACTGTGGACCGACACCGTCGCCAAGAACCCCACGAGCTGGATGGCACAGAGCAACCTCGGCATGATCATGGCGGATGACGGTGCCCTCGATGACGCCATCGCGCATTACCAAGAGGCCTTGCGCCTGAAGCCGGACTATCCGGAAGCCCTGAACAACCTCGGGAACGCCTGGCGAGCCCAAGGTAAGCTCGACGACGCCCTCGCACTCTACACCACCGCGCTCCAACTCGAACCGGAGTTTGCGCAGACCCACAACAACCTGGGCATGGCCCTGGCCGCCAAGGGAAGCACAGACGAGGCGATTTCCCATCTCATGGAAGCGGTCCGCCTCAGGCCCGACTACGTCGTGGCGCATGACAACCTTGGCGTCGCACTGGTCAACGCCGGCAAGCTCGACGAGGCCATCGCACAGCACACCGCCGCTGTACGGCTCAAGCCCGACGATCCACAGCTGCACTACAACCTCGGCGTCGCCCTCGCCAAGCGCGGCGAGATCAAGGAGGCGATGGCGGAGTATTCCGATGTCTTGCGGCTCCAGCCCACCGATGCCCGCGCCCACAACAATCTCGCGCTTTTGCTGGCCGCACAGGGCAGGAACGAGGAGGCCGCGCAGCATTTCACCGCGGCGTTGCACGCGCACCCCGATGATCCCGAGGCTCATACCAACCTCGGAAACGTTCTACGAGCACGCGACAAGCTCGATGAAGCCATCACCGAATACGAAGCGGCACTGCGACTGCAAGCAACCTATGCGCCGGCACACAACAACCTCGGGAGCGCTTTGGCAACGGCCGGGAAGACCGCGGAGGGCCTGGCGCATCTGGAAGAGGCGGTACGCCTGCAGCCGGCGTACGTCGACGCACACTACAACCTGGCGACCGTGCTGCTCATGGAAGGGCGCGACCAGGACGCCCAGGCTCACTTTGCCATCGCCCTGCGCCTGCGCCCCGACTACGCCGAGGCACACAACAACCTGGGCTTTCTGTTCTTCAAGCAACAGCGCCTTGACGAAGCTATTGCCGAGTACCAGGAAGCATTGCGCAGCCGCGCCGATTTTCCGGAAGCCCACACCAACCTGGCAGCGGCCCTCGCTGCCGAAGGGAAAGCGGAAGAATCGATCGCGCACTACGAAACCGCCCTGCAGCTGAAACCCGACCACGCCGCGGCACACCATGGCCTGGGCTTACTGCTGGCGCGGCAGGGGGAGAACGCGCGCGCCATTGCCGAGTTGCAGACGGCGCTGCGGCTCAACCCCGCGGACGCCGAGGCGCGTGAGCAGCTGGAGCATCTGCGGTCTCACTAGTCGCTTTGCAGACCTCCTGAGAAGGCGCGTGCTGAACGACCAAGCGGGCCAGCGTAACCGCGTGACTGCACCCAGCAACGCCTGGCTCTGCCTGGCTTTGCTGGGGCTGACGATTGCAGTCTATGCGCCCGTTCGCCACCACGACTTCCTCAACTACGACGACAACGATTACGTCACGGAGAACCCGCACGTCACCGCCGGGCTGACGCGCGACAGCATCGTCTGGGCCTGGACGCAACCGCACTCGGCCACCTGGCATCCCCTGACGACGCTGTCGCATCTACTCGATTGTCAACTCTTCGGCACCGAGCCCGGACCGCCGCACCTGGTCAACGTCGCGCTGCACGCGTTGAACACCCTGCTCCTCTTCGGCGTTCTCGTGCGCATGACCGCGCGGCCGTGGCGCAGCGCCTGCGTCGCCGCGCTGTTTGCGATCCATCCCATACACATCGAATCGGTCGCGTGGATTGCCGAGCGCAAAGATGTCTTGAGCGCATGCTTCTGGATGCTCACGTTGTGGACCTACGTTGCGTACGTCCGTCAACCGCGGGCGCGGCGCTATGCGCTGGTGCTGGCCGCCTACGTTGCCGCGCTGTTGTCGAAACCGATGGTGGTGACACTACCGTTCACCCTCCTGTTGCTCGATCTCTGGCCCTTGGAGCGGTGGGGAGCGGGCCCCGGGCCAGGGGGAGGTTCCGCCAGGCGGAGCCGTCACAGCGATCACGAATTGCCACGCTTGGTCCTCGAGAAGCTGCCGCTGTTCATCCTTGCCGGCGTGGCCGCCACGATCACGATGATCACCCAGCAACACGTCGGCGCGGTCGTCAGCCTGCAGCGCTCGTCGTTCGGTGACCGGATCGCCAACGCACTGGTGGCGTATGTCGCCTATCTGGTGAAGATGCTGTGGCCATCCGGACTGGCCCCCATCTATCCTTTCGTCGCGCCGCTACCCACGTGGCAGGTTGTAGGATCGATGGCACTTCTCGTGGCCATCACCAGCGGTGCGCTGTGGCAGATCCGCCGTCGTCCGTATCTCGCCGTCGGTTGGCTGTGGTATGTGGGCACGTTGGTACCCGTCATCGGCCTCGTCCAGTACGGCAGTCACGCCATCGCCGATCGCTACACCTACGTGCCGTCGATCGGACTCTACCTCATCGCGGCATGGGGGGTTCCCGACCTGCTGGAGCGCTGGAAGCACCGCCAAGTCGCCTGCGCCGCACTCGCCGCCATAGGGATCATCGGATACGCGCTCGTTGCCTCCGTGCAGCTGCGCTATTGGCAGGACAGCGTCAGCTTGTTTCGACACACGTTGGCGGTAACACAGAACAATGCCGTCGCGGAGAACCATCTGGGCGCGGCGCTGGTGGTGCTGGGAGAGCATAGCGAAGGCGCGCGCCATCTTGCCGCCGGCGATCGGATCAACCGCGCCACCGAAGCCCAGCACTACGTCAGACAGCTGGAGAACGACCCCACCTCCGTCGAAGCGCATATCAGGCTGGGACGCCTGCTTGCCGACAGCGGCGACACGAATGGCGCAGCGGCTCATTACCGCGAGGCCATCCGCTTGAATCCCAACATGGGCGCGGCGCACAACAACCTTGCCGTGATCCTCGAAAGCACCGGCCAGACCGACGCCGCCATTGCCGAGTACCGTGAAGTCGTCCGTTTGCAACCCGAACGGGCCGAATCGCGTTCAAACCTCGCAGCCGTCTTGGCAAGCGCCGGCCGCCCGGACCAAGCCATCGAGCAGTTTCGTATTGCCCTGCAACTCAAGCCGCAGCTGGTTGACACCCGCTTCGGCTTGGCCAACGCCTACGCGCAAGCGGGGCTCGTCCGCGAGGCTATCGCCGAGCTCGACGAGCTCTTGCGCGAGCGTCCGGATTGGCCAGCCGCCGAAGCCACGCTGGCCTGGCTGTTGGCAACGAGCGACGATGCCGAGGTGCGCAACGCAGCGCGCGCGGTGCAGCTGGCGGAAGACGCCGCCCGCCACAGCGAGCGCGGCGACCCGGAGGTCCTCAATAGTCTCGCCGCCGCCTATGCCGCGCAGGGTCGCTTCCGCGACGCCGCGGACACGGCGGCGACGGCCATTGGAGCGGCGCGGACGGCACAGCGTCCGGCATTGGTCAGCGCGTTGAACGAACGCCTGGCACAGTACCGGGCCGCCCAAGCGGCTCGCGAATCGGCGGGAGCGCAACAGCCGTGATGGCCTCCCGGGCGCCAGGCACACGCAACCCGCGGCCGCCCCAGCGCGGGCAGTCCACGTCCCTGATCCGCGACACGACGACCATCTGGATCTCGCTAGCCTTGATCCTGGTACCCGTGGCGGTCTACGCCCCCGTGCGCCACTACGCGTTTCTAGGCTACGACGATCCCGCCTACGTCACGCAGAACAGCCTGGTGAAGGCCGGGCTGACACGCGACGGAGTTGTCTGGGCGTGGACGGGTGTCCATCAAGCCACGTGGCATCCGCTCACGACGTTGTCCCACATGCTCGACTGTCAGCTCTTCGGGCTGACCCCGGGGCCAATGCATCTCGGCAACCTGGTTCTCCACATCCTGAACACTGTGCTGCTGTTTGGCTTCCTGATGCGCACCACCACGCGGCCCTGGCCGAGTGCCTGCGTCGCCGCGTTGTTCGCCGTCCATCCCTTGCACGTGGAATCGGTCGCCTGGATCGCGGAACGCAAGGACGTCTTGAGCGCGTTCTTTTGGATGGTCACGCTCTGGACCTATGTCTCGTACGTGCGGCGGCCACTGGCACGCAGCTACTGCTGGCTGTTGCTGGCCTACATGGCGGCGCTGTTGTCGAAGCCGATGGCGGTCACGCTGCCATTGGTTCTCCTGCTGCTCGATGTCTGGCCGTTGGGCCGCACCGCCGCTGCGGAGCGCCGCGGCGGCGGAGCAAGGCCGGGATTCCGCGATCTCGCGCCGTCGCTTTCGCTGCTACTCGAGAAGCTGCCGTTGCTGCTCCTAGCGGGCGTCGTCAGCGCGGTCACGGTCATCGCGCAACGCCAAGGTGGAGCGATGATTTCGCTGGCCGCGGCGGGGCCGACCGATCGCCTCGCCAACGCCGTGGTCGCGTACGCGACGTATCTCTGGAAGACGATCTGGCCGACCAATCTGGCGGTGTTCTATCCCTATGACCCGGCGCTGCCGTGGTGGCAGATCTGCGCGTCGGCGGTGTTCTTGTTCGTGATCACGGTGTTCGTGCTGCGGCACGCGCGTCTGCATCGCTATCTGCTCACCGGTTGGTTCTGGTATCTGATCACCCTCATCCCCGTCAGCGGCCTGGTGCGCTTCGGCGGGCACGCGCTGGCGGATCGCTTCACGTATCTGCCTTTGATTGGCATTTTCATCATGGTGGCGTGGGGTATCCCCGATCTGCTGCGCGCTTGGCACCACCACCAAGCGGCGTGCGCCGGCGCAGCAGCGTTGGCGCTTGGCGCCTGTACGGTGCTCACCGCACGCCAGCTCCAACCATGGCAAGATACGCAGCATCTCTTCGAGCACGCATTGACAGTCACGCGCAACAATTACGTCGCCCACTTCATGCTCGGCACCGTGCTCCTCGAGGAGGGCCGGCGTGATGAGGCGTTCACTCAGTTCGCCGAGACGGCGCGCATCGAACCCACCTATTTCAAGGCTGAGCTCAACATGGGCGTCATTCTCGAGGCACGCGGTGATCGCGAGGCGGCAAAGCAACAGTATCTCGCGGCACTGCGCGCCAACCCGGACTATGCCGATGCGCACAACAGCCTCGGCGCCGTGCTCGCGGCGCAGGGCGACACCGACGGCGCGGTAGCACAGTATCGCGAGGCGATCCGGCTTGACCCCGACTTCAGTGCCGCCCATAACAACCTCGCCGCGACGCTCGCGAAATCCGGTCAAACCGACGAGGCCATCGTGCACTATACGGACGCAATCCGGCTGTCGCCGCAGCACCCCGAGCCGCATTGGAACCTCGCGTTGGTCCTGCAGCAAAGCGGCCACCTCTCTGAGGCCGTCGAACAGTTTCGCGCCGCCTTGCAGCTCAACCCGCAGCTGGTCGAGATGCGCTATCGCTTGGCGCTCGCATATGTTCAAGCTGGACACGTGCGCGAGGCGGAGGCGGAGCTCAACCAGGTGTTGCACGAGCACCCCGATTCCAATGCGGCAGCAACCAGGCTCGCCTGGCTGTTGGCCACGGCGGACAATGCGCAGTTGCGTGATGGCGCGCGTGCCGTCCAACTGGCCGAAGACACCGTGCAGCGCACCCAGCAGCACGACGCCAGTGCGCTGAACAGTCTGGCCGCAGCCTACGCCGAAGTCGGCCGTTATGCGCGGGCGGCCGACATTGCCGCACAGGGCATCGAGGCCGCGAGCCACAGTGGTCAGAGCGCCTTGCGCGACGCGCTCACGGCGCGCTTGTCGCTGTATCGTGCCGGCCAACCGGTGCGCGAGGCGCAGGGAGCACAACACCCATGACGGTGCTCCGGCAGCACACACGGCCCGCCCATTGGGCGTGGCTCGGGGCCATCGGCCTGTTCGCGCTGATGCTGCGATTCCCTGTCGCCGGCATTCCGCTGGAGCGCGATGAAGGCGTGTACGCATACATCGCGCAGCGATGGATGTTGGGAGAGGTGCCCTACCGCAACGACTACGACATCAAGCCGCCTGGGCCATATGTCGTGTACGCACTCATCGAGCGCATCGTCGGCACCAGCCCCTCGGCCATTCATTGGGGGATGCAACTGTACACGCTAGGCACGCTCGCCCTGATTTTCGTCCTCGCCCGGCGCCTGAGCTCGTCAACCGGAGGTCTAGCCGCGGCGGCCTTCGCCGCATTCATGACCACCGATCCGAGTGTCCTGGGTAATGCGGCCAACAGCGAGATGCTTATGATTCTGCCGCTGACCGCCGTCTTGCTCGCCGCGTGCTATGCTGCGGGGCGCGACGCGCTCGCCTGGGCGTTCGCGACAGGTGTGCTGGGGGGGCTGGCGCTCGCATTCAAGCAGACGGCACTGAGTAACGTCATCTTCTCCATTCTCTTCGTCGCCTGGTACATGCGGCGCCGAACCCTTGCCATTCTCGCCATGTTGCTCGGACTGCTGACGGTCCCGGCGCTCTTCGGCGCCTACTTCGCGTCGCAGGGCGCGTGGGACGCCTTCGTCGATGCCACCATAGGCCACAGTTGGGCATACGCCGGCCGCATGCCGCTAACGAGCTATCCCGCACTGCTGTGGGGGACGCTGCCGGACGTCTTGCGCTCATTTTGGCCGCTCTTGCTGCTCGCTGGCGTCCCGTTCATCGCGGCGAGCGTCGGCTCGGTCGTCCCAACAGACGCGCCAACAGATCCAAGCATGCGGCGCAACACCGTGTGGATGCTGCTGTGGCTGGGCGCGTCCTTCGCCGGCGTGGTCGCTGGTGGGTACTTCCGCAGGCACTACTACATCGCCCTCATCCCACCGCTCGCGGTGCTCGCCGGGATGGGCGTGAGCCGGCTCGCCGATCGGCTTTCCGCTCAATTGATCCGCCGCGCGGTGGCTGCCTGTCTGGTGATCGTCCCGATTGGAATCGGGATCGTCTCCAACAGCTGGTACTATCTTCCCGGCGATGCCGACGCGAAGTCGGAGCGTTTGTACCTGGAGCGGCTTTTCGCCCAGTCACCCGCCGTCGGCACCTTCCTCGCTGAACAATCCACTCCTGAGGACCCGGTGTTCGTGCTCGGCTCGGAACCTCAAATTCTGTACTACGCGACACGCCCGAGCGCGACGCGCTACATCGTCGTCTATCCCCTCATGGGTCCGTTCCCCGATGTTCGGCAGCGGCAACTCGATGTAATGGATGCCGTGCAGCGCGCCGCGCCGCGATTCATCGTAACCGTGTTTCTCCCCAGCTCGTTTTCGGCGGGCCCTGGAACCCCTTCGGACATCTTCGGCGGCACCTTGGACCTGATCAATCGCTCGTACCGTTTGGCGGCGGTCGTCGGAGCGGACCCGACCGGTGCCGCCGACCCGGTGGTGAGCGGCGAGCAGGCTGACGCGGCGTGGCTGGTGGCGCCCGTCTGGTACGGCGGGCCGTCGTGGTGCACGCTGGCGGTGTGGGAACGGGTGCCGTCCGTCGCGGACGCCGACCGGGCAGCCGCCGAAGCAGAAAGCGCGGCCGGGGTTGCCCTGGCCGCCAAGGGAGACACCGAAGGCGCCATCGCGCACTATCGCGACGCGATACGACTCGATCCCAATTTCGGCGCCGCGCACAACAACCTCGCCGCCACCTTCGCAAAAGCCGGGCGGCTCGAGGATGCCATTGCGCAATACGTCGAGGCCATCCGGCTGTCGCCGCTGCGCGCCGAGCCGCACTGGAATCTCGGCGGCGTGTTGCAAGCGGCCGGCCGCCTGCAAGAGGCCGTGCCGCACCTGCGCGCCGCGGTATTCTTCAATCCGCAGGCCGAAATGCGCTACCGTCTCGCCATCGCCTACGCGCAAGCCGGACAGGCCGGCGAGGCGCAAATCGAGCTGGAACAGGTGCTCCGCGAGCATCCGGATTCGAATGCGGCGGAGGCCAAGCTGGCGTGGTTGTTGGCGACGGCGAACGACGCGCGCCTGCGCAGCGGCCGGCGCGCGGTGCAACTCGCCGAGGACGCGGCCCAGCGCACGCAGCACGGCGACGCCAATGTCTTGAACAGCCTGGCCGCGGCCTACGCGGAGGTTGGACGCTACAGCGAAGCCGCGAATGTTGCTGCGCAGGCCATTGAGGTGGCAACCAGCAATCAGACCGAGCTCCGCGACGCGCTGCCGGAGCGCCTGGCGCGTTATCGCACCGGTCAGCCGGTGCGTGACGGGCCCGGAGCGCAGGCACCGTGACACGGCCCGCAACGCGGACCCGGCGCACCGATTGGGCATGGTTCGCCGGCGTGTGCCTGTTCGCCATCCTGTTGCGCATCCCGATCGCCGCCATCCCGTTGGAGCGTGACGAGGGAGAGTACGCGTACATTGCGCAGCGCTGGATGCAAGGCGATTTGCCGTATCGCGACGCCTTCAATCAAAAGCTGCCGGGCGCTTTTGTCGCCTATGCCGTCATCGAGCGCGTCTTCGGGACGACACCGAGCGCGATCCACTGGGGCACGCACATCTACACCCTCGGGACGCTGGCGCTGCTGTTCGTCCTCGGGCGCCGGCTCTCGTCAACCGCCGGCGGGTTGGCGGCCAGCGCGTTCGCCGCCGTGATGATCGCGGACGCGTCGGTCCTGGGGAACGCGGCGAACACCGAGGTGTTCATGCTGCTGCCGCTGACCGGAGCGATGCTGGCAGCCTGCCTCGCCGTCGAGCGCGACGCGTTGGGGTGGGCCTTCGGCGCCGGCGTGCTCAGCGCGGCGGCTCTGCTCTGCAAGCAGGTGGCGCTGCCGAACGTCGCCTTCTACGGCCTGCTGATGGCCGTCGCGACGCGCCGGCGCGTCAACAGCGCGCTGCTGTTCCTGCTGGGCGTAAGCTGCATGCTGTTGCCGGTGGTCGGGTATTTCGCTTTGCACGGCGCACTGTACGATTTCTACGATGCCACTATCGGCCACAATCTGCGTTATGCGGCGCAGCGATCGCTAGCCGCTTATCCGTCCATCCTCTGGCGAGGTGGCAAACCCTTCCTGTACACTTTTTGGCCGCTGATGCTCCTGGCCGTGGCGCAAGTCGGGAGTGGGGTGTGGGGCGTCGGGGGTCGGGTGTCGGTCAACGGAGGAAGAGCTCGACACCCCACACCCCACACCCCACACCCCACACCTCGCTCCCGGCGCCCGACGCTCCTGGTGCTCGCTTGGTTCGCGGCATCGTTTCTCGGCACCGCAAGCGGCGGGTACTTTGAAGCGCACTACTTCATGCAGTTGATTCCGCCACTGGCGATGCTCGCAGGAATGTGTGTTCACGCCATGAACCTTCCCGGGTTGACCCGGCTGGGGGCGCGCCCTGCCCGCGCGGTGCTGGTTGCCGCCGTCATCCTCGTCGCGATTCTCGGCAAGCCCTGGTACTACCTTCCGGGCGATCCGGATGCGAAGGCGCGGCGGCTGTACGGCAACAATCCATTTGTCGAGTCCGCCGCCGTCGGCCGCTTTCTTGCCGCGCACTCGGAGCCGGCAGACACCATCTTCGTGCTCGGCTCCGAGCCGCAGATCCTCTACTACGCGGAACGCAAGAGCGCCTCGCGCTACATTATCGCATATCCGCTGGTCACCGCTTTTGCCGACGCGCGCGAGCGTCAGCACGTGGTGATCGACGAGCTGCAGCGCCTCCGCCCGCGCCTGATCGTCACTGTGTTCGTCGACACGTCATTCGGCAGCGGCTCGCCGGATGCGCCGACCGATCTGCTCGAAACCGTATGGGACACACTGCAGGCGTCGTATCGCTTCGTCGCCGTCGTCCCATTTGCGACCGATGGGTCCCCACATCTGGTCACGGGGGAGGAGGCGCAGCAGCTCTGGGCCCGCGACCCGGAGTGGTATGGGCGACGGCCGTGGTGCTCGCTGGCAATCTGGGAACGCAAAGACACGAGCGCCGCGGAGCACTGAGTGATGCGCGGGTCTTTGCACGAGAATTGGCGATGGGCGGGTTGGGCGTCGGCCCATCACCCAGGGCGTTGCCGTGGGCTATCGGCTCGGGTCTGGCGTTTGGACGTTAGCGGCAGTCAACTTCACGCCACCGTCACCGGGGGCTCAAGCCCCCGGCTCAAAAAGCCAAGCCGGCTCAATCCGGCTCCCCCCCGCCCCCGCCGGACAGGGGTTCGCTGTGGGCTTCGTGTCAGTTCCCGTCGGGGTTATGAAGCCTGCGAGTGCTTGCGCAGCTGCTGGGTGTTCCGGGCACCAATAACTGCGTCAGCCGGCTTACAGCCCGGTTTACCGGGCTTTCTTTCATTCAGCCGCGGGCTTCAGCCCTCGGCGGCGGCCGATCTGGACACGCGGCAACGTCCAAACCCCAGGCCCGAGGCATCGCCCCGGGTGAGGGCACGAGGGCATTCTCCGGCAAAACCCATGCGCGGAACAGGTTCGACAGCGTGAAGTCAGGCACGCACATCACGCACACCCGTGGCAGCTGGGCTGGGTTGGCCGCCGTCTGTGTGTTTGCTCTGCTCCTGCGATTTCCCGTTGCCGGGTTGCCGCTCGAGCGCGACGAAGGCGAATACGCGTACATCGCGCAGCGCTGGCTGCAGGGTGCCCTGCCCTATCGCGACACCTTCGATCAGAAACCGCCCGCGGTCCATATGATGTACGTGCTGATCGAGTCCTTCGTCGGCACGACGCCGGCGGCCATTCACTGGGCGACGCAGGTCTACACGCTGGGCACCCTCGCCGTGATTTTCGCGCTCGGGCGACACCTGTCCTCGCCCGTCACCGGTGTAGCCGCCGCCGCGTTCGCCGCGTTCATGACCACGGATCCAAGCGTCCTCGGCAATGCGGCCAACACCGAGACCTTCATGCTGCTGCCCCTCACCGCGGCGCTGCTCGCCGCGTGCTATTCCATCGAGCGCGATGCACTGGCATGGGCGTTCGCCAGCGGCGCATGCGCGGCAGCGGCGCTGCTCTTCAAGCAGGTCGCGCTCTCCAACGGGCTCTTCTCTCTGCTGCTCCTCGCCTGGGGGGCGCGTCGCCGCGTTGCTAGCGCACTGCTGCTGTTGTTCGGCGGGACGTGCGTGCTGCTCCCGGTGTGCGCTTACTTTGCCATCCATGGCGCCTGGGCGGATTTCGTCGACGCCACCGTGGGGCACAATCTGCGTTACGCCTCCCGGCTCCCGCTTGCCCTGTATCCACAGGCATTCTGGATTTATTTCCAACCCTGTCTTCGCGCCTTCTGGCCGATTCTCTTGCTGGCCGGGGCGCAGATCGGGTGTTGGGTGTTGGGGCTCGGAGGCCGCACGTGGAACGATCATCCCGATCCCGAAAACCTGTCACTTGACCTCCGACACCAGACACCCGACACTCGAGACCCTTCCCTCCTCGTCCTCGCCTGGCTCGGCGCTTCGTTTCTTGGAACCGCAAGCGGCGGATTTTTTCGCTCGCACTATTTCATACAATCGATTCCCCCGGTGGCGATGCTGGCCGGCATGGCTGTCGGGTCCCTGCAACTGCGCCGCAGCGCCGCGCCGCTGCGTGTCGCCGCTCGCGTCGCACTGGTGTGCCTGCCGATCGCCCTCGGCATGCGCGCGTCTGGGTGGTACTACCTGCCCGGCGATGCCGATGTGAAGGCACGCCGGATCTACGCGACTAACGCAGTAGCCGAGGCCCCGGCGATCGGACGCTTCATCGCCGAACACTCAGCTGCCGACGACACCGTCTTCATCCTCGGCTCCGAGCCTCACATTCTGTACTACGCGAACCGCAAGAGCGCCTCACGCTACATCTTCGTCTATCCGCTGACGGGGCCGTTTCCGGACGTGCGCCAACGGCAACAGGTGGCGCTGCGCGAGATCATGGACAGCAAACCGCGCTTCATCATCACGGTTTCTGAACCGGGGTCGTTCCTGGCGGATCCCGCGGCCCCCACCGACCTCACCGATGCATTGGCGCGCCTCGTCAAGCAGTCCTATCGCCTGGCCGCCGTCACGCCCCTGACGCCCGAGGGCGATCGCCCGGTGCTCACCGGTCAACAAGCCACCGAGGAGTGGCAAGCAGCCCCGTACACATGTTGCACGCTGGCGGTGTGGGAACGGAAGGGACAGACAACAGATGACAGACAACCGACTACAGAGGTGCCCCAAGATTAAGGCCGCGTGAGATCAGATGACTGCTGGTCAGAGGAGCCGTCGTCTGTTGTCTATTATCTGTTGTCTGTCTCTGAAATGCTTCCGGTAGAGGTGAAACGCCCAGGCAGTGCGGCCCGGAATGTACGCTACGATGGATTCTGGATCTCGGCTGACATCCCTCACGAGGTCCAGATTATTTGCATATCCGAGCACTTCATCTTGCAGGTTTGCAATGAGGTCATGTGCGTTGCGCTCCTGATACACCGACGCCCTCTGGTACACAACATTGAATCCTTTTGCCTGAACATAATATGATGGCCAGATATCATCCATTCTACCGACATGCGGGAACATGAAGTAGTCACCAAGTATCTCAGGCCGCACGAACGTATTTTGGGAATTGAACGGCCCGATCGAGCTGGAGGTGAACGGAAACGGTGCGGGGTCGAACACGCATGTCGGGGCGTGCTCGAGGCGGCAAATGGCGTCGATGTCCGGATCGCCGTTCCAGAAATCCGCCTGGATGTCCACCCGCACCTGCTTCCGGATCTTGCGCGAGTAGTCGCGCTTGCTCAGCAGTTGCAGGGGGAAGCCGCGATGCCAGAGGTGCGGGTAATTGGTGACGCCGACGGGATCGAAGGCTGGCTGGTCCACTTCGTAACAGTCCACTTCCACCTCCTCGCCCAACAGCAAATCTTCGCCCCAGCCTGGCAGCGGGATGTTGTCGTCGTCCACCAGCGCCACCACGTCGGCACGCATATCTTTGGCCCAGAGCAAGCCGAAATTTCGACGTTGAATGCAGTTCCACCCAATGGCCGCCGAGAGGGCGGGATCGTATTCGTCCTGTTCCTCCGGGGTGACGTAAATCCCGCGCTCCAAGTGATAGTCGCGCGGCGTGCCCTTGTCGCCGACGACCACGAGCTCCCATTCTTGCATCGCTTGAAAGGCCAGAATGGCCTTGGTCGGGGGATTGATGGTGGTGGTAACGATCACTTTTCTCATAACGACCGCAGGCGGAAGCCGCAGCCTACGCCGCACCTTCCGAAGGGGGCATCAGGAGCGTCTGCTTGCGGGCAAAACGCACCTTCAAGCCGATACGAAAGTACTCGAAGTTTCTGAAAAACGGATTCTGCGATTCGCCCTCCATGCGCGGACGCCATGCCGACGGGATTTCGGTCACGGGCACGCCGAGCCGCAGTGGCTTGATGACGCTTTCGAGATTGAAGGAATGCCGCAGTTCCTCCCACTGAATGGACCGAACCAGCTGGGTAGGCAAGATTCGGAAACCAAACGTCATGTCCGTCAAATGCGTCAAATAGAGGAGGGAAAAGAAGCGCTGAAACACCCAATTGCAAACCAGCTTAATCCGCGAATAGCCTTGGAACGAGCCGCCGCTCATCCAACGCGAGGTGGTGACGATGCCGGACGGATTCCTTTGCTCCTCCGCGATCAGGCATTGCACCTCACTCGGGTTGGTTTCCATGTCGCTGGCCATGATGATGACATGACTGCCGCGCGCCACCTTGAAGGCGTCGCGCAGCGCCCCGCCCAAATAGGGCAGCTTCTGATGCACCACAACGACAAGATCACCCAGCCGCCGCTGCAGATCGGCAATCGTCTGCATCGACGCCGCGGTCGTTCTTCGGCACACGACGATCAACAGCTCCCGGATAAGCTGCCGCGGCACATCACGCAGGATAATGCGCACCGTCTGCTCCAACGCGGTCGTCTCGTTGACGACCGGGAGAATCACAGAGACGGATTCGAGCCGCTCGGCATGTGCGGTTTCGCTCATAATGAAAAGTCGCAAGATCCGTTCGCATCCCGGGCGCCCCGCCCTGAATCCTTGATCAAGATCACGTGACTCCCATACGAACGAAATGACAGCGGGGATTCCACATCAGTAAATTCACGGATTGCCTGTGCGATGCCGCCCGCGTGAGAGTCATGCACGGCGATGATTCCACGATCTACCATTCTCGGCCAGAAGAATGCGAGCGCGGCCTTCGTCCCCTCATAGAGATCCATATCCAAATGGACGAAACTGAATTGGGTCGTCTCGACGCATTGGGCCGAAGCTGGGAAAACACCCTTGACAAGCTCAACCCCATCAAAAGACGCCAAATAGGCCTTCACGTCGTCATACGCCGCTGCGTACTTGCCTACACGAAAGAACCGCTGCCCGTGCGAGGTGTCCTGCGGCCCCGGTTCCGGCAGGCCTTCAAACGTGTCAAATCCGTAGAACAAATGGTTTTGCTTCGCGTGGCAGATTAATTTGGCGGTTGCCCCTTGATGCGTCCCAACCTCGGCCATGCAGCCTTCAAGTTGCGCCTGCATGTGCGCGAGGCTGTAGATCAAATGCGCTTCGAGCGGCTGGAGCAGGCAGTTCGTCTCCCCATACACGGAACGGATCAAGCGCACCGTTTGCGGATCCTGGTAGAAACCGAGAAGCAGAAATTGCCCCATATATAGAAGTTTGGCACTGAACGCGTGAACCAGCGGAACACGGTACAGGCAGAAGGCCAGCAGCTTCTTCATTGCGGCCAGGGCGCGCACGCGGCCACGAGGAGCATACGCCGCATTCGCAGCCCATCGATCATTCCATCCCGTCTCCAATGTGCTACTCCGGCTCTTCGCGCCGCCCCGAGCCCTCACATGCACCCGCCGCCTCAGAGCGGTCAGGGCCCAGCAGTCAGTGCCGCTCACTGATCGCTGACCTCAGCTCTGATGCCGTACCCACTTGCGCTGCAATCCAGCGATAGGTTGCCGCCAGGCCTTTCTCCAACGACACCACCGGTTCCCAGCCAAGAACGGCGCGCAGGCGGGAATTATCGCTATTGCGTCCGCGCACCCCTTGGGGCTTGGTCAGATCGTAGCGTTTGCCGATGCGCTTGCCGGCGATGCCGGCGACCATATCGACCAGCTGATTGACGCTGATCAGCCGGTCCTGGCCCATATTCAGCGGCTCACAATAGTCGCTGCGCATCAGGCGGACGAGGCCTTCGACGCAATCGTCGATGTAGCAGTACGAGCGGGTTTGTTCGCCATCGCCCCAGACTTCGATCACATCGCCGTCACGTGCCAGCGCCACCTTGCGACAGATGGCGGCCGGGGATTTTTCGCGGCCGCCGTCGTAGGTCCCGAGGGGGCCGAAGATGTTGTGAAAGCGCACGACGCGGGTGCCCAGGCGGAAGTCCTCGCGATAGTGCCGGCAGATGCGCTCCATATAGAGCTTCTCCCAGCCGTAGCCGTCCTCTGCGTCGGCCGGGTAGGCATCCTCTTCCTTGAGCGGGTCCACAATCGACGACGTTTGCAAGGACATCGGATAGACGCAGGCGCTGGAGGTATAGAGATAGCGCTGCACGCCGCTAGCGCGGGCCGCCTCGATCGTGTGCAGATCGATGAGGCTGTTATCGCGCACGACCTCACCCTTGTTGGCCTGAAGGAAGCCGATCCCCCCCATGTTGGCCGCCAAGCCGTAGACCTCGTCGATCCCGTGCGTCGCCCGCAAGCAATCGTCCCAGCGGCGTAGGTCGAGGAGCATGAACTCGTGGGCGCTCGTCGGCTCGAACTCCGGCTCCTTGATGTCGGCGCCGCGCACCCAATAGCCGCGGTGGGCCAGGAAGCGAGTCAGGTGGTGGCCGATGAAGCCGCCCGCACCGGTGACCAACACTCGTGTTTGCGTTGCCATTCACTTCCCCTCGGCTTGGCAGTGATTCCAGGATGTTGGGTCTCTTAGCCTAGGGGGATATACGCCGACAAGTCGACGTTGCTCCTGCCCAGAGGGCGCGTCGAAGAAGTGGTATTGCCGCAGAGGCCAGCCGTCCGCAGCTTTTTTCGCGAGCCGCATGCGCAAACAGAGCGGGCGGTCCAGGATGAAGTCGCTGCGCTCACAGACCGCAGCCCGATGCCGTATCCGTGCGATGGGTGTCGGAGCTCTCCAAGATCTTCGTCGTAACCTTCGTGCTCTTCGTGGCTTCTCAATCACGCAGTGATGGGTCGCGGGAAGCCGCGCCAATACATCACGCGCGTTTCAGCCGTCCGGAGACGCTGGAGAAACCGCATCCGGCACACGACGAAAGGCCCAGGCGAAGGCCCCGCGCCAGCCCGCCGGAGCGGGCGAGGGTGCGCGCAGATCCGGCGCACCGGACTCGGGCAACTCCAGGTCGGGACGAAATTGGCGCAGGCGCTTTCGTCCCGGGCTCGTGAAGCCACGCCGTAGGACGATGATGTTGAGCGAGAGCTGAAAGATGTACTTCACGTTCCAAAACGGGATGGTGGTGACGATGCGGAAGAGACGCAGCGGCGCGCACACGTAGAAAACAAACAGCGCGGCACTGACCAGGCGGCGAATGGGAAAACCCGTGGACAGCTCATACCACGACTGGCCCTTGTAGTATTCGTCCTGGTTCACCCGGCTGAGCGCATCGGCATCTTGCGCCTTCGCGAGCTCGTACATCGGGGTGGCGGGCTGTGGGATGACCGTGAAGAACGTCGCGAAGGTCAGGTGCGACCGGAGCGCGAACCATACGGTCGACAGGAGCTCCTTCGCACTTTCCGTGGGGAAGCCGAGCATGAAAAAGCCGCGCACCAAAATGCCTTCGCGGTAGCACAGGTCGATGAAGCGCTTCGTCTTCGGAATATCGAGGTCTTTCTGGATCAGCGTCTGCAAGCGCGGGGTCACCGTCTCAATGGCCAGCGACAGCGCATACGTCCCACCACGCTTCAACGTCTTGACGACATCCTCGGTGAGAATGTCGGCGCGCAAGCCGTTCGGGAAGATGAAGCGCAGCTTGCCGGCACCATAGCGCTCTTCCAACGCGGCGAAGATCGCCGTAAGCCGTGGCTTGTGGAGGTTGAAAATATCATCGACGATCTGAAACTCCTGAACGCCGTATTGATCGACGAGAAGGTAGATCTCCTGGAGGACGTTCTCCGCCGAGCGAAAGCGGAAACGCTTGCCGAAGATGTCGTGACAGTAGGAGCACTTGTAGGGGCACCCCCGGGACGTGAACAGGCTTCCATAGCGGCGGTGCATGCGCCAGTTGCTCATCGAGTCGGCCTGATCGTAGGCGTCGAAGTCGACCAGGTCCCACGCGGGGAATGGGAGCGCATCGAGGTCCTTGATCGTGTCAGTCCCCGCGGGGCGCATGAGGACACCATCGCGGCGATGATACATGCCGAGGACGCCGTCGAAGCTCTGTCCGTCGAGGTAGCGCCGCACCCCCTCGGGGAATGTGTGGTCCGATTCGCCGTCGAAGGCCCAGTCGATATCCGGGCATTCGCGTAGGATCTCCTCGCACCGGTGGTGCGCGTAGGGCCCCCCGATGACGACGCGCTTGGCTGGATCGATGCGTTTGACGAGCCGAGCGATTTCCTTGGCGACCGATGCCTCGAGGTTCTCCGCGCTGATCCCGATAATGTCCGCATCGCGCGCCGCGTGAGCAACCTCGTCGGCGCGCAAGCTATAGAGTCGCGCGTCGAGCGCCTCCACCGAGACCCTCTCCCCGAGCGTCTGGCGCAGCGTGCTTGCCAGGTAGAGGATGCCGAGTGGCGGGCTCATCCCCGGACATACCGACGGCTGGAAAGGCTTGACGAGCAAGACCTTCCCCCTTCGACCGCCCGGGGTCGCATCGTCGGTTTCGAAGGCTCTCACCACGCAGCTCTTATACTCCACGCTCAAGTTCGATGTCCAGCAATTTTCACCCGCGCGGGCTGGGAGTGCTCTCACGAGCACTGACCACCTGTTCCAACCGCCTCATTCGGCCAACGCATAGCCGGTCAAGCGGCATGCAGGCGCGCCTCAATGCCAGCCTTCAGCCACCAGCAGAGGCGCATTCTCCAAATCGTTCACCGAGCCCGTCGGCGGCAGTTCGATCTTTTGGAGAGTGCGGGCGTGCGCCTGCATCAGAGCGCCGAGCTGCGTCAACCAACCGGTGATGTAGGGAGCCGATTGCCAGCCCCACGGTCCGTTCGGAGCCGGCGGCAGGTGCGGTGCGGGCTGTCCGGGAGGCGGCGCCAGAAGACCGCCGACGATCCACACGCGCCCACCCGCACGCAGGACGCCCTCGACTCGCTCGAGCTCCGCGGCGAAGCCAGCATCGCCCAGCTTGATCTTCTCTGCCACCTCCAAGAGCGGGTGGTACCTGCGATCCACCACGTCGGGCACCGTGATCCAAGGGGCGGGGCCCCGATAGTACCGGTCGAATGATACGGAGCAGAACCACGGGTAGACCACGATCAGGTCTTCCGCTCGACCCGCCGCTTCGATCCAGCGCGCCGACAGGTCGATGTTGGTCATGCGCACCGACACGGTGGCCGCGACATCACGGGCAACGAGCACCGCAGCGACGGCAACCACGGCAAGCCGCACGACGCCGCCGCGCCGAAAGCGGCTGGCAAGCATACCAATGCCCACATCGCTGGCGAGCCCGATCAGTGCCATGAGCGGCAGGTAGTGCCACACCTGGGACGGCAGCTTGACGACACCCCAAGCCACGGCGAAAAGGACAACCGTCGACACAGCAACGGCCGTGACGACGTACAGGACGAGATCCTTCGACGCGGCGGCAGACCTCGAGCCGCTCCGCGCCGCGACCAGACCGCCGGCAGCCGCGAGTCCCGCTGCGCCCACCCAGAGGAAGCCGAGAAGCGGCGTGCCTGACGTCAGGGCTCTCCAGAATACGCCGAGGTACCAGCCGAGACTAAAATCACCGGTGTCGGTGGCCGCCATCGCGAAGCCGTGGCTGGAGGTCATGCCGGCCACGTTGATCATCACGGCGATAGCCGCGACGCCGCCGATGGCCATGGTCAGGGCGAGGCTACGCCACGCGCGGCGCCGCAAGCACACGGCGGCGGCGCCGGCGCACATCCCGGCCAGCAGCGCCGTGTTGCCGTAATGCGATTGCACCGTCAGCAGCGCTGCCAGCTGGGCGATGGCATAGGTCCGCCATGTTGGCCGTTCTACAAAGGCCCACAGCGCGCCGATGCACCACAACACGGCGAAGATCGCCAAGCCGTAGCCACGCACCGAGTCGCCCCAGATGATTCTCGAAGGATTCATGCCGAAGAGGAGCAACGCGACAAGCGGTGCGGCGAGCCGCAACCGCCGGCCGCTCCACCACAGCGCGGCGACCCCGGCGAGGCCCATGAGCATGCCGAGTTGCCGAAGTCCCGCGTCCGTGCCCCCCAGACCGGCAGCGATCCACGTGTGCACTATGAGCGTAAAGGCGACGGGAAAGGCGTCATAGTGTCGTTTGGCGACGATCTCACCGTACGGCATCGCCGAAAAACCCGCGGTGCCCGCCTCGTCGCGCCAGAGTGGGCCGGCGTGCCAGTAGTACACGAAATGCAGCGCCACAACCCCCACTGTGAGCAGCACGCCAACGGCTAGCGTCGCGCGCCACGTCCAGTCGGGGCCTGCGGCCGGCGTGCTATCTAGGGTCCGCTCCCCGTTGGGTCGCTGCATGCTTCCAAATGCGCCTGCTTGGCGAAGGCCGCTAGCAGCCTGTCGGACTTGGCACCAAGCAGCGACCCAACGGGGAGCGGACCATAGAAAAGACGCCGGCCGCAGGCCCTTCAGGCGGCAGATCGCTGTCCGTGCGCACGCGACGATCCGTCGTCCCCCACCGACACATCTATCTGGGCAACGGAATCAACGGACGCCGAGAGCGCGACCTTCCCGCCGAACATGAAACGGATGCGCCCGAGACTGTTGGCAACGACGCGCTCGATGAACGTGATCGGGCGGCCCAATGCGAGGCGGCCGATCGACTCCGCCGCACGCCATGGCCGGAGGGCGTATTGGGTGAGATAGAAGAGTGCCGACGCGCCGATGAGCAGCACTCGCAGCTGTTGATCGGAGAGATGTTCGTTCCACGAGCGCGGACTCCAATAGTCGTTGGTGCCGTTCGCCAACAACATCCGGTCATATTCCGGGCCATCAGGTGGGAAGGCGCGGCGGGCCCGCAACTCGTCATGCAGCGCGCTGCCGGGATAGGGCGCAAACGGAAACACGCCGATGTCGTGCATCCCCGCCCACGCTAGGCGCACGATGAAGCGCAGCGTCAACAGCATGTCGTGCGGGGTATCGCCCGGCATGCCGAAGATGATGTTGGCGCGAACATACATGCCTTCGCGTGCGCACGCCCGCACCGACTCCAGCATCTTCTCCAGGTTGACCTGCTTCTTGATGCGTTCGAGCATCCGCGGCGAGCCGCTCTCGGGGGCGAAGTTCAGGGTCGAGCAACCCGACCGCTTCAGCTTGCGCACCACCTCGGCATCCATCGCCTCCGAGCGCGTGCCGGACGGCAGCAGCCAGGTCACCCCCAGATCTGCCTTGATGAGCAGGTCCGCGAACTCGAGAATCCAGCGGCGGCGCATGATGGCGGTAAGATCGTAGAATGAGAAGCTGTCGATCGCGTACTTCTCCTTGTAGTACTTCATTTCCGCAACGACGTCCGCAGCGCTGCGCACATTCCACAGGTTGCCCCACATCTGCGGGTTCGAGCAGAAGGTGCATTTGTACGGGCACCCTCGCGACGCCAGCATCGGCATATTGCGCCCGTGGCCGATGCCGTGACCGAAGCCCCGATCGAGGTAGTTGCGCAGCGGCACCGCGTCCCAGTCCGGCCACGGCATCTCATCCAGCGCGCGGATGCGCCGGCGCGGGGCGGTGTGTCTGACCTCAGTGGTCGTCGGGTCCCGCACCACCAAGCCGGCAATCCCATCGAGCGACTCACCCCGTTCGAGCGCCTGCAGCACTTCGAGGAGCGTCTCCTCACCTTCGCCGATGGCGCAAGCAAGAACGCTCGGACAGGCGCGTAAAATGTAACTCGCCGCTGCCGTGGCATGCTCCCCGCCGACGAGGATCGGCACGCCAGGAAAGCGCTCCGCTGCCACCTCGATGACCCGCCGGTGATAAATCCACTCGTTCGAGAACATGCAGGAGAAGCCGATGAGACGCGTCTCTGGCGGGATGCGCGCCACGATCTGCTCCGCAGTCAATCCGTGCACCCGATGCGGGCCGCCGTCGAACGGCGTGTACTGGCTGAGGGCCTCACCCTGCGCGTCAATTGCCGTGACCGCGTACCCGTGCCGCTTGAGAAACGCGGTCAGGAGCGCCAGCGCCAGTGAGGGCGACGCCGGCGTACCCACCATCGCCTGCGGGCTGGTGACCGAGGGTGGGCGGATGAGGGTTACACGAAGCTGCGGCATGACCAGCAGTGAGCGTACGTCAAGAAGGACAGGACTGGCAAGGCGCGATCCATGTCGTCTCCCTGTGCAGCGTTACGAAACGCGGGGAAGCGTCTTTCCTACACAGCTCGAGGCCCGAGACGCACGCCCGGAACCGCAACCTCGCCGGTACCGGTACGGCTGAGATCGACAAGCAGGCCACCGGGGGCAGTCACTGGTTCGGCGGTCGCACGTCCAGCCTGCGGCCGTCGTCGCAGCAGCTTGTCGAGCTCGAGGCGCTTGAGCTGTTTCCACGCAAGATGGCCGAGGGCGCGTTTATCCGGGTGGCTCGCCAGCGTTCGCACAATACGGCCATTACCGAAATAGAAGCGCAGATACGCCTTGCGCCTGAGAGAGAGGAGATCATGGTTGGACAGCGTGCTGCAGTTCACATGCCCCGAATGATAGAGCTCATAGCCGGGTTGCTCGTTGAGCGACGTCATTCCCTCGCGCGCCGCCACCTCGTAAATCTCGGTGCCGCGGAACGGGCACAGGAGGCTGAAAGTGCACGAGTGCAGCCGGGTGCTGCAGGCGTAGTCAATGGTCATTTGGACCTCTTCCCGCGTCTCAGTGGGGAAGCCCAACATGAAGAAGCCGTTGACATAGATACCGGCATCGACCGTCTTTGCAATCACCTCGCGGGTACGCTCGAGTTGGAGACGCTTCTTGATGAACTGCTGCAGCCGCGGCGAGCCGGTCTCCACCGCGTACGAAATGAAGTAGGTGCCGGCATCGCACATGGCCTTGAGCAGCTCGTCCCGCATGATGTCGGCGCGCAAGCCGTTGGGGAAGGACATCCGAATGTCGAGGCCGGCGGCGGCAATCGCCTGGCAAACCTCTGTCGAGCGTTGCCACTTCATATTGAAGATGTCGTCGCAGACTTCGATGATGCGAATGCCGTAACGGGCCTTGAGCTCACGGATCTCCGCCACGATGTTCTCGGCTGACCGACAGCGGAACTCCTTTCCAAAAATCGTGTGGCAGTAGGTGCATTGGTAGGGACACGCCCGCGAGGTGAAGATCGACATGTACCGCCGCCGGCCGACGGGCGTGGCGCCGTGGAAGGCGCCATAGCGCTCGATGTCCACCAGCTCCCACGCCGGGAAAGGGATCGCGTCGAGATCACGGATCGGGTCGCGGGCCATGGTGCGGTGGACCTTGTTGTCGCTGCCGCGCAGCGCCAACCCGGGCACTTGATCCAGCGGCCGCTGCGCGCCCAGGGCATCGAGCAGATCGAGGAATGTGGCCTCCCCTTCCCCCACGACCGCACAGTCGACGCCTTCGTCGGCCAGTACCTCCTCGGGATCCGTGGACGGATGCGGGCCACCGACGACAATCGGCACCGAGGGGAACGCGCCTTTGAGCACGCCGACAATGCGGTGCATCTCGGGCGCATCCGGCGTGAAGGCGCCGATGCCGATGACCTCCGGGCGTACCTGGCGCACCCGCCGCACCAACTCGGCGTCACCCAGCCGCTCGATTTTCAGATCAAAGATGTGCGGCTCGTAGCCGCTGCGGCGAACGTAGGAGCTGAGATAGAGCAGTCCCAGCGGCGGGATCAGCATATCGTCCGGCCCAGCCGTGGGGCCGCTGCGAATCAATGCGATGCTGGTCATGCGCCTCCCTCACCGATTACTGCGCCGCGCGGTCATCCGCTTCGCTGCCCAAGAGGCACGCCACCCCACGCACAATGCCGAAGTTGAAATGAGTCGGCAGCGCCCCGGAGCCTTCATACGCGTAGCTTCTGTAATCGCTGGCATTGTGATCACAGCAGGCTAGAAGGGTCAAGCATTTTCTCCTGGGGCGCCGGGCAGATGCGGCTGGGAGTCCGCACCGATTTCAAGCAATATGTTGACTTGGCTCTCCTCAGACGAACGATGACCCGGCGCCGGCTTCGAGGCGATTGGATTGGATGGGCACTGCTGCTGATCATTTTCGTGGCCAGTGCGTTGCGGCTGGCACGCCTTGAGCACATTCCGCCCGGGCTCCACGTTGACGAGGCATCGAACGCTTGGAACGCCTCCACACTGCTCAAGACGCGAAAAGCAGCTCCCTAGGAAAGCAGCTCCCTAGACACCCACTTAACAGAAAGCAGTTCGCTAGCAGAAGAAAGCAGCTCGCGAGACACCCACGTAATAGTACCCAATGAGCCCGGTGACCAGTGGATGCCCTACCAATGAGACACCAGTAAACCTCCATTGTAAATCTTATGCACTGTACTTGCATGAACACTCTCCAGTCGACTATAGTTTAGCCGCATGCCCGCTCCACGCGCGCAACAGGTCAGCTGTGAGGCCACGCCGCTCTACCACTGCCTCAGCCGTTGTGTGCGCCGCGCTTTCCTCTGCGGCCAGGATCGGCTTACCGGCATGAACTTCGACCATCGCAAGCCGTGGCTGGTCGACCGCATGCGCGAACTGGCGGCAATCTTCGCTATCGACATCTGCGCCTACGCCGTAATGAGCAATCACTTCCATCTCATCCTGCGCATCGACCGGGACCGCGCCGCGAGTTGGACCGATGACCAGGTGGCCGACCGCTACGCCCGGCTCTTCCCGCAGACGGTGCGGCGCAGCCGGAAGTTGCCCGAGCCAGCACAAGCCATATTGCACGCCGTCTGGCGCCACCGACTGTGGAACCTGAGTTGGTTCATGCGCTGTCTCAACGAGGCGATCGCGCGCCGGGCCAACCGCGAGGATGGCTGCACCGGGCGCTTCTGGGAGGGCCGCTTTCGCTCTCAGGCCTTGCTGGACGAGGGCGCACTGCTGGCATGCATGAGCTATATCGACCTGAACCCGATCCGTGCCAGCCTCTCCCAGACGCTGGGGGACTCGGCCTTCACATCCATTCACGAGCGGCTATCCCGAACTCCCACGACCCTGGTACCATTTGTCGGTGAGGGGGATACCGGTGCGATGCCACTACCGCTGGGCCGGCGCGACTATGTCGAGCTTTTGGAGTGGACCGTGGCCGCGTGGCGCGAAACGCAACGACAAGCCGTGCCGCCGCAAGTCCAGGCGACGCTGAACCGACTCGATCTGCACGCCGACCGCTTTGCGGACACGGTGCGCGACTACACGCGTCGCTTCTTCACCATGGTGGGCCACGTGCATCGGATCACCGTGGAAAGCCGGCGACGCGGCTACCATCGCTGCCCAGGAATCAGTGGGGCGCGCAGGATGTATCGCCGCACCGCCGCATAACCTGACGCGGCGGCCTCTACACCACTTTCACCAGGTCAGCGAATTATCCCGATGGCATGGCGCTACCGCGCCGCGCATGCCCTTGCTCCTTATCCTGCTCAGACCCGTAGATCGGGTTCTCTCATTGAGTGGGTGTCTCGGGTTCTCTCTCGGGTTCTCTTGGGTTCTCTTGGGTTCTCATCCGTTCTTTCGCGCTCGTGGCGTTCGCGTGCGTCGTAGTGTTACCGCAGTCTTATCCCATCAGGACTTTAGCGGAGGTACGCCGGACCCAAGGGCGCCAGGCGCTTGGCCGCCTCAGCCGCTTGCCGCGCTTCATCCGCCAGCCCATTGCGCGCCGCGGCGACAGCCAGCGCCGAGTGTGGGCGCGGATCGTTCGGACCCAGCTCAACGGCGCGCCGCGCGTCCTGCAACGCTTCGCCATAGCGTTGCCAGCCGAGCTGCTGGGCGGCGCGGCTGGCGTAGCTCAGCGCCGACGCCAGCGGCACCTCGAAGCGCCCGCGGAACACCAGGATGCTGCCGCCGATGATATCGACAGGTTGCGTCTGCAGCAGCGGCGCATATTGCTGACCGCCCCACGGTGGCAGCTCCCACGCACTGATCAAGATGGTCCCCTCGATAACCGGCGGCACCAGGTCGACGAGATGCTCCGTAACGGCCCAGCCGAAGGCTGGCAGCTTGCGGCACGTGTGGTACGGGCGCACCAGCTCGGCCATGCCGTAGGCCGCGAACCAGCAGTCGTGAATCTCGTTCTGCTGCAGGTAGGCTTCGACCAGCTTGAGGTTCTGACCCCATTCAACATTGGAGTCATTGAGGTACCGATAGGTATTGCGCGTGCCACCCCACAAGTCGTTGGCAAAGGCGATGTAGCTCGGGGCGGTACGCGCCGCGGCCATCGCGTGGAAGACCAGGAGCCCGACGAGCGCGTACAACAGCGCCCGCTGCCGCCGGCCCCACCAACACGCGCCGGCCGCTGCCGCGACGATGAACAACGCGTAGCTGGGAAGGAGGTGACGCACGCCGATATTGAAGCCGGACGCCATGCTCATGCCGAAGTATGCCACCGACGGGAGCAGCAGAAACAGCAGCGCACGCGGGCGCGTTCGATACAGGCCGGGCGTGAGCAGAGCGAGCGGCAAAAGGATCAGTAACGCCAGGCTGCTCTTGATCGCAAACGCCACGGGAAAATAAAACCACCGGCCGGTGGGGTAGACTTCCCCGAAGAGATACATCGGCACCACGCTCGTGGGGATGCGATACGCGAGCCCGAAGAGGTACGACTCGGGAAAGATGCGGGCATGGTACGCAAGCTCGACGAGCTTTGCCGAAGCCGAGCGCGCAGCGTCGTTCCCAACGGGGGTGAAGAGCTCGGAAAACGGAAGCACTTCATGGGTCGCGCCCGGCGACGCGTAATACCGGAACCCCTGCGCGCTCCACACGATGCCGAACGCTACCAACAGGACCAGCAGGTAGGCGAGAGCGGCTCGCAGCACGGCATGATTCGAGTGCTGCCCTTCGGAGCCGTGCTGACGCCTCACGTCACTTCCCCCGGCCCCTGCTTGAGGGACTTTCGATAAAAACCGACGGTCCCTCGATACGCCCCCTGAGAAGACGGGACCTACTCGGGACGAACGGAATACAGCTTTCCAAATCGAGAACAGAACCGTTCTCCCTGAGTAGCCGCCCTCCTTTGGCGGCGTATCGAAGGGGATCCCAGGAAGGCAATCAACCGTCTCTCCGTCAGGAACGGAGCTCTGCAAAGAGGGTCCACGGCGACGGAGGACCGCATCCGCCAGCATCAAAACCAGCAGGATCGGCAGTAGCAGCACGGCCGAGTGCTTCGACGCCAGCATCAGACCGACCGCGACGCCCGCGGCCAGTAAGCGCCAGACGCCCGGTCGCTCGCCGTAGCGGTAGAGGGCGTACACCGCCAACATGGTCGTGGCCGTCAGCGCCATGTCAGTGGTCACCAGTGAGCCATGCGCGATCACCGTCGGCTCGAAGACGAGGATCGCCAGTGCCACCAGGGCCTCGGTGCGGCCGAACATCCGCCACGCCAGCCGGCACACGAGGAATGCCAGCAGCAGGCTCATGGACGCGGCCGCCAGCCGTGCGGGGATGAGAATCGAGTCCGTGCCATTGTCGGCGACGAAGCGTGCCGCGCCGTACTCGACCTCCTGCCACGACGGGTTGCGTGCGCCGCACTTCCACTCCGGAGTGCTCAGCTGGCGCGAGCGCAGCGGCGCGGCGGCCAGCAGCTTCAGCAGCGGCGGGTGCTGCGGGTTGACGACAAAGTCTCCGCACTCCCAGTAGAGGTAGCCACCCAAGATGTGAACCGGCTCATCGGAGGTCGCGCTGGTCCGCGTGATATGGACCCACAACTGCAGCACGAACAGCCCCACCAACAGCGCGAACAGCAGGAGCGTCACCAGCCACTTGCCAGGCGGCTCGATAGAAACGGCACTACCCGGACTGATTTGCGGCACGCTCGGCCTCTAGCACCGCTGGCAGCCGTTTCACAACGTCGTTGCCCGGGGTTTGGACGTTTGGCAATCGGCATGGAGTCTTGGCCCGGCGCTCCTCCCCCCCCGGGAGAGGTCGGGTGAGGGGATCAAGCGACTCCCTTCCTTATTGGTTTAACCTGGAGCAGACTCGACGACGGTGGCAAACGACCCCGCAAAGACTTCGCAGCCTTCCACACGGACGGCGCGCACCCTGCGTCGGCAACAGACCGATGCAGAGCATCGTCTCTGGTGGCACCTACGTGCTCGACAGCTCCGCGGGGTCAAGTTTCGCCGCCAGCAGCCGATCGGGTCGTACGTGGTGGACTCTGCGCGCTCGATCCCAAGCTAGTGATCGAAGTCGACGGCGGACAGCACATGGAGCGTGCCGTCCAGGATGCGCAGCGAACCTCCTATCTGCGGCGCTGTGGCTATACTGTCCTGCGGTTTTGGAACGACGACGTGTTGCAATGCACATCGGGGGTTTTGGAGAAAATCGACCAGGAGATCGAACGCACAAGACAAAAGCAAAGGTGAGAAGAGATCATCTGATCCCCTCACCTAGCCTCTCCCGGAGGGAGAGGGACCGGAGGCCACCACTTCCCCAACTTCCAAACCCCAGACAACATTGTAACGTTGCCGATACAGGTTTACTCACTCGGTGGACCGGACTACGATGCACATGTGAGCAAGCCGGTAGTGGATCTTGAGATCACGACTCTGGAGGAGAAATCCGCGCGGGTGCGCGCCGTGTTCGACACCGGGGCACATCCGACGATCATTCGCGAAGATCGGTTACCACGGGACGCCGCCGTGCTACGCGGCCCCGCGGCTCGGCAGATGCGGACCGCGGCGCAGGGAGGCACGCTCACTATCACCGGGGGCACCATTCTCGTGATGACCATCGGTGAAAAACAAATCCAGGACGAAGTGCTGGTCTCCCCAAACCTGGCGCAAGAGATGCTCGTCGGTGCGGGCACCATGCAGAAATGGGACATTACGATCCGCAACGCCAACGGCCACACGAGTGTCGAAATCGGACGCGACCTCCGCGATCCAGACATTCAAGAAGTTGACTAGGCCTGCTTTAAGCCTGCCCAGGTCCCGACAAGACAGAATGAAGGAAAAGACAGCGGCAGACAATGCTGCTTTTCTCAGTCATTCTCTTGGCCCTCTCCGTGTCTCTGTGCCTCCGTGGTGAGAAATCTGGGGAATACCTTTGATGTGTGGTACCGCGATGGACGCAGATTCTCGCGGATGCCTGCACCCCATGAGATCTGCGTTCATCTGCGTCAATCTGTGGATGACTCTCCGCCCGCTCCACACCGGGCAGCTTGACCACACAGCGGAGACGCGGCATGACGCCAGGGTGCCAGCGATCCATCGGGCCTCGGCCGAGGCACGCGTCACGTGAGCCGGCAGCTGCGCTTGCCGGTGGCGCGCGCGGAGTGGGCGGGCCTTGCCGCCATCTGCATCGTGGCGCTGCTCTTGCGGCTCCCGGTGGTGAGTCTGCCGCTCGAACGTGACGAGGGCGAGTACGCTTACACCGCGCAGCGCTGGATGCAGGGCGACCTGCCCTACCGCGACAGCTTCGATCAAAAGTTCCCGGCAATCTTCGTCGCCTATGCCTTGATCGAGCGCTTGGTCGGCACCAGCCCCGCGGCGCTCCATTGGGGCGCGCAGCTGTATACACTGGGCACGCTCGGGCTCCTCTTTCTTCTCGGCCGGCAGCTGTCGTCGTCCGCCGGCGGTCTGGCGGCCGCCGCCTTCGCCGCTTTCATGACCACCTCCCCGGGCCCCTGGGGAAACGCCGCCAACACCGAGTTGTTCATGATCCTGCCGCTCACGGCGGCAATGCTGGCGGCGTGCCGCGCCGTAGAGTATGAGTCGCCCCTCTGGGCCTTCGCAACGGGAGCGCTGGCGGCGGCGGCATTACTCTTCAAGCAGATGGCGATCACCGACGCGGTCTTCTACGCGGCGTTCGTCATCTGGAGCATGCGACGCCGCGCGCTCGGCGCCGCGATGCTGGGTCTCGGAAGCGTCGCGTTGCTCGCGCCGGTCGTGGTCTATTTTGCTGCGCGGGGAGCGCTCGACACTTTCTACGACGCCACCATCGGCTACAACCTGCACTACGCCTCACGCGCCGCGCTGGCGGACTATCCACGCCACTTCTGGCCGAACTGGATGATCGTCTGCCGTTCCTTCTGGCCGTTCCTGGTCCTTGCGCTGGTTCCCATCGCGCGCTGCATTTCGGCTCGGCCGCCGGTGCGCCGGCGGACGATCCTGGTGCTCCTCTGGCTGGCGGCATCGCTCGCGGGGACCGTCAGCGGCGGCTACTTTCACCCGCATTACTTCATGCAGGTGGTACCCGCACTCGCCACGCTCGGCGGCATGGCGGCCAGAGACACGATGTTTCGCCAGCTGCGCGCGCCGCGACGCCAATTGGCGCAAGCGGTGCTGATTGGCGCGGCAATCGGCGCCGGCGTGCTCACCAATGCCTGGTACTATCTTCCGGGTGATGCGGACGCCAAAATGTTCCGTCTATACGGGTACACACCATTCGCCGATTCACCGGCGGTCGCACGCTATATTCGCGAGCATTCGGAGCCGAACGATACGGTCCTGATACTGGGCTCCGAGGCACAGATTCTCTATTACGCCGAGCGCAAGAGCGCGACGCGCTATTTCTACATCTATCCACTCGCTGGCCCCTACCCCAACGTACGCGACCGGCAAGCCGCCGCCCTGCGCGAGGTGGCACGCAACCGGCCACGCTTCGTCGTCACCATCTTCCTTCCCACTTCGTTTCTGGGGGCTGCCGACACTCCACGAGACATCATCGACGGGGTGCGCGAGATGCTCGATCAGTCGTATCAGGTGGTTGGGGCCGTGGGGTACACGCAGGGAGAGAAGACCGCGTTCGTCACCGGCGAGGCCGCCGCGGAAGCCTGGCAGCGCGCCCCGGTCTGGTACGGCACGCCGTCGTGGTGTGCGCTTGCGGTGTGGGAACGCGCATGAACAGGCCCGGCGCCGGTCGCATTGAGAACGACAAGGTTTGGCCGGCGCCGCTTACTCGGCCGGCTTGAACACGGCCCGATTGCGCTCCCCCGTTTCCTGAACGACCATGCCATCTAACCCGCGGTCAGACGGCGCGCCGTTCAGTCCGCAGGTTCGCCAACCAGTGGACGCGCGCGAGCGTTGCTCTGCGATGTTCCCACAAGAGCACCCCAAGCGCAGGGAGCAGGCAAGTCATAATCCGACCATTGTTGCTGGCTGGAAACGGTGCCATCTCCGAGTTGCCGAGGAGACCAACCGCAATGCTCGCTCCCCAGTTCAGTAAGGTGAGGGTCAGCATGCCGCTGCGAGTTTGCGGCACGAGCCATAGCGCGAGGGCATCGTACATCCGTCGTTGCGGGACGCATGCCATGAAAACCAGTAGACGAGCTGCCGGCTGTTCCCAACAGAGAGCCGCCAAGAGTACGAGGACACCAGGCCACGAGAGTACCCACACGCCCCCTTCGTAGCTCTTGAGCCTCACTATCCATTGCCAGGGCCAGGAGGGCATCACTACCAACGAGCCGCAAAGAATCACCCCAGCGACGGCGAACGTCCAGCGCCGCGATCGATACGTCAGCAGCAACGGCAGTGCATTTTGAGGCTTGATCAGTACGGCCAGTGGTGCACAGCCCGCAAGCGCGAGCGCGACAATAAACGGGGTAAATTGAGCCGATAACAACGCATCGAAGAAGGGACATGAGCAGAAGATCAGCAGCGGCCAAAGGGCTTCCCCCGCGAGCAGGTAAGCTAACCAGGCCGTAGCGATGCCTGCAAAGAGACTAGCCCCAAACAATGGTGAGAGTGCTGTAAACGGTAGCCCCAACAGCGCAGCAGTTAATGGATAGGGAGCATATGTGCTGTAAAGGGGAATAAATGGGTCCATCCCACGGAGAACGGCTTCGGCTGGGAAGAGCACCTGGATGAAATCTGCAGGCCAAAATGGAGAAAGCCCACTGGAGAAGCCTACAGCTATGCCGATCAGCAGAGCAATGCCCAGTCGATGGATTTGCGAGCGCAACAGATGAGATCCTAGGAGAGATGGTCCCCGCGGATTGCAAATCCGGTCAGGTCCACCTTCAGATACCATACTGAGAGGCACGGCACAATTTCTCGGCGCAACGTTCAGGTGGCTCCCGCACGGTGGCTTCCCCGGACATTCGCACGTGCCGAGTGCGCGGATCAAACGCTGGAGGCCGTTCGGCGCACCTTGCGTCAACAACAAGGCGAGAGGCAACGGGGCAGTGAACCGTGACGCGAACGGTTGAGAACTCAGCAGATGTTCGGTTATAACCCCGCCCCTGATATGGGCCTCGTTGAAAGCATGAGGAGAGAGCCCCTGCATGTGTTTGCTGCGCTAGCTGCAGGCATCGTGGCACTGGGTGGCAGCGCGCTGGCTACGACGCCAGATGCGGCGATCACGCCAAGTTCTCAGAGCGGCGCAAGAGGCGACGCCAGCCAGCAGGAGGGTACGTTCCATCCTGGTATCACACGTCAATACGTTGACAATGGTGACGGGACGATCACCGCCATAAGCGGCGGTCTGATGTGGGAAAAGCTATCGCGCGACGGGAGCATCCACGACTACAACACCGTCTACACATGGACCGAGGGGTTCACCAAGATTACTGCACTCAACACGGGCAGCTTTGCAGGTCACGGCGACTGGCGGCTGCCCAACATCAACGAGCTCCGCGGGTTGGGTAAGTACACTGTACTGAGTCCCGCTATCGATGCCACGTTCAACACGAGCTGCGTGACGGGCTGCACGATTCTGAGCTGCAGCTGTACACAGTCCTTCTTCTATTGGTCGGATTCTCGCTATCAAGGCCGTCCGGGCCGCCTGGCATGGCACGTTGGCATCGGCGGTCTCTTCGGATTCACCGCGCTCGATGAGGGGACTCGACTGTATGTTCGCGGCGTCCGTGGCCCATAACCCCGCCCGGAACGGATCTGACGAACACTTCGTGCAGCACACGGATTCAACACGCGATGAGCAGCGGCTCCGCTCACCAGCTCGCTGCCGTGAGACTCCGCGTCAGCGTTTTGTTTCCGCGATGAGCGCCGAGCGCATTGGGCGCCAGCGCCTATGACGCCTGCGCTTTTGCCGACGCGCGCGATCCCGCACTCCCCCCGACGGAACTCCGCAAACGCCATCCGGGAACGGGGATGGCATCGCCGACCCCCAGCTTCCTGACGAGGACGCGTTGCAGGTACGTGTGCGGCCGATTGCGGACGAGGCTCTGAAACACCGCTACCAGTCGCTGCGGCCGGAACAGGAACTGCAGGGCGTAAAAGTAGGACATCGTGCCGACGCAGATCCAGCCGACACTCCACGCCGGCAGGTGCGGGGTCCACGAGCGCCGGAGCTTGTAGTTGGAGGTCACCTGCTGGGCGAGCATCTGCTCGTAGTCGTCAGCTTCCGTGTCGATGCGGCCCTCGGCAACCAAGCGCTGGTAGATCTCGCTCCCCGGATAGGGCGAGAACGCGTAGCATCCGACGTCGTGCACGCCAACCCAGGCAAGTCGGGTCACGAACCCTAGCGTGGCGAGCACGTCCCACTTCGTCTGGTCGGGCATCCCACAGATGAGGTGGCATCGCGTCACGAGCTCGAGCTTGACGGCCTGCCGCATGGAATCCAGCATCCGCTGGAGGTTGATGCGCTTCTTGATGCGCTTCAGCTCAGCTGGCGAGCCACTCTCGGCCGCGTAGGCAAAGGAGCGACAGCCGCTGCGCTTCATCAACGCCAGCACCTCGGCGTCGAGCACCTCGGAACGCGTGCCGGAAGGCATGCTCCACTGAACATCGAGCTTCCTTTCGATCAGGAGGTTGCAGAATTCGACTATCCAGTCCTTGCGCACGATCATGGTGAGATCGTGAAATTCGAAGTGGCGCGCACCGAACGCGTCGTAGTCGTGCTGCATCTCCGCCAAGACATCACGTGGGCTGCGCGCCGTCCATTTCGTCCCGAACATCTGCGGGCTCGAGCAGAAGGTGCACTGGTAGGGGCAGCCGCGGGACGCGACAATCGGCATTGTGCGGCTGTAGTAGCCGTCGAGGCCGAAGTTGTTGTCCAGATAGTTCGGCAGCGGCACCGTGTCCCAATCCGGCCAGGGAATCTCGTCCACCTCGAGAATGCGCTGCCGGTCGGGCGTCGTATACACGTCGCCGCCCGCGTTGCGCACGGCGATTCCGGGGACGTCGTCGAGCGGGAGACCATGACTAAGATGTGCCGCGATATCCACGACGGTCTCTTCCCCTTCACCGAGCACACAGCACAACACCTCGGGGACCCGCTGGAGCAGGCGCTCATAGTCTGCGGTGGGATGCTCGCCGCCGACGATGATCGGCGCGTCACGGAAGGTGGCCGCGATATGCGAAATGGTGCGGTGGCAGTAGAACCACCCCGTTGAAAACATACACGTCACCCCGACGAGATCGACGTCCGGGGGAATATGCTCGACGATCTGCTCCGGTGTGAGACCCTGCGTATAGTAGCCGTCCGCATGTCGGATCAGCTGGCTGGGTTGCTCACCGAACGCGTCGATGATCCGCACGCGGTGCCCGGCCTTCTTGAGCGATGCAGCCAGGTACGCCAGGCCGATGGGCGGAATCTCGATCAGCCCGTTGAACGCCGTCACCGGTGCCGCCGGCGCCGCTCGGATCAGGGCGATCGACAGCGACCGTCGCGCCTGCAGCGGTTTCTTGGTCAGGGGCTCACGCGAGACCCGACCCCGTATCCTCACAGAATTGGATACTGACGCGGAACGACCCAGATGCGCCGCAGGAGAAATGAGCTGCCCGGACGGGTCGCCCGCACTGGCGCCTGGTTTCGACATGGCGTTGCCTCTCTCGGAACACACTGTGTGGACATAAGTTGCATAACCCGAGCTGAACGCGCCAGTCAAGCGTTCTTTGTGGTGCCCTCCGAGGGGCCGAGGGGCACGCGCGGCTGTCGTAACCGAGCAGGTCGTGCTACGATCCGCAGCCGACTAGCGCCGCGCCCATCATGTTGCCAACCTCTAGGTCGCTGTGAACAGACCTCGTCTGCCCCCGCAAGACGCCAGCGCGTGGATCGCTCTCCTTGGGGTGTGGGCCGGCCTGGCGGCGGCGGGTGTTTACTTCAACTCGGTTGACACCAGGCTCCAGCATTTCACAGGGCGAGTCATCGGCCACGCCGTCATGTTTGGATTGGATCCCGCCTTGCGGATCCGGGCATATGTCATCATTTGCGCCGTCGCCCTGAGCGCGGCGGGCCTGGTGATCATCGCTTTGTACCATCTGCAGGCCCGCGCGGCGGCGCGGGCGCACGTATTGCTCAGCCGAAGTGAGCAGCGCACGGCATGTCTCCTGGCCCTGATCGGCATCAGCGATCTCACACTGCATGTGCTGACGGCGGCGCCCGCCTACTTGGACGCCGCCGAATTCCTGCTGCTCGCTACGGCATTGTTGGCGGCGGCGCCAATCCTTCGTCTGCTTGCCGGCCGTTTTGACACCCTGTGGCCGCTGCACCTCGGTTCCCCGATGACGCAGGGAGCCATCCTGCTCCTGGCGTACCAGTTATCGGTGGGGCTTGGCATCCTCATGGAGTGGCCACTGACGATCGGGGCGGCCGCTCTCGGTCGCTTCGTAGTCATCTGGCTGCTGTTGCAAGCTACCGCCGGACTGCTGACTGCTCATCGTGATAGCGCGGCAATGAAAGCCGGCAGGAGAGACTTGCGTCTGCTGCATGCCAGTCTGCCCCTGCTTTGGCTGCCCGCGGTGGCCCCGCTCGCGAACGAGTTGCAGTACACGCTGCGCGCGCACACCGTCTGGACGCCCCTGACCCTGGCCAGGGTGATGGCGTTGGGGCTCGTGGCCGGTGCGGTGGGACTCTGGTTTCGTCCACCCGCAGCATCTTGGCCGGCGCGCACCGCGCTGCGCCGCCTGCACCGTTGCTACCTTCCGGTCGTGCTGGTCACCAATGCGCTGCTCACGCTGCATCGGCAGACCATGACCATCGACGCCGTGGATGTCTATCATCACGGTGAGCTAACGACCCCGGTGTCGCAGATTCTACAGCACGGGCGCATTCCCTATTTGGAAATGTGTCTGCCACACGGCTTGATGGACATCGTCCCGCAGATTCTCTTCGGCGCTCTCAACGGCGGAGACCGCTGGGATATCCTCATCTGGGGAAGCGGCCACTGGCCCGGCTGGCTGACGCTCACGGCGGGGCTCCTCCTGCTGTACGCGCTATTGATGACCGTAGCATCGCCACTCGCGGCCGTACTGGTGCTACTCTTCCTACCGGCCGAGATCCTGTTCCCCTTGCAGTACGCGCCGTTGATCATCTGTGTTCTGGCCTTGCGAGCGTTCGTAAAGTCCGGCGGCGCCCGGCGCGCGTGGATGCTGCCGGCGTCCGTGTTGGCCGTTTTTCTTTGGCGCATCGATTTCGGGTTGGCCGCACTGGTCGCCGCCGGCGCCGCGTTGGTCATTGTGGCGTGGTCTTGCCGGCGGATGCGCTGGGGCCCTCTGCTGGCAGCGAGCGGTGCGATCCTCGCCGGAACGGCTGGACTGACAGCCGCCCTGGCGGCCCTGCGCGACGTTTCCTTGCGTGATGTCACCCACAACTTCCTCGCCTACATTGCGATGCAAATACCCGTTGCATCCTACTTTGATCTGTACGACAAGATGTCGCCACTCGTCGTCGTGCAGTATCTGCTCCTCCCCGCCGTCGGCCTGCTGATCGTGCTGTATTGCGGCGTCCGCGCCGTCTTGCTGCGACAGTGCGCCGCGGCCCGAGTGTACGGGTTGCTGTGGCTTGCCGTAGCGTCGTTGGTGCTGTTTGTGCGCGCACTCCAGCGCCACTCACTCTTCGAGGGCGTCTTCAGCCCGCATCTCTTCCTCTTCCTGCTGGCCGCTATTCCCGCGCTGCTGCAACCCTCCCGAAGGGCGTTGGTATCGGGGCTGCTGGTAGTCGTCACCGTATCGGCGGCTCTGGCCCTGCCGGAGACGCGCCTGTTTCCACACGACGTCAAGTGGCCCGCGATTATCGGAGGGCCAGCCGGCTTTACGTTTCGGACGTGGACGGCTGCGGACCAACGCGTGCTCGTTCCGGATCCACCCACCGACGATGTTGTGCGGCTCCTGCACACACAGCTCAAGCCCGGGCAAACCTTCTACGACTTTTCGAACGCACCGTTACTCTACTTCCTCACCGGGGCAGCGCCGCCCACGTATATCATTGAGACCACGTTCCACGCGTCGGATGATTTGCAGCGCGCCACGCTTCGAGATCTCGAAGCCTTGCGGCGCGACGAGCGGCTGCCGTTTGTGGTCTTCAAGCAGCACACGGGCTTTGACGCCGTGGACGGAATTCCCAATGAGATCCGTTCGTACCGGATTGCGGAGTACCTGTACGCGCACTACACGCCTTGGGTCAACGCCGGGCGTTTCGAGATCTGGATCGACCGGCGGCTGGCGCCGCAGGCACCGGTATTGGAGACGGGACTGGAAGCATCCCTCGTTGCGCGGTACCCACTCGTGCTTCACGCACCGGCGGCGACCGCCAATCTGAGTATTCAGACGACACCGGCCGGAGGCCTGACCCTGACGAGCTCCGGCGATCCGGCTTGGGCGGAGGGTCTGTTCGTGCCTCCAGAACAAGTCGTTTGGGCGCCAGGACTCGAATATTACCTCCACATCCGTTACGCCACGAGCGCTCAGGGCATCCTGCAAGCGGTGTTCAGCTTTGCCGGTTCGGTCGGCAGCACGAGAAGCAGCACCGAGGTCATTGCTGGGCCCGCGGCTGAAGATCGTCCTGGAGATCTGTACCTGCCGCTGCGCCTGGCACCCGAGGCGCCCCCGGCGTTGACGGGCATCCGTCTGGTGCTCCCGCGAGCGGCGACGGTAACCATCATCGCGGCTGAGCTCGAGGTCCGGCGACGACCGCCTGGTGCTCCGCCAGCATGGGGGTGGTCACCCGTCCTGGAGCTTAGTCAACAGTTCGATCTCTTTCGCTTGCCGCATGTCTGGGCAAGCTTCGACGATCACGATCCAGTGCACACGGCCGCAGAGCTGCAGACATTACAACCGGGCGATCCCATCGACCTCGAGCCGGGACGGGAGGAGGTCTTCGCCGTGCGTCCCGCCGCGATGGAGTCCGGTCAGTATCTGCACTTGCGCCTGCAGGCCGGCAGGCCCGCCGTGGTCACCGTGGCCTACGGCGATGCAACGCCGCCGAACACATTCACGATGCTCGTGGACGCCGCGGCGGAGCCGCAGGACTATCTCATCCGTATGTCGACGCAGCGGGATTGGTACCGCGGCGCGACCACCACGATCCGCTTGTCGAGCAGCGCCCCCGTCCGTCTGTACACGCTGCGCCTTCTAGCTGGAGACTGATGCCGATCACCCAGCTGCATCCATGAGCCTACGGTCCTACATCAAGATCGCCCGCGTCGATCATTGGGTGAAGAACATCCTGGTCCTGCCGGGCACGTTGGTCGCGGCGTTCCTGATCCACCGCCCCACCGCGGACTTTCTCTGGCGCTTTCCGTTGGGCATGCTCAGTGCCTGCCTGGCGTGTTCGGCAAACTACGTGCTCAACGAGTGGCTCGACGCGCACACCGATCGGTTCCACCCGACCAAACGATTCCGGCCCTCCGTCGGCGGTGGTTTGCGTCGGACATTGGTATACACGGAGTATGCTGTCCTGAGCGTGCTGAGCCTGCTCGGCGCCTTCGCCGTGTCCGGCCGCTTCGGCATCACCACGGTGATCTTGCTCCTCATGGGGGTCGTGTACAACGTTCCGCCGCTGCGGACGAAGGACCGCATGATCGTTGACGTACTCAGCGAGTCCTTCAACAATCCCCTCCGTCTGGCGCTGGGCTGGTTCATCGTCACCCAGCATCCGTTCCCGCCATCGAGTCTCCTGGTGAGCTACTGGATGGGAGGCGGTTTTCTGATGGCCATCAAACGCTTCGCCGAGTTTCGTCAGATTGGCAACCAAGCCGTCGCCGGCAGCTATCGTCCCACGTTCCGGTATTACAGCGAAGAGACGCTGCTGATTTCATCCGTCTTTTATGCGATGTTTTGCGGCTTTCTGCTCGGTGTGTTTCTGGTCAAGTACCGCGTCGAGTTGCTGCTGCTCCTGCCCTTTGTGATCGTCCACTTCGCCTGGTACTTTCATCTGGCGTTTTTGCCCGACTCTCCCGTGCAGTATCCCGAGCGTCTCTATCAGCAGCGCTCCTTTGCCTGCTTCACCGCGCTGGTCGGCATCCTGTTTGTGGCGTTACTGATTGTCGACTTGCCGGCACTACGCTGGTTCTTGCAGAAGGTGTTCACGACCGCGCAAGGCCAGTGAGGAGACGCCGCCGGTCCATACCGCCGAGCGGCTCACTCGGCGCGCACTGCGGTGGGAGCCCGATGCGCAACAATCCGCATTTTCGGATTGAGCCACCCCAGCAGAGGCGCGGAGGCAGGGTGATTCAAGAAGTCGGCAATCGCGGTATTGAAGCGGCTGTCGGGGCCGATGATCAACCCGCTGTAATGCACCGCGTCGACAGAAAAATGCGGTCCGAGAACCCGCCGGTAAGCTGCCGGTGTGCCCAGAGACAACAGGCCCCACTCGTTGCGATCGAGCAGGCTGAAGAGCGCCAGCATCGGGTTGAGCTTGTTCGGTTCATAGACAATGAGACGCCCGCCCGGCTTCAGGACGCGCCGCATCTCGGCCAGGCACGCGGGCAACTGAAACAGGTGGTGGAGCACATCGACAGCGACGAGCGCGTCGAACTGCGCGTCGGGAAATGGCATGTGGTCCGCCGACGCCGCGAGCAGCCTCACGTTCCGTAGCTCCAAGCGGCGCACCACTTGCCGGCAGGCCTCGACAAAAACGGGAGACAGTTCCAAGCCGACAAGTTCCCGGCACAGTGGAGCAAGCACCGGGAGCATGTTTCCCGCCCCGCAGCCGACATCCAACACTCGCGCAGCGGATGGGATCAGGCCGGCGACCGGTTGGGTGAAGTAACGGGCGATGGACGCCGAGCGGCTCGCCTTGTCCGCATCGAAACGCTGCTTACCCCAAAACCATCGCGTGCATTTCCCCGCCAGCAGCTCCTCGTAGAACTGAGAGTTGGTCTCCGGCTTCGGGGGCCTAAAGATGCTCATGCGCACCGTGGGAGCCGGCCTCAGCCTGAAGGAGTCGCGGCGCGATCAGGCCTACCTTTGCGAGGCGAAATGTCACTGCCGTCACCAAGCAGCCGAGGCCATATTGCACACTTTTCACAAAACCGATCGATGAGGCATCGGGCGGGTAACTGGTGGGACACGTCACCTCGGCAATGCGATGGCCACGCCACAGAATCTGCGCCAGGATCTGACTGTCGAAGACGAAGTCATCCGAATTTCCCTCGAGATTCAGCTCGAGCAGCACTTCCCTGGAAAATGCGCGATAGCCGGTATGATACTCTGACAGCTTCGCACCGTACAGCATGTTCTGTATGAAGGTCAGCCCGCGATTCCCGACGTATTTCCAGAATGGCATCCCACCGCTTAGCGCTCCACCACCGAGGATCCGCGAGCCCAGGACGGTCGAGTACAAGCCGCAGGCAATCAGCGACGCCATCGCCGGAATGAGCTTCGGCGTATACTGATAGTCGGGATGCACCATGATGATGATATCGCCGCCCGCTTCCAGCGCCAGGCGATAACACAACTTCTGATTGGCACCATAGCCGCGGTTCACTGCGTGTGTCCGCACTTCGACATTGGGCAAGGTCTTAGCGAGCGCCGTCGTCTCATCCTGGCTCGCATCGTCGACCACGAAGATCACATCGACCAAATCCAGCGCCATGACTTCGTCATAGACGCGACGCAGGGTACGTGCGGCGTTGTACGCCGGCATGACGACAATGATCTTCTTCCCGTTGAGCATCGCGTGGCAGTCCGTCGCAGACGCGTTCACTTGTAGAGACAGGCAAGCAAAACGGCAAGAGTACCGGAGCGCGTCCTGTAACGGGAAACCCTGCGAGCAATGCCCGCGATACGACCGCCCCGTCTTTGACGCACTGTTCGTGCCGTGTTATACGGCCGCGTCGATTCTGGCCGCGGGGTATTCATGCATTCGATACGCAGCTGGGCGCTCATCGGCACGGTTGTGCTGCTCGCGCTGGGAGAACCACCACCCATCTATGCGCGCAGAGCCGCCACACCGACGCCGGGTGCGGCCGTGCAGCAACCAAATGGGGGGACGCCGGCACCGGACCTGCGCGCAGCGATCGAGCGCGCCGCCGGCTTCCTGGGCACCCGTGATCAGAGCGGCAGGTCTGGATGGGCCACCACGCAAGGTGCGCTGCTCCTCGGCTCGAAATTCCAGACCTGGGCGCGGACGCTGAAACTCGCTCCGGTGTTGGCGAAAACAACCAAGCCGGGCGCCCACCCCAACTTTTCGGAACTGCTCGAGACACGATTGTGGTCGCTGCGCTCGTTGCCGGAGCGGCCAATGGTCAAGCTCTCAACGCCGGCGCCAGCGCTTGTGGATCGTGACGCTGCGCGCCACTTCGAAGAGCAAGATCTTCGGAATCTGCTCGAAGTTCTCCTTGTCGCCGTTAGCTGCCGCAGCTTGACCCCTGAGCAGCGAGCGCAATGGCCGGAGCAGTTCGCCACCCCGGGCCGCAGCTACCTGCTCGCGTATCAGCTCATTGGGCTTATGATCGGCTACAATCAGGGCTGCCTGACAGCCAAAGTCGCCGAGCCGATTCGGGCGCGATTGGCGACGCAGCTGTTTGCACAGGCAACGACCGACAGTGACACTCTAGACGGTCTCGCCATCGAGCGCTTCGCGGCGCTGTGCTACGCGGGGGTTTGTGACTGGATCGATTCCAAACTGATTGCCCGCCTGGTCTCCGAGCAGCAGCCTTCCGGCAGCTGGGGTACACGCAATCCGCACGTCAGTCGCAGCGTAAATTCCACCGAGGACCAGATTGCCGCGCTGGCGTTCTATGTCCTCGCCCGCTCTTGGTCCCTGCATCACCCAACGGGAGCGGCGCCAAGCCCCCCCACGGCTCCACATCCCTTGCCACCAGCGCGGCGCTAGTCAGACTTCCGCGCGGGGGGGCGTGACACGTGCCAGGGTTGGCGCGGCGCTTGCCGTCCGGAGATGCCGAGCTGCAGCGCCCCGAGCAGCTGCGCCGCAAGGCGTCGAGCGACCGCAACAGGCTGTGACGAATCACGTATCCATCGTCATCCCAAATGAACCCTGCGTCATACGCCGGGCGGACGCGGCCGCGAGGATGACCAGCAGACCGGTAGCGGCGACGGCCCGCGTTTTGACCGCCAATTGTTCGGCCTACTCTGCATTTGGGCCAAATGCGCGCCCGCGTCCCCATCGTCCAGCTTGAGACCAGTCGTATCCTCGAGATGCCCAATCCCCACCGCCGTCCTGCCCATGTGCGCCAGCAGGATAGCGGCGCTCCTTGCATCGGTGGACTCGAGAGCCGGAAGGAACGGTTCCCTAACCTGGCCGCTCGAGCCAGAAATGGCGCAGCCAACTCGAGGCGATCCATGCCGCCCGCGCTAAACATGCGCGGCTCTATACCCCAAGAAAAAAGACGCCGAGGTAGCGAAGTGGCTACCCCGGCGTCTTTAGACAGCCAAACTCAGATTAGGCGCCGCCTAGTGCGGGAGCGGCCGCGCCGTGCAAATCAACCGCAGGGCCGAAGCATTTCTCCTTGGTCGCGCGAGGTTGTTCTTCGACTTCACCCTGAACAGTTGCGAGCTGCTCAAGCTCTGGTTGGGCGAGGCATTCGACGCATACACGTCGACGAGCATGCCACCTGTGCAGAGACCTTGTTGCGCTGCGGAGAGCGGCGGGGACAGCGAGAAGCCCAATCCCGGGTTCGCCGGATCATACAACGCCTGGAGGTTATGCGACAGCGTAGCGATGTTACCACCGACCAGGCTCAGCTGGGGCGATGACTTCTTCAGGTACGGCCGGTTGATGATCACCAGGCTATTCAGGCCGTCAGGTGTACAACTAGGCAGATTCGGATCCGCGTTGTTCAGGCAAGCAACAACGTGGAAGCGGCAGCGCCCTGGACGCGGGTCGAGATCGCACGTCGGGTCTTGGTCTTCGCACACCTGAATCATATTGGGTTGCCCGAACCGATCCGGAACCGCCCCAGGGTTCAGCACTGAGTACTCGACTTGACAGCCACCCTTGTCGGTAGCTGGGTTACGAGTATTGCCACGAATCAAGCCGCTGCTCGCACCGAGTTGGCAGTCGTCCGAAGGCAAAGACGGACACGCATCGCCACCCGATACCTGATTACCATCGTCGCACTGCTCACCACCTTCGACCAACCCGTTTCCGCAACACTGCGGAACCACGTGAGTCCCAGGAATCGGGCAGACCGCGTTCGGCGCCGGATTGTTGATGTCCCCGGATCCTGGACACGCGTCGGTGCACACACCCGTTACACAAGCATTTAGGCACGTATTCGGATTGGTGCCGACGCACTGGAAGCCATCGGGTTCCTTCGCATCCGGTGGACACGCGGAATCGGTCCCAGAACAGTGGTCATCCACATCGCAACCGCTGCTGTCTGCCCCCCGACAGATCGTCGTTGTCGACTTGAATGTATCGACCGGGCAAGCAGCGCTGCTACCAGTGCAGTTCTCCTGCACGTCACAGATTCCGGCCACCCCGCGGCAGAGTGTGCTCGATGGCAGGAACGAGTCTGGCGGGCAGCTTGCCGAAGTACCCGTGCAGCTTTCCTCCGCATCGCAAATCCCCGCCGAAGCGCGGCAAGTCTGGGGTGGTGCAAACGTATCGGTGGGGCAGGTGTTATTCGCACCATCACAGTATTCGTCTACGTCGCACATGCTAACCGCCGGCCGGCAATTGAGGCCGAAGGTCGGGACCTTCTCATCGAAAGGACAATTCTGGAAAGTTCCGGTGCAGTATTCGGGTACGTCGCAGATTCCTGCGGCTCCAGGTGCTACATCGCGGCAGACCACAGCGCTGCTGGCGAGCTGGTCCGCCGGACACGTCTTGAGCGTTCCATCGCAGACTTCGGCGACGTCACAGTCCCCGGCTGCCGCGCGACAGACCGTACCCTGCGGCTCCACGCCATCAGGGGGGCAAGCGTCACTTACGCCGTCACACACCTCAGCGACGTCGCACACCCCGTCCGCTCCGCCAATCTGCGGGCGACAGACGAAGTTTACTGGCTGCTTCCCATCCGCCGGGCAGAAGCCGCTGGTTCCATCACAGTACTCGGGAACGTCACACGGACCCGCTTCGTCACGGCAGCGAATCCCTGCCGCTGCTACTACGTCAGCCGGACAGTCCTGGCTCACGCCATCACACACTTCGTCGAAATCGCAGGAGCCATCGCCAACCGCTGGCCGGCAGACCTCTCCGGCGTTCGCCCCCGGATGAGTACAGGCCTTGGATGTGCCGTCGCAGATATCGTGGGTACACAGTTTGCCGTCATCGGGGCACGACGTATTCACAGCCGCTACGGCATCAGCCGGGCACGCGGTGCTGGTTCCCGTACACGTCTCGGCCACATCGCAAACATCGGTTGCCGCGCGACACACCGTGCCCGGGTTGGCGGCGGTGTGCACACAGGTGCCAGAGCTGTTGCTGCAGTGATCTGAGGTGCAGGGGTTGCCGTCGGAGGCGCATGGCAGCGTATCCGCTTGATGCACATCCGCAGGGCAGGCCGTCGACGCCCCGGTGCAGACTTCTTGCGGATCGCATTGCGCGTCGATCGAGGCGCGACACACGCTACCCGCATGACCAGCCGGGTGCTGGCACGTGTTGCTGGCGCCGTTGCAGATGTCATTGCTGCAGGGGTTACCGTCGTCCGTACATGGCGTATTGTTCGCCTTCTTCACGTCGGTTGGGCATACCGGCGAGACGCCGTTGCAGACCTCCGCCAGATCGCACTCGCCAGCCACCGAGCGGCACGTTGTGCCGTTGCTCACAACCTGGCAGTTGGCGCTACAGCAGGAATTGGTGCCTCCGTTACCGGTAACCGGGTCGAGGCCGTTGTCGCAAGCTTCGTTGAGGACGCCATCCTGCTGAACGATGCCGTCGCCGCAGAATTCCAGGCCGACGGTTACGAAATGCCCATCCTGCGTTTGATCGCGCGTAGGCGATCCGGGATACAGGCCGCCTGGTCCAAACGTCGTGTCGCCGACCAGCGCGGCGCCGCCGGTGATGCTGCAGGGCAGGCCGATACGGATGCCGCATTCTTGTCCGTTGTCCGGAGTGCTGCAGCTTGCAGACCACACCGATCTGACTTGCTGTGCTGCCGACCCACCGGTGCCGGCGCCGACAAACTTGACGGACGCGGAGGTAGTGTTGAAGGGAGCGCTCCCGGAGCTGATGTTGATAGGCAACCCGCTCGTCAAGTTGAGCGTGCCTCCGCCGAACTGCGGGGCACCGCTTACCGCTGTCGAGACCGTGCTCACCTGGTCGGTGGGGGCTCCGCCGCCGTCGTTGTTGACGTCGGCTTCTCCAGAAATCTTGTTCGTGACCGTTAGGCGGTAGTTGGTTCCCGAAGGAGCGAGAACTCCGAAATTCGTCCGCGAATCCACGCTAAGCAATTCGCTGTTTGCGCCCGGATCGCAGCTAAAGGTCAGGACGCTGCTGATGGTGCTGCCGCCCGAGTCGGTGCAGAGGTCGGCGACGAACCGCGTCGTGAAGCTCGTCGGCGAGCTCGCCGTAATATTCACAATATTGCGGCTCTCCCCGATGTTTCCGCCGAGCGGGGCAACGGTGCCGAAAACGTTGGTCGTACACAGGTTCTGACCGGTGCCGGAGGAGACGCTACCGGAGCTGTTGCTATTGTCCGTCGCCAGCCCGGTAATCTGGGCGTTGGCGCGCCGCTCTCCTCCGGCCAGCGCCGCGAGAACGAGGACCGTGACAATCAACGATGTGGGCAACAGACGTCCCGGATACCTACTCATGGTAACCCTCCACTGATTTCTCAGCACCAAGCCGTGTCGTGTACCACAGGCCGGACCAGGCGACTCGAAGCGCACCGGAGCCTCGCTTTTCGACGACCGTTGCCGCATCATCTTTTCCTGGTCCATCGCTCCCCCTCTTTGGCTAATTGGCATCACTAGGCCTCATTGGGCTGGAGGTGGAGCCGCGTCGCACTCCACCTCCAAGCCGTTTCGCATTTCGCGTCAAGCTTTTACTGACAGCTCAACCTGAGTCCGGCGACGAAGTCGCCAATCGTCGGGTCGAGATCGATCGCTGGGAACGTGAGCGCCACCGACGCGCCGGAGACGCTCGCAGGCGGCGCAGCCACACAGTTTCCGAAACTGGTCCCGGTCAGCGTCGTCAGGCAGTTCGGACCGCCGGAAGCGGAACCGCAGATGGCGGCCCCATTGCCGGCACCGGTCGTACCCATGATCAAGGCCGTGTCGTTCACCTGCCAGACCACGCCCTTCGACTGGCCGCTGGTGATGTCACCCGCGATTGAGAGCTCACCATCCTGGAGTGGGCAGGTATCCGGCGGGCAGACGCCGCACACACCTTGTTGGATCATGTTCGAGAACACGCAGCTGGCGCTCGAGGTACAGGTAGAGCCGTTGTTCGCCGCACAGGTGCCGCCGCCAAGGCAGTCGCCAGCCGAGCTGCAGCGCGCCCCAGGATTGCTGCCACCGCTGCAGGCAGCAACCCCGCAGAAGCAGGTGAGCGCACTGCAATCTTGGCCGATCTGGAAGCTCAGGTCGATGGATTCGTGGATCTTGAAGCCACCGGCCGGGTAGGCGCCAGTGAAGTTCTGCACCACAGGGCTATTGCAGACACCCAGGTGTGTATTCGGCGTGCCGCTGCAATCCGCACCGCTACCCTCAATACACGAACTCAAGACTGTAACCCCGTCCGCCGACAGGTAGGTCGCGGTGCAACTCGGGTCGGATGGCAGGCCGATATTCGGCTGGCCCTGGACCGACGCCTGATTGGTGTTGTGATCAATCTGCGTCAGGCTGTTGTATCCGCTGAGGTCGCCGCCAGCACAGTCGACGATACCGGTGCCGTTGGTGACGTCGCAGAGGAACCCAGCGCCGCATTCACTGGCGTTGGTGCACGAAGCGGGCGGACTGGCGCAATGGCAGACCGTGCCGATGCTGGGACCGTTCTTACACGTCTGGGTAGCATCCAGGCGGGCGCAGACTTTCACGTTGACCCCGGTGAAGACAGTGCTGGCGCAGTTGAAGTGACTGGCACTGGGCGGAATACTCATGTCTCTGGTGTTGTCGGGTTTGAGGAACCCAAACTGCCAAACCTGCGATCCAGCCAGCGGCAAGGTCAGCACGACGAGCCGAGCGTTGATCGTGGCGCTCGTGGTTCCTGCCAGGTTACAAGTCCGGCCTATGAAGGTCGGCGTAAACGACGGCGTAGGAGTGGAGGTATTGGTGCGCGTCGGCGTATTCGTCGGGGTCGGCGTCGGCGTGCGCGTCGGCGTGTTCGTCGCCGTCGGTGTGTTTGTACCGGTACTGGTCTTGGTTGGTGTTGGTGTGAAGGTACGAGTGTTCTGACCCGGGACGAGCGTCTCCGTCGGCGTCGGTGTCTGCGTTATTGTCGGCGTCTCCGTTGGCGTGAGCGTAGGCGTCTCAGTCGGGGTGTCGGTTGGCGTCAACGTCGGCGTCTCGGTGGGCGTGTCGGTTGGCGAAGGCGTCAGGCTGGGGGTCGGGGAAGGCCGCGGGCTCTCGGTCGGGGTTGGCGTCCGGGTGAAGAAGGTGCCGGTCGGAGTTGGTGTGGAGCCCTCAATCTGGCAGGCCTGGTCGCAACCGTCGCCGTTGATGCGATTGCCATCGTCACAGGTCTCGTGATCGAGCTGGATGATGCCGTCCCCGCAGGTGCTTGGCCGGCAGATCAGGGTCAGCGAATCGGTGTCCGTCGTCAATGCGCTCGTCGTCGCTTTCACCTTGAGCGTGCGCCGCGCCGACCGCTCCTTGTTGGCGGGAGTCAGTTTCAACGGGACCTCGATCGAGATCAGGCTGCTGCAGCGATTCTGCACGGTGAACGGGACTGGAGTGTTCGCGCTGAGGCCGTTGAGCACCCGGTAGTGTTGCGGGGTCTCGTTTTGGGTGTTGAAGCCGAAGCTGAACAGGGACGCGACGCTGATCGCCGATAGATTGTCCTGATCGGCCTGGCTGCTGCTGTTGTCTCTCGGACTCATGATCGTCAGCGAGTTGAAATCCGAGGGCAGGCAGGAGGTCAGTCGAGGATCTGAGTTGTTGGCACAGATCATGGTCTGGAAGGTGCAGCTATGGTTAGTGAGGTTCGAATCAATGTCGCAGCGCGGATCACCCTCGTAACAAACGCGCCGATGTGGTGGCAGGGTTTGCTGGTTCAGGCCACCGATCGGTGGAATGGGCGGATTGAGTTGCCATTCGATGTTGCAGTCGGTTCGCTTCGAGCCGCCACCTGGGCTGCAGGGGTTGTTCGGAGAGTTGGTATCAGAACAGTTTGGTCCGATGAAAGTCGGCGTGGGCGTCGGCGTGGGCGGAATCGGAGTCGGGGTCCACGTCGGGCCGTTGCAGCCGATGATCGGATCGCAGCTTTCCCACGGCTGACAGACTTGCGGGTTGCTGCCCACGCAGGTCCCGTTGTGGCAGGTGTCAGTCTGCGTACACACGGTACCGTCGTTGCAGAGGGTCCCATTCGGTTGGTTCTGGTCGAGTGGGCAGTTGCGATTGCTTCCCGTGCAGTTCTCTGCCGCGTCACACTGGTTGGCGGGGGCGCGGCATTGCTGGCTGGTGGGCGCGAAGCTGTCCGAGGGGCAGAAGGCTTGCGTGCCGGTGCAGGATTCCGCCACGTCGCAGACGCCGTTTTGGGCGCGGCAGACGGTGCTCGATGGCAGGAAGGCATCCGCCGGGCAGGCGGCGGCCGACCCCGTACAGGTCTCCGCGACGTCACAGCAGGACGGGCCGCTGCACGCCGAGGCGCGACACGTCACGGTGCTCGCCTTGAAGGTGTCGGTCGGACAGGCGGCGTCCGAACCAGTGCAATTCTCCGCGATGTCGCACGGACCAGCGATCCCACGACACTGGACGCTCGCGGCCTTGAATGAGTCACTCGGGCAGGTGTTGCTGTGCCCGGTGCAGGTCTCCGGCTTGTCGCAGACGTCAGCGGCCGGGCGGCAGACAGTCACGTTGGATTGGAAGGTATCGGTGGGGCAAGCGGCGTGGGTTCCGTCGCAGAACTCATCGACGTCGCAGGTCGATGCGCCGCCGGAACCGGCTACTGCGGCGCGGCACAGCGTTGACGTGGGCGATTTTGCATCGGCGGGACAGAACGCGTTCGTTCCAGTGCAGTTTTCAGCGGGGTCACAGACCCCAGCGGAATTCCGGCAGGTGTTTGTATTGTCCTTGTAGCTATCGGCCGGGCAGGCGTCGTCACTGCCGGTGCAGAACTCTTGCACGTCGCAGTTGCTTCCAGGTGCCACGTCACGACACAGCAGTGTACTCGGCTGCTTGGCGTCAGCCGGACAGAAACCGCTCGTACCGGTACAGACCTCCGCAGCATCGCAGAAATCGACGGCAGGACGGCAGGAGGTGTTAACGGGCAGGAACGCATCTGCCGGACAGGTGTTGCTGACGCCGTCGCATACTTCGGTGACATCGCAGTTGTCGACTGCCGCACGACAGATGGTGTTGGCCGGTGCCTGGTTGTCGGTGGGACAGGCGTTGCTTGTACCGGTGCAGTTCTCTGCGCCACCATCACAGACGTCGCCGCTGAATGGCCGGCACACCGTAGTGCTCGGATTCACTACGTCCGCAGGGCAGGCTGTACTCGTACCGGTGCACTGTTCCGCCACATCGCAGCCCCCGGCCACGGCAGGGCGGCACACAAAGGTACTTGGCCGGATGGCGTCCCCTGGGCAGGCGGCAGTCGATCCTGTGCAGAATTCTTCAACGTCACACGTACCGGCGGGGGCTCGACATGAGAAACTGGCCGGCCGGAACGCATCGGTTGGACAGCTGTTTGACGTCCCGGTGCAAAATTCATTGACATCACAAGCGCCAGCCGAGGCGCGGCACAACGTGCCGAGCGGTACCGTAGGCGTGTCAGGTGGGCAAGCCGCAGCCGTCCCCGTGCAGTTCTCCTGAGTATCGCACGTGCCGGTTGACGCACGGCAGAGCGTTCCACTGGCGACAAAGACATCGGTCGGACACGTCGCGCTTGCACCGGTGCAGACTTCGTGAGTGTCACAGATGCCAGCTGACGCGCGACACTCCGTATTGACTGCAACAAACTTGCAGAGGGAGGTGCAACATGAGCTGGGCTGTCCATTGGCGCCACCCAAGTCGCACTGCTCGCCAAGATCCGCGTCGACGTTACCGTCACCGCACGAACGGGCTTGCAGTGACAATGAAACGACGTGACCGTCAGACGCCTGGGTGCGACTCGGACTGCCCGGATAGACGCCGGCGCTGAATGCCGGAGTGGTAGTAATACCAGTCGCCGTGTCACCCATGCGGACGGCCATTTCTCGTTGGTTACTCGTGACGGTACCGGTCCAGGTGAATTTCAGGGTATGGTTTTGCGTAACGCCGTTACTGTTACCGTTAATAAGGAAGCTCCCGGAATCGTTGATCACTGTCTCATTGGAGGTGCCAGCAGCCGCCAGCGAGGGAGCGGCGCCATAGTTCGGACTGCCGGAGAACAACGACCCGCCAGTAAACGACCCGGTGACCGCACTGACACTGCCGCTGGCGTTGTTCTGGTGGCCGTTTGCGACGCGGTTCAGGTCGCCTTGACGCGTCATCGACACAATGACTCGATAGGCTGCCGGGGCGGTGACGCTGAAATTGATGTTGTGCGTGGCCGTGCCGGTCTCCGTGACTGTAGCGGCGGTCGACGCGTTGGTGTCAGCACTCAAATTCCAGCTGAAGCGTGACACTACCGAGGACGCGGTGTTCGTCTGCAAATTGATATTTGCGGAGCCAAAATTGATGCCCGAGTTGGTAGGCGATAGGGTGCTGCCGGCGGTTGTATTGCTCACGGCAGAGAACGACTGCGCGGCCGCGGTGCTGGCGAACGCGCCGAGCGCGACGGCGCACAGCGCCACAACCTGCAAGCTGCGGATCGCCCGATGGGGCAGACGCTTCATCATGATGATTTTCTCCTTCGACGAAGAAGACAACGGAAGTTGCCGATCACAGCCCACCGATTGCACCCGGTATGCGCCGCGTCGCTCACCCTGTCGGACTGTTCTCATTGGACCCCCGTTCTTCAACTCCGGCGACCCCGAAAGGGCTCGTAAGCCGGACTCCCGTAAGACTTACCGCGTAAGACGTGCACGAATGTACCACAGACCGCCCATCCACTGTCAATAAAAATCTTCGACTAAGCCCCTCGCGGATCGCGAGCGCGCGCGCTGCGCCCCGCGCCACGACACCAAGTGCCACTGTTTCAAGGTGCTCCCCTCAGATACACAGCGGGACCTTATCACAGCGCACAGGCCGTCTGTCAAGAAAAATCCGCACAGGTCGTGCACGGCCGGCCGAGCCCCCCCCCGATCGCCTGGATGCCAAGCCCGCCGACGCGTTCCATGCACCGTCTTCCGTGTCTAGCGGCGAGAGACGCGGGCCGGCGGCGAGCGGCGGATGGACAACGTCCCGCCGCGCGGGAATGGCTCACTGCGAGCCAGAAAATGCGCCCTGAGCCCGGTTGGCGCTGCCCTGCCACCCACGAGCAGCCGCCGCACGCGCGGGAGCACTTTCCGGGGGGCGCCCCACATGACTTACATCGTATAGCGATATTGATTATTGCGCCGCCCCCGAGCGCGCAACCGGACTTCACTTCGCAGCGATCTTTTGCAGTGCGCGGTCCATTCCCGCGAGCACAGAAGCCGGATCCTTTTCATCGTAAAAGTACTTGTACTGCGCCCGCGCCTCGCTCAGTGACGGGTCGAGTTCGCCGCCCGGTGACAGGAAAAAGGTGCGCGGGATGTAGGAGCCATCCGGGCTGTACTTCTTGCCGAGGTCCGGGTTCTTGTCGGCATCCAAGCGGATCATCACGAAGGCTTTCGACTTCTCCACCACCTTCGGGTCGCTGAAGACTTTGGAATAGTTGGCGCAATGCGGACACCAGCTGGTGTAGAAGATCAAACAGATGGGGCGCTTGTCCTTCTTGGCTTCGGCCACCCCCTCGTCGTAGCTCTTCCACGCGATTTGCTTGTCATTCCAGTCTTCGGCACCGGCGTAGGCCACCGGCACGCGCACTGCCGCCATCGTCATCACTGTCAGCACAACTACAAAAGCTGCCACGGTACCGCATCGTTCACGCATACGTCCTCCTCACTTCCATTCTCTTCCGCTACTCAGCGCGCGCCTATAGAAAGCACGAATGCACGAATGCACGAATGCACGAAAAAGAATTGATCTCCCCTTTCGTGTTTTCGTGATTCTCCTCGCAAAAAACCTACTCCCTCAACACCGCGGCCTGCACGGCCTGGGCGTCAGCCGTATCCGGCAGCAGCTCGCTGTGGCAGGCACGCTTGTCAGCCACCACCGGCACGACGACGGCGCGGCGCTGCAGGAGCTCGCGGCCCTCGGCACCTACTCCGGGACTGCGCACGGCGCGCTGCGAGGGTTGGAAGTCGGCATCCTTACCGCTGGCGAAGGCCTCGATTTCCTTCGAGATGCGCATGCTACACCAATCATGGCCGCACATAGCGCAGAAGTCGGTGTCGACCTCGAGATCCTCGTCATGCAAGGCGCGCGCGGTTTCTCCGTCAAAGGCAAGCTCGAACTGTCGCGGCCAATTCAGCGCGGCGCGCGCGCGCGACAGGTCGTCATCCCACTGCCGCGCCCCGGCGATACCGCGCGCGATGTCACCGGCGTGCGCCGCGATTTTGTATGCGATGCACCCATCCTTGACGTCCTGAGCTTTCGGGAGGCCGACGTGTTCCTTCGGCGTGACGTAGCACAGCATGGCGGCGCCGGCGCGCGCTGCTTCGGTCGCACCGATGGCACTGGTGATATGGTCGTAACCCGGGAAGACGTCGGTCACCAACGGCCCGAGCACGTAAAACGGCGCATCGTCGCACAGCCGCTGTTGCAGCTGCATGTTGAAAGCGATTTGATCGAGTGGAACGTGTCCAGGTCCTTCGACCATGGCCTGCACACCCGAGGCACGGGCGCGCTGCACGAGCTCCGCCAGCGTATGCAGCTCGGCGAGCTGCGCCGCATCGGTGGCATCCGCGGTACAGCCAGGCCGCAACCCGTCGCCCAGCGAATACGTCACGTCGTACTCGCGCATGATCGCGCTGATCTCGTCGAACATCTCGTACATCGGGTTTTGCTTGCCGTGCACGATCATCCATTTCGCCAACAGCGAGCCGCCACGCGAAACAATACCGGTCAGCCGGTTCTTGATCAGCGGCAGGTGCTCCTTGAGCACCCCGGCGTGAATGGTGAAGTAGTCAACACCTTGCTGCGCCTGGCGCTCGATCTCCTTGAGGATCAGGTCGTAACTGAGATCCTCAATGCGGCGTCCGATGATCATGCTGTAGATGGGTACCGTGCCAATCGGAATGGTGCTGTGGTCGATGATCGCTTGACGGCATTCCGCCAGGCTTCCCCCGGTCGACAGATCCATCAGCGTGTCAGCGCCGTACTTCTGCGCCCACTGCAGCTTCTCGACCTCGGCATGCGTGCCGCTGCTCACCGGTGAGGCGCCGATGTTGGCGTTGATCTTGGTGGTGATGCGACGGCCGATGCCAGTAGGATCAAGCCGTTTTGGCGCGCGCTCCCCGCGCAGGCAATTGGGATCGTTGATCATCGCCCAGCGCTGCGCCACGGTTTGGTTCACCCAGAGGCGCGCCTCTTCGCGCGCCCCGGGGTGGCCGATAGGAACATCGGGGTCCCCAGGAAAACAGGTGGTGGGCATCCCGTCTTGGACGTCGGAATCTTCGCCGCGCACCCCATTGGTACCCGGCGTAGCGGCACCGCTGCCCGCCAAGTGACGCTGATTAGCCGGAATTACCAGCCGTCCGCGCGCCACTTCGTCGCAGATGAACTCTGCGCTCACCGCCTCGCGCTGGGCAACGCGACGCATCTCTGCGGTGATGACGCCTCGACGCGCCGCTTCGAGTTGTGTCATGGCTGGAAACTCCTCTGCTCATGGGGTGTTGGGCTTCGGTGGGAGCATGTCGACACCCTCCATCTCATCCGCGGCACCCGTGGCTTGCTGATCTGCCTCACGCGAGCTGGAATCTACGCTGCCAGAGCCAGCGGTTCAAGCCGACAGACGACAGCCGCTGAGACAACAGACAACACACGGCCAGACAAGAGTCGTCCGGGCAACAAGATGGGCCACGGATCAAATCCAGTCTGTTGTCTGTAAGTCTGTTGTCTCCTTTCGGTTGTCGGCCCCCTACGGTTGCGTGCCGCGCAGCAGGTCACGTGCCGGGTGACCGGCGCGATAGAGCGCCAGCCGATCAGCGAGCGCACTCGCGAGCGATGTCCTGCCCTGCGCACGGGCGATGGTCAGCGCCACCTCCGCCGTCTGCACGGCTTCGTCGAAACGGCCGCTTTCGGCGTCGGCAGCCGCCAAACTGTTCAACGCGTCGGGGTCCTGACGATTCGTACGCTCCACCGCATCCTCAGCCAAGCGCACGGCGCGTGGCCCGTCGCGCAGTCGAGGATCTTCCGGCGTGGCGAGCAACCATGCAAGCATCGTCTCCACAGACGGAACCTGCGGTTGCTCTCGCAGCAGGCCATCAAACTCGGCTACCGCCTCGCGCACCTGCCCGGACTTCGCCAGCGCCACGGCCAAACCATAGCGCGCCTCAACAAAACGCGGGTCGATCTGCGCCGCCAGGCGGAAGTGTGTAACCGCCTCCTGGAGATGACCCGCAACAGCCAACGCCGCGGCGAAGTTGTATTGCGCCACCGCGTGATGCGGCGCCAAGCGCACCCCTTCAGCGAGCTCCGTAAGCGCCGCGTCGGGCTGTCCCACGGCTGCAAGCACCATCCCCAGATTGTCGTGCACGTCGGGGAGATCGGGGTTTCCCCGCAGTGCCTCGCGGTAATGCGCCACCGCGCCGTCGAGGTCTCCGGTCGCCGCAAGCGTCCCTGCCAGGCCGGCGTGCGCTTGGCCGTAGTCCGGATACAAGCGCAGCGCCGTACGGAAATGTTCCTCGGCGGCGCTGTGGTCGCCGCGCTTGTTGAGCAGGACGCCAAGCGCGTACTGCGCCACCGGGTACCTCGGATTCATCCTGACCGCCGCAGCGACGTGCGCAAAGGCCTGATCCTTCTCTCCCTGCTCGGCCAGCGCCATACCGAGGTTCACCTCCGCCACATAGTTGTCCGTTGTCACCGCCGATGCATGCTCAAACAGGCTGCGGCTGTCCTGCCAGAAGTGCAGTTGCCGCGTGGTAAGGATGGCGCAGGCTCCCAGAACGACGGTCGCAACCAAGACGCACGCCACAGTAGAATACTTCCACCCCCCGAGCAGGTCAGGAACGCCCCACACGACAATGATGAAGATGCCGATCAGCGGAACGTAGGCATAACGGTCGGCCATGGCGAGATCGCCAATGCGCACAAAGCCAATCACGGGCACCAGGGTTCCCAGGTACCACAGCCAGCCAACGAGGAGATATGGGCGACGGCGCGCTCCCCATAACACCGCAAGGCTGATGCTGATCAAGATACCGACGGCGCCGGCAACCTTCCATCCGGGTAACGATGCCTCAAAGGGATAGAAGATTGCCAAGCCGACAGGCCACACCATCTGCTTGAGATACGCCGCATACGCGACGACAACATTGGCAGCCCGGTCGCCCATCGGCGAATCCGCCAATGGCACCACGGCAGCCGCCCGCTGCTGAACGATGAAGGTGATCACCGCGACTATGGCCGCTAGCAGTAGGAACGGAAGCTTTTCGATAACCAGGGAGGAGCTGGGTAGCCGGAGAACCCGAAACTCCTCTGCCCCACCACCGCTCGGCTCCGCTGTACGTGCCCGCCTCGTCCGCTCCGCGGCCTTGCCTCCCCACCTCTCCAACGGCCACACATCAAGCAACAGCAGCACGAATGGCAAAGTCACAACCATCGGTTTGGACAGCAGCGCCGCAGTATACGCCGCCAGAACCGCACCGTAGCGACCCGCACCGGGACGCCGGACGTAGGCGATATAGCTCCACAGGGTCAGCATCCAAAAGAACGTGCTCAGGACGTCCTTGCGTTCTGAAATCCAGGCGACCGATTCCACATGCAGCGGATGGAGCGCGAAAAGGGCGGCAACACAGGCGCTGCGCCAGGGTTGCGCCGTCATGCGGACCAGAACCCCGAAGAGCAAGAGCGTGTTGAGCACGTGGAGAAGGACGTTGCCGAGATGTTGCGGCCCTGGCTGTACTCCAAACAGCTGACAATCCACGATATGCGAGAGCGACGCCAGCGGGTGCCAGGTTGCCTGGTGCACGCTGGTCCACGCCCAGACCAGTCCGTCCTTGGTAAAACCGGCATTCACGTGCGGGTTGTCGACGACGTACTCCATGTCGTCGTAGCTGAGAAAGTCGTGGTTGTGGACGGGCGCGTAGACTGCTGCGGTGATCAGAGCCAACGCCAGAGCGATCCACAATAGATATGAGGTTGCCGGACCACGATGGTCCGGCAACGCGGCAGCGCGCGGCTTGCCGGGCGGCGAATGCGTTGCCGTCGCAGGTTGTTCCGCTACTGGTCTATCAAGTCTTGCCACTGCGGCCCGTTGGTGAGGAAGTCAGCGGTCCAGTCCCGAACGACCGTCCCGTCCACCGCCAGCGCGTAGAAACCGGGCAACTCGAGAACGGTGTGCGCCGAACCTTTCTTGAGGAAACGCTTGAACCGATCGGGATGGCGATCGTGCAGGTCGCCGGTGGTGGTGCGCAGCAATGTCTCATAGCGCGGGCCGTCCAGCATCAGAAATCCCCGGATCACGCAACACTTCCCCCCGCAAGGCAGGCTCGTATTACGCCAGCGCGCCATGTGTCAACCAGACCCGCGGTCGGCGTCGCGCTATGGACCACTCCGCAAGGGGTTCGCTACGCACTGCCAAACCCAACAAGGTCTGCAGCCGGCGTCCTTCGCTCAAAGCCCTGACTGCGGCTCGGTCAGCTGCGACAGGAGGCTGAAGCCGAGGCGACCGGCGATGGTGAAGGGCTTGGCCCAGTTCCCGAACTTCAGGCGCTCGACACCCGCACTGGCGAGTCGTGTATATTCCGGCAGCCGCGCGATACGGCCCACGTAGGCCACCGCAGGCAGGTAGCGCGGATCACCGACGGCACCGCGTGCGTCGACCGCTGCCGCGTAACGCATCAACCAGTCGCGCATCTGGGCGTCGCCGGTGATCGAGTGGGTGTACGCGATCGCTTCCGCGAGGATGCCCATTTTCCAATCCCCACCGCTGCCAACTTTGCCGCCATCAAGGTGGTCCGGCGGGTGGGCCCGCATGCCGCGGCGTGCGTAGTCGATGGCCGCGGCCTTGTAGCGCTCGTCGCCGGTCGCCTCGTACATGGCAACGAGCGCAATCTGCGGCCAACCGAACTGACGCGGATTGCTGATCAGCAGGAGACTGGCGCGCAGCCGCTGGACGAGATAGTCGGCGATGCCGCGTGCCGCGTCGAGACTGCGCGCGTCGCCCGTCAGGTAATAGTAGGACAATAGCCCCTCGGTCCACGTGTGCCCGAGGTCGACCCCACCGAGTTCGAAGGTGAAGTGTAATGGGTCTTTCGGGTGATTCATGCCGACCAGACCGGGGCGGCTGCCGGCATAGTAGATGTGATCGACATCGGTGAAATGCCGCGCCGCCGCAACCATGCCATCATAGTATGCGGGCTCTGCGGTCGCCGCGTATGCCAACGCCAGCACCTGGGTCGTGTCGTACTCGAGGTTGCCCCACGCATCACACCCTTTGGTGGTGTCGTGATAACCTGGAAAGTTCCAGTCGCCCCAGTTGAACATGCCGTAGAATCCGCGCCGGGGCCGCTCCCCAGCCGCAGGGCGGGCCTTCTCAGCGATCGCGCCGGAGGGGGGAACGCAGCGGACCTGCTCGCTGTCGTCCCAGCGCTCAACGTCGGCACTGGCTTGATAGCGCCGGTATGCGGCACCAAGCTCGCGCAAGAATGGGTTGACCATGGCTGATGGACTGATGCTGTTGCGCAACGCGTGCGTCGCCACGATCCATTGCGGATCCATACGCGCAACCAACGGTTGGCTTAGATCGCCAAGCATCGTAGCACTCGGGGCCTGCCCCCCGTGGAACAGCAGGACCATCTCATGCGTCTTCGCCGCACCCATCCCAACCCTTGCCGGTCGCGCTTCAGGCGCCCACAAGTTGTACGTCAATCCCGTGGAACGCAGTTGAAAGCCTTGCGGATATTCCTGCCAGAAGTAGCGGCTGACAATGGCGACACCGCGCGTGGCATCGTGCAGGTCAACCCAGCCCGCCGCATGACGCGGCTGGCGGCTGTCGCTCGCGCCGCCGGCACCCGTACTCAAGGTCTCGTTGTCTTCCTGCACGAGCGAGAACCCGTTGGCCGGCAGCGCGGCAGCCAGCGGGGCGCCGCCCTCGATTCCCACGCTGTACGCCGCCTTCCCATCGAGCGCCATGGGCAGGTCGATACCGATCTGGTGCACGAATATGTAGGCTTCGGGGCTGTGCTGCTCGATGCTGTGAAACACGCGGACGAAGGATTGGCTGGCGAACACGTCGACGCGCACCACGTAGTCGAAGCCGCTACCGTAATGCCCTCGCAGCTCGATGCGGCTGCGCAACGGCCCAGCTTCGGCAACCTTTATCTCCTGCGGCATCTGCGCCTCGACACGCTTTCCGTCGATGGTGAGAAACGAGGCAATTGGTCCAAGGTTCTGCGGCACGCCATTGAGACGAACGTGCTCAACGATGGCGAACCGCGATTTCGGGATGTCGAACTGCAGCGGGCCGCTGTCGATCTCCAAACGGTCCCCCGCGTCGCGCACGGTGACGGCGCCCGCGCCGCGCCCTGGTGGCGCGGGCGGTGACGATTTCGGCTCGACGGCAAAGCGACGTTCTTGTCCGGCATGCAGATCGACTTGCCAATCGAGCAATACCCAGCGCGCACTGCCGTCCGGCCAACGGCTCAGGACACGCGTTTGTACAGGTATCGCCGCACCTCCCGCCGTTGCGACGCCATCGATGACACGCAACGCCGCTGCGTCACGCAGGCTCCCTTCCGGAAACGGCACACCCGCCGTGACCGGCCAGCGTGTGCGCGCTATACCGGCGGGCTCTTTGACGGTGAGTGTAAGCGCTCCACTTCCAGGCGATGTCGCGGCGGCAGATGCCTGGCGCACCGATCTCGTGCGCGCCCAGCTGCACCCCGCCAGCAGCCACGCCTCGAGCAGCAATACCAACATGACCCCCAACACACGGCGTGGCATCGACTGGAGGTTACCATCGATGCCGCGGAAACGACAGGCACTATGGAGTGCAGGGCTCGGGGGCTCGGGGGCTTGGGCTTGGGAAACGCTTCCTTGGGTCCTCGATCCCAGCTTTCGACTAGACATACATTCGCGCTGCGTGCTAGGAGCGCTGCCACACGTTTGGACGGGGAGCCTATATATGGATGATGAGCAACTCTTGGAAAAGCTCAAAGCGCTGACGGTGTGGAGCGGCCATCGTGAGATGTCGATCGAAGACGTCGCCGCGATTCAGCCTGGACTCGGCCGCATCATGCCAGAGGTGGGCGCGCGCACCTGGAAGCTCTACTACGCCGCCAAGGCCGAGAACTGGCCGCTCGCCACGTTTCAAGCCAAGGAGATCATGGGACTGATGGAGCTCGGGGCCTTCACGCGCCCGAAGCACGAAGAAGCGTTGAACAAGTTCATGGAAGAAAACTGGAAGCCGGTCCAAGACGCGATCAACAAGAAGGACTTCGCCGCCTTCGAAGCCGCCTTCCACCAGGCAGTGGACGCCGGCAACGCGTATCACGACCTGAAGGACAAGCCGTACATCGTATGGAAGCTGCCCGAGACACCGCCGCCGGATCTCGATCTGCGTCCGCGCAAGAAGGCGTAACCCAGGACGCACGCCCGTGATCGTGAGACTCACACGGCGGCAAGCCCTGAAGTGGGGTTTGATTGGCGGCGCTGCGGTGGTCGTCCCAAGCAGCCTGCTTGGCTGCGGCGAGGACACCCAACCGGGACCGTCACCAACGCCCACAGTGCCACCCACACCCGAGTTGACGCCGACACCCGGAATAACACCAACGCCGATTCCAAGCTTCCTCACCGAGGAAGAGCAACGCATCCTCACCGCAATCACCGGGCGGATCATCCCAACCGATACGGCACCGGGCGCCATCGAAGCCGGAGCGGCCGAGTACATCAACCGCTTACTGTCACTCGTTCCCTCCGATGAGGATCCGGCGGCGAATGTGTTTGGTGGGGGGCCATTCAGCAATCGCAATCCGTACCCCGATCCGCAGACCGGGACCCCCTCGACGCAATTTCCGTCCGATCACTTCAGCCAATTCCTCCCGCTCACTCGTCTCCAGCTCATGAGCTGGCGCGTGCAACTCCTTGGTTCGGCTGCCGTCCCTGGTGGTGATTTCAACGCCGGAGCGCTGCCGGCCATCACCGGGCTCCGCGACCAGTATCGCACCGGTTTGGGAACAGTCACCGCGGCCAGCCAGCGCATGTTCGGCACCGACTTCGCTACGCTCACCGCGGCGAAGCAGGACACCGTCCTCCAAGCAGTCAATCCGGACTTTGTCGATCTGGTCACCGGACATACGATCGAAGGCATGTTCTGCGCGCCGGAGTACGGAGGCAACAAGGATCGTATCGGCTGGGAGCTTATCGGGTACGATGGCGATAGCCAGCCCCTTGGCTACTCCATCTTCAACGAAACCACGCAAAGTTACGACGAACGGCCCGACAAGCCTAATTCCACTGCCAACCCTGACGAAGATTTCAGCGGCGTCGATGCAACGACCGATCAATTCCTCAAAATCTTGGTGAAGGTCGGCGGTGGACCGCACTTCCCGTGAGCTAGCATGAGCACAACACTTCCCTCCTCTGTGCCCGGCGTACTGGGCAACACCAGCCTCGCTCAGTTCGACTTCATCATTGTCGGCAGCGGTGCCGGCGGCTCGATGGCGGCGCGCACGCTCACGGTCGCGGGCGGCAAGAAGGTCTTGATCCTCGAAACCGGCAACAACTACTTCATCGGCCTCGATGATCCGGCCCCCAATATGCCGATCCCACTCTTCAGCAATGACGAGATCAAGTTCAGCGTGCGCGGTCTCATCGATCAGGACTCGTTCCTCGATCCGCGCACGTACCGCACCAATCCCAATGTCGCGGCAGTGGTGAACGGCGACGTCAACACGCTACCGCGAACGGTCGGTGGTGCGGCCGTGCACGCCGACATGAAGTACCCGCGCTTCAACATTGTCGACTTCCGGCTAGCGTCCGCGCTGCATTCCATCGGGCGCACGTACGACGGCACCAACTTCGCCGATTGGCCGGTGACGTACGATGAGCTTGAGCCGTTCTACACCGAAGCCGAGCATCTCACCGGCGTACAAGGACAAGCCGGCACAAATCCGTTCGAATCAGCTCGGAGCAGCGACTACCTCATGCCGCCGGGCGTGCCGATGTACGTCGCCAATGTGCTTGCGGCGGGTGCGCGCGCCAAGGGCTATCATCCTTTCCCCTACCCGAGCGCCGTGACCTCACGCCCCTACCGCGGACGTCCGGCGTGCATCGACTGTGGCTATTGCAGCGGCTACGGGTGTCCCAACAACTCGAAGAGTTCACCGGCGGTCACCACGCTTCGCGAGGCGTTGCTCAGCGGCAATTGTCAGCTGCGCTTCAACTGCCGAGTGACGCGATTCCTGCACGACAACGGCAGCCACGTGACCGGCGTCGAGTACGTCGATGCGGACGGCCACACGCAAGAGGCGAGCGCCGATCAGTTCATCATCGCGGCCACCGCCGCGGAAAGCGCGCGCCTCTGTTTGCTGTCGGACCTTGGCGGACCTGGGTTGGGTAACTCCAGCGGCATGGTGGGACGCAACTTGATGTATCACTACCAAACGATTGCTGTGGGCATTTACGCGCAGCACCTCCACGGCGAACGCGGACGCTCGGTCACCCATGGCATTGCCGATTTTCGCGGTGTGCTCCCCGGCGGTGAAGCGATTGATCCCGACCTGAGGCTCGGCGGCATTATTGAGTTCGGCACCGATTCGGAAGCCATCACCGCGGCCAAGAACAACTTGCAGGCACTGTCCTTTGCGCGGCTGCAAGGCGTCGATCTCTCGCTCAAACAACTATTGGTGAACAGTCCGTTCCTGGCGCGCATCGCCGTGATGGAGATGCAGGCCGAAGACGCTCCGCAGCTCACCAACCAGATTGATCTCGACCCGAAGGTGCACGACGTCTTCGGGCTGCCCGCCGGACGGGTGACCTATGCGCCCAGCGGGTATGAAAAGGATGCGCGCACGTTCTATTCGCCCAAGTTGGTTGACATTCACAAAGCGGCCGGCGCCCACTACGGGTTCATTGCACCCGCCGACTCGCCATCGCAGTCGCGCCACGTCATGGGGACCTTGCGAATGGGAACCGACCCATCCTCTTCCGTCTGTGATGGTTTCGGAAAGTTCCACGATGTGGACAATCTCTATTCTATGGATGGAGGGGTCTTTGTCACCTCGTCGGGCTACAACCCCACCCTGACCATCATCACCCTCGCCTTACGCGCGGCCGCCAATATCGTCTCGCCCGGCAGTCCCGAGCGTGTGCTCGGACGGTAAGGGGTGAGTGGCACGGTAAGCGGTAAAGGGTGAGGAGTGAGGGGCAAGAGCCCATTCTCCCCTGACTCCTGACTCCTGACCACTCACCCCACTCACCCTACACTGCATTGACTCGTTTCCCCTCGTGGGATAGACCTTGCCGCGAGGATGAGGTGGTCTGCCCGCGCCGCAGCGGGTTTTTTTTGCTCGCGGTGCTGACCAACTGGTTAAGGGAGGGCCGATGCAATGAGCACGCACGATCCGATTCAGCTCCTGATCACGCTCGGCATGCTGAGTTCGCTTTGCTACTACCTTGCAAGCTACTTCGGGGCGCGTGACTTTTTCCGCAAGGCGCGCAAACTCCACCAGAGCCGAGGCGACACCCCACTGCCGACGGTGACCATTCTCAAGCCGTTGAAGGGGCTTGAGGTTGACTTGTACGTCAACCTGGCCTCGTTCTGCCGCCAGGACTACCCGACCTTCGAAATCATATTCGGCGTTGCGGATCGCAACGATCCGGCGGTCCCGGTGGTGCGCCGACTCCAAGCATCCTTTCCAGATGTCGCGATCAACCTGGTGATCGACAGCCGCCTCTACGGAACGAACCTCAAGGTCAGTAACCTCCATAACATGTCCCGCCTGGCGCGCCATGACGTCATTGTGATCGCCGACAGCGACATCCGTGTGCCCAGCGACTACCTGCGGCGCATCGTCCCGCCGCTGCAAGACACGAAGGTGGGAATCGTCACCTGTCTCTACCGCGCCTCGGGCAAGGACAGCGTGCCGACGATGATGGAGAGCCTGTTCGTCAACACCGATTTTTCGCCCAGCGTGCTGGTTGCGCGCTTGGTAGAGGCGCGGCGTTATGCCTTCGGCGCAACGATTGCCTTGCGCCGCTCGGTGCTCGCTGAGGTCGGCGGCTTCCTACCCTTGGCGAACCATCTCGCCGACGACTATTTCCTCGGCAAACGTGTTGCCGAACATGGTTACGATGTTGCGCTGTCGGACCTGGTCGTCGAGACCGTCCTGGCAGCTGAACCCTGGACGCAGCTCATCGAGCACCAACTGCGTTGGGCACGCACCAATCGCAGCTCACGCCCTGGAGGCTATTTTGCCTCGGTGGTCACCTACGGGGTTCTGTGGGCAACGTTGAACCTGCTGTACAACCAGGGCAGCGGGTCGGCGCTATTCGTGGCCGTGCTGATGTACGGCGCACGGATGCTCACCGCCTCGGCAGTTGCAAAGCGTTATCTCGAAGCGCCGTTGCGGCCTCAGGAAATTCTATTGATCCCCGTGAAGGATCTGTTCAACGCAGTCATCTGGGCGCTGGCCTTTCTGGGCGACACCGTGCAGTGGAGCGGTAACGAGTTCCGGGTGATGAAAGGTGGCGAGATGCTCCGGGTTTCGCCAATCGACGCCGCGGCTGCGCCAGGCCTGGCCTATTCGAGTCACAAGGACCACGAGCCACATGCGGCATCACTGCACGGGCAGAACACCTCGCGCTCCGGCTCCTCACTTCACGTTTGAGGCGAGCAGCCCGCGTCCCTTTCCAGGGCCCGCTCGCCTGTCGGGTCGCTGAGGGCTGCCACGTCCGCCGCTTCAGGGCTGGCAGCCGCGTGATTGGGGCGATCTACGCCGGTTCGGCTCAAGCCGCACGTTCGGTGAGTTGATCCACCAGCGCCCGCAACTGATCGCGATCACTAGACGGTCCGAGTGCCATCAGGCTTTGGCGAGCGCGGCTGCCATATTCGCTTGCCAAGGCCTTGACCTCTCCGAGGACGCCGGAGTCCCGGATGCGAGCGAGCGTCTCGTCGATCTCGCGCTCAGTTGGAACGCTCTTTTCGAAGACACGCGCCACCTCCGGGTCACGCTGCATCGCCAAGACCACTGGCAATGACGGGTTGCCGTCACGCAGGTCGATCCCGATCGGCTTGCCGACGCGGCGCTCATCGCCGATGATATCCAGCAGGTCGTCCACCAACTGGAAGGTCATGCCGACGTTGAAGCCGCACTGCGCCATGGCCTCGACGATCGTCTCGGGCGCGTCTGCCAGATAGGCCGCTGTGCGCGCGCCTTGCTGGAAAATGGAGGCCGTCTTGCGACTGATGATTTCGAGATAGTCATCCAGGGTGACCGCCGGGTTGTTGCGGAAGCGTCCCTGCATGATCTCCCCTTCGGTCAGGCTGATACACGCTTCCGCCGCCCAGTTGATCAGCTTTGCTTCGAAGCGCGCGCACAGTTGAAAGGCGCGGCTGAAGACGAAATCGCCGGTGACCAGCGTATTCGCAAGGCCGTACTTGCGGAACGCCGAGTCCTTGCCACGCCGGATTTCGCTGTTGTCGATGATGTCGTCGTGCAGCAGCGTCGCCGAGTGAATCAGCTCGAGCGCGGTTGCCACGTCGACGATCTCGTCCATTCCACGCCCGCCGCAGGCGCGAAAGATCATGATGGTCACGGCGGGCCGCACTCGCTTGCCGCCTGAATCGATGAGATACGTCGCAATATCGGTCAGCAACGGCTCGCGCGAGCGCGTCAGCTCTGCAAGGCGCATCTCGACGCGCTCCAAGGCCTCGACCAGCAGCGGCGCAGGCTCGGCAATTGGCTCACGCGCCCGGCCTTTTGAAAATGTACTCACGCTTGGTCCTTGCGTCGTCGAGTGGGCAGATAATGTGAAAATCTCCGGTGAGTCAAGGCGGCGGAAGAAATGCGGAGTGCGGAATGCGGAGCGCGAAATGGAGAGGATTCCGCATTTCGCATTCCGCACTCCGCATTTCTTCGCCGCGTTGCTTTTCCCAAGCCGCCCCGTTACCTTCGCTGCCTATGCCCCCTCAGTCAACGGTGTCCGCAACACCACAGACGATCAAGCGGCTTGGCAAGGACAGCATCGAGATCGTCTGGCAGGACGGCCATCGCGGCGTCTATCCGAACCGTTATCTGCGGGAGAATTGCCCGTGCGCGAGTTGCCGCGAAGGTAAGCCACGCCGATTGTTGCCGGTACTCGGGACACCGGGAGAGCTCTATCCGGTGCAGATCGGTGTCGTCGGCCGCTATGCCATCAGCATCCAATGGAGCGATCAACACGACACCGGGATCTACAGCTACGACACGTTACGGCAGTTGTGTCCCTGTGAGCAGTGTCAGCCGCCGGCGCACGACAGGCCCCCCGCATGACGAGCATCGACGACATCCGCGAGCGCTTGAGCGAAATCCGGCCGCCCGGCGCGCCAGACAACATCCTGGCCCTCGGCATGGTGCGCGGCGTCGATGCACACGACGGTGCGGTAACGATTCACTTCGCACCACCGGGAATGCCACCGCAGCTCCTCAACGCCACCATCGCCGACATCCGCCGCGCCGTCGGCGCGCTCGATGGTGTTCGCCAAGTCGATGTCAGAATCATTCAAGGCTCCGGCTCCAGCGCTGACGGACCCGCAGCACAGACACCCGCGGCAGGTCCGCCGGTTGCCGGTCCGATACCAGGTGTGCGCGACATCATCGCCGTCGGCAGCACCAAGGGCGGCGTCGGAAAATCCACCGTGGCCGGCAACCTGGCGCTTGCGTTCGCGCGCCTCGGGCAACGCGTGGGTCTGCTCGATGCCGATGTCTATGGCCCCAGCCTGCCGATCATGTTCGGGGTCGGTGGCCGGCCGCAAGTGAGCGACAGCAAGCGTATCTTTCCCCTCGAGAAATATGGACTGCGGCTGATGTCGATCGGCTTCTTCCTCGACGAGAGCTCACCGGTGATCTGGCGTGGGCCGCTGGTCATGGGACTCGTCCGCCAATTCCTCAAAGACGTGGAGTGGGGCGAGCTCGACATCCTGGTGGTCGACATGCCCCCGGGCACCGGCGATGCCCAGCTCACCCTGGTGCAGCAGGTCCCACTCGCCGGCGGTATCATGGTCACCACACCGCAGGAGGTGGCGACGCTCGACGTCCAGCGCGGCATTGCGATGTTCGAGCAGGTCAAGACGCCGGTGCTGGGAATCATCGAGAACATGAGCTTCTTCGAGTGCCCGCACTGCGGCACCCACGATGCGGTGTTCGGTAGCGGCGGGGGCGAGCGTATTGCCCGCGAGTTCGGCATTCCGCTCCTCGGACGGATTCCTCTCGTTCCCGAAGTGCGCGCCGGCGGCGACGCCGGCAAGCCGATCGTCGTCGATCAGCCGGAGCATGCGGTCAGTCGAACGTTCGTCCACATCGCGCAAACCGTGCTGGAAGCCATTGAAGTCGGCCGTCTCGCCGCGCCGGGACCGACGATCATCGGCTAACCCGCCGAGATCACACCGTCGTCCCGCAGACCTCGAGAGCAGCGCGCTCAGTTCGCCACTCGCATTCGCCCTCACAATTCAAAAGGGAAAACGTTGCCTCACCAGGACCGCGGGACCTTTCGCAGCCTCGGCGCCGGCGGCGTTCACGATCGGCTCCACTTTCGGCTGGTCATCGGCGTGCTGCTGCGCTGCCTCACGCTGCTGCGGCCGGTACGCGGCCACGTGCTACGCCTGGTGCTGGGCTTCACCGCGCTCACCGTGGCCTTGGCTCCCATCGGCTTCCTGCTTTTCGATCTGTTCTGGACGCGCGTCCTCCAGGGCCACCCGCTGACCGCGCTCGAAGCTCGCCTGCTGAGTTGCGATCCGGTGCAAACCGTCAGCGTCGTTGTCATGAGCGTGGATGTGCGCCAGCAGGTCGCGCTGCGCACGGTGGTCGTCGGCGTGCTGGTCAGTCTGATCTCGATGCCGCTCTTCCTGGGCCTTTGGTACTACCAGGTCTGGATTCTCCAGAAGATCAACCAGCGGCTCCGTCTCGAGCTCGTCGATCGCCTGCAGTCGCTCTCCCTCCGCTTTCACGCGGAGAGTCGGATCGGCGATGCGATTTATCGGCTGTATCAGGACAGCGCCATGGTGACGCAGCTCATCGACGTCCTGCTGCTGACGCCGCTCGGGGCGCTCGCGCGCTACCTCTTCTCCCTGGCGCTCGTCTTCTGCTTCGACCCGTGGCTCGCGCTGATCCTCGCCGCGATCTGGCCACCGTCCCTGATTGTCTCCAACCTGCTCTCGCAGCGGCTGCGCAGGCGCTTCCGCGACGCCCGCGAGGCCAACAGCGAGCTCACCTCGACGATCCAGGAAACACTCGCGGGCATCCGCGTGCTCAAGGCGTACGGGACCGAGGGGAGCGCACAGGCGCGCTTCGAGCAGCGCTCGCGCGCCGCCTTCGCGCGCGCGTTCGAAGCGCGCAGCCTGCTGGCGATCTTCGGCATGCAGATCTTCTGGATCGGCGGCCTGTCCCTGCTCGGGAGCACGGCGTACGCGGCCCTCGCCACACACGACGGTGGTCCGCTCTTCGCCACACGCCTGCTCGCGGCCTTCGGCTTCACCGCCTGGAATCTCGGCCTCTTCAACAGCCTCAAGCTCAACTTCGGCACCGGCGCCGACCAGGTGCGGCGTCTGTTCTCGACGTGGGGTCGGGTGCAGGACATCGCGATCGGACTCGACCGCGTGTTCGAGCTGCTCGATCTGGAATCCGAGGTGCGCGACGCGCCGGATGCCCGTCCGCTGGCAGTCGTGCGGAGGGGTGTTGCCTTCCACGACGTGAGCTTCCGCTACATCCATGACCGCCCCGCCCTCGAGGCCGTCACCCTCGAGGCGGAGGTCGGGGCCATCACGGCGATCGTGGGACCCACGGGCTCTGGGAAGAGCACGCTCATGGCGCTGCTCCTGCGGCTCTTCGATCCCGAGACCGGCCGGATCGAAATCGACGGCATCGACCTTCGCCACTATACCCTCGCGAGCCTGCGCGCCCAGATCTCTATCGCGTTGCAGGAGAACCTGCTCTTCGGCACGACGGTGCGCGAGAACATTCGCTACGCCGTCGCCGATGCCACGGATGCCGCGGTACGCGAAGCGGCGCGCATTGCCGCCGCTGACCGCTTCATCGAACGCCTGCCCCAGGGCTACGACACGCTGCTGGGCGAGCGCGGCACCAAGCTCTCGACGGGGCAGCGCCAGCGCATCTCGATTGCGCGCGCCGTGCTCAAGAACGCCCCCATCCTGATCCTCGACGAACCGACGGCCGCGCTCGACGCCGAGACCGAGATGCAGGTGCTCGGGAACCTCGCCGCATGGGGGGCCGGGCGCACGATCTTCCTGATCACGCACCGGCTCTCGACGATCCGCCGCGCCGATCGCATCGTGTACCTTGCCGAAGGACGGGTGCTGGAGATCGGCTCCCATACCGAGCTCGTCACACGCGAGGGAAGCGCCTACCGCCGCATGGTCGACGTGGAAACGGCGCAGCCCGCCGGCGGAGGGACCCTGTGAGAGCCGACTTCGAAGAGAGCGACCGCGTCTCGAGCCGCGAATCCGCGATGCTGCTGCGACGCGCGCTGCGTTACGTCGCACCGTTCAAGCACCGCTTCCTCGTCAAGCTCGGCTTCGTCATCGTCAGTCTGATCCCGTACCTGCTGCTGCCGTGGCCCGTGAAGATCGTGATCGACCACGTCATCGAGGCGCATCCCATCGGTACCTCGATCACGCCGTATCCGTTCTTCGTCGCCCCCCTCCTCAAGCCGCTCGCCGGCGCGACGCCGGGAACCATCCTGCTGTGGACCGTGCTGGCGCAGGCGCTGCTCCTCTTCGTCATCGGAGCCGTCGGTGCCGGCGCCAATGAGAACGACCGTGTCGACGGCTATCTAGCCGGCGGGCAGGACGTCGCCACACGGACCGAGAACCACGCCAACGCCGGCTTCAGCCTGGCCGGTGGCCTCCTGGGCTACGTCGATTTCCGCTGGACGATCCGGCTCACCCAGGATCTCAATCACCACTATCGCGCGCGACTCTTCGAACGCATTCACGCGCTCCCGATGACGGCGTTCGACGATGAGCGCATCGGCGACGCCGTCTATCGCGTGATGTACGACACGCCGGCAATCACCGAAACCTGCTACCGCTTACTGCTGACGCCGGTCGCGGCGCCACTCAACCTCCTGGTCGTAACCGGCACCATCGCGCTCGTCTACGGCTCTCATCCGCTGCTTGCCTGGAGCGGTCTCGCCTTCGTACCGCTCATCTTCACCGCGACCGCGCCGTTCACGGGCTTGACACGGCGCCGGGCGGAAAGCGCCCGCAAGGCTGGCGCCACCACCACATCGTCGGCCGAGGAAAGCCTGACAAACATCCTGGCGGTGCAAAGCCTCGGTGGCGAGGCGCGCGAGCGCCGGCGCTTCGACGCCGACAGTTGGGAGAGCTTCTCGAGCTTTCGCCGACTCCTGCGCATCGGCATCTTCGCCACGCTCGCCGGCGCCGGACCCGGGGTGCTGCTTGGCGCTTTTGTCTTCCTCTACATCACCCGCCTGGTGATCGAGGGTGCACTCTCCCCCGGGGACTTCGCCGTGCTCTTCACCTACTTCCTGCTGATCGTCGGCTCGTGCGTCGATCTCGGCGCGCTCTGGATCCGCGTGCAGGAGTCCGCCATCGGCCTGCATCGCGTGTTCTTCCTGATGGACCTCCCGGGCGAAAAGGATCATCCGGGTGTGCGCACCCTTCCGCCCTTGCGGCAGGGGATGCGAATGGAGAACGCCTCCTACGACTATCCGGACGGGACGAGCGCGCTCCGCGACGTGAGCCTCGAAGCGCGCGTCGGCGAGGTGACCGCCCTCGTGGGTCCGGCCGGCGCCGGCAAAACCACCCTCGCCTACCTGCTGCCGCGCTTTGTGTCGCCGACGCAGGGTCGCGTGCTACTGGACGGCGTCGACCTGGAGCAGGTTTCCCTCGACTCGCTGCGCTCGCAGATCTCCTTCGTGTTCCAGGAGACGGTGCTCTTCGACGACACGGTCGAGGCCAACATCCGGGTCGGACAGCCCGAGGCTTCCGAGGCGGAGGTAAAACGCGCCGCGGTGATCGCCGGTGCCGACGAGTTCATCCAGCGGTTGCCGGAGGGCTATCGTACCCGTCTTGGGCGGGGTGGCGGAAAGCTCTCCGTCGGGCAGAAGCAACGGCTGTCGATCGCGCGTGCCCTGGTACGACGGGCGGCCATCTTGATCCTCGATGAGCCGACGTCGGCGCTTGATCCCGACACCGAACAGCGGCTGGTTGCCGCGTTGCGCGCCGCCAGCGGCGACCACCTCGTCCTGGTCATCGCCCACCGGCTGTCGACGATCCGCGCCGCCGACCAGATCGTGTTTCTGGATGAGGGTCGCATCATCGAGCGCGGCAGCCATGCGGAGCTGATGGCCCGTCCGGACGGCGCGTACCGCCGCTTCGTAGAGTTGCAAACCCGCGGCGCCTAGGACCTGCGGTCGGCGTCTCTTCTATGGACCGCTCCCCCCTTCGGGGAGCCTCAGGACAGGATTGGCCGCTCAGCACTGCCAAGTCCGACAGGCTGCTAGGCGGGCGGCGCGCGACGTGGGCGAGCTACGAACCAAGGACACCTTGAGGCCGACAGCTCATGTTGACGGCGACAATCCGCCATTGTTGGCCCAACAGTGGCGTGTGGAGCGCGACAATCCGCCATTGTGGGTCCCAACAATGGCGTGTGGAGCGCGACAATCTGCCATTGTGGTCCCAACAATGGCGTGTGGAGCGTGACAATCTGCCATTGTGGTCCCAACAATGGCGTGTGGAGCGTGACAATCTGCCATTGGTATCCGTTCGGCCAGCCACGTATCGAGCTGAGCCCCGGGATTTGCGAGCCTCTGTCGCCTGGAGGTGGTGGCGATGGAGACCAGACGACAGGAGTGGGCAG
>Ga0265314_10000166_pt1 | contig 99589 bp, 91 predicted proteins | sample 4126metaG_FD_203106 | JGI IMG/M metagenome (GOLD analysis project Ga0265314, IMG submission 203106) | Rhizosphere microbial communities from Carex aquatilis grown in University of Washington, Seatle, WA, United States - 4-1-26 metaG | ecosystem: Host-associated > Plants > Roots > Rhizosphere >... | reverse complement strand
GGCACGGTGGTGCCGAACAGCGTGAACTTGAACGGGAGCAGGAACATGCAATAGAAGAGCAGCACGAGCCACGGCGCGTTGCGGAAGAAATGCGTTGCGAACGACGCGCCCTTGCGAACAGGGCGGAAGAGCGAAATCTGCGCGAGACCCAGGAACATGCCGAAGAACGTGCCGATCGCCATTGCCAGGAAGCTGATCGCGATATTGAACACGAAGCCTTTCATGATCAGGGGCGACCATTTCAGCAAGGTCGCAAGCACCGACGGATGGCCGCTGGCCGCCTGGGCCTGCGCGATGCCTATGCTCGCGATTAAACAGGTGATGAGCAACAGTCCGTGCATAAGCGACGGATCGAACCGCGCGCCGTCGGCATGGGCGTTCAGGCGGCTGAACGCCGCCATGTTGAGCACCGGCAGGTCGGTGGTCATCGCGTTTAGTCTACGCATTGCCAATGCCCGGTACGCGCATCGCGCCTTCCCACTTGTGCATGAGCCACACGAGGATGCCGACCAAACTCACGTAGCAGATCAGAAGCACGTTCATCATCTCGGGCACGTTGACCGAATCCGACCAGATCTGGTTCGAGACGTAGAGCATTTCCGGCACCGCGATCGCATACGAGATGCTGGTGGTCTTGATCAGGTTGACCAGATTGTTGTTGAGCGCCGGCAGGCTGATCCGGAACGCGAGCGGCAGCACGATCAGCGCGTACGCCCTGAGGCGCGAGAAGCCGAGCGATTCGGCGGCTTCGATGGTGGCGCTCGGCACGGCCTCGATGCCGGACCGGAAGATTTCGACGTTGAACGCGCCGGCATAGAGCGACAGCGCGAATATCGCCCATTGCATGTTGGTGACGAACGGCACGCCGTCCGCGCCGGTGATCCAGTGGCCGACGCCGAAATAAAAGAAGTACAGCTGCACGAGCGGCGGCGTGTTGCGGAAAAACTGGATGTACCAGTAGACGACCTTGCGCGTGAGGTTCAGGCGCGAGCCCTGCAGCCACGCGCCTACGACGCCGATTGCGACCGACAGCACGACACACGAGCATGCAAGCTTCAGCGTCGTGAAAAATCCGCCTACGAAGCGGCTGCGGTCGAAGCCGTCGTAGAAGATCGTCAGGTTGATGCCGGTCGCGTCGTAGAGCCAGCGGAACCAGTCGAAGAATTCCTGCATGTGCTTATGAAGCGGTCTTAAAAATGCTCCCTCGCCCCGCATTAGTGGGGAGAGGGCGGGGGTGAGGGGAAACGCTTTCGCTTGTGCTCATAGCAGCAGGCAAGATCTTAGACCGCCCCTAACCCTCTCCCCCAAGGGGGCGAGGGAATGTTTTGTGCCAGATATTTCGTTCAAACAAAAGGGCGCGGTGTGCGCCGCGCCCTGTGCCGGGATGCGCCGGGCTATTTCTTCGCCTTGTATTCCGCGTTCATCTTGAGCGCGAAGGCGGTGTTCGACAGGCCGTATTTTTTCTCGAGCTGGAGCACGAGACCGCTGCGGTGCCAGTCGGCGACCGTGCCCGCCATGAACTTGTAGAACGATTCTTCGCCGAGTTTGACCGCGAGACCCCACGGCTCGTCGGCGATGGTCTTGAAAGGCATCTCGTAATCCTTCCACTCGGGCTCGAGCAGGTTGGCCATGACCAGCGTGTCATCGTAGACGAAGGCGACACAGTTGTTGCCTTTCAGCGCGCTGTAGACCTCGGAGGTGCCCTTGAACGCGACGGTTTCCGCGCCGTAGTCCTGCTGGATATTCTTGTTGTACCAGGCACCCTGGATCATGCACACCTTCTTGCCCTTTAGGTCGGCCCAGTCCTTCAGCTTGGCGGATTTCGGCACGAGGGCGTTGACGCCCGACGAGTAGTACCACGGCTCGACGATGTAAACGACTTTGCGGCGGTCGGGCTTGTCGTTCATGGTCGCAATCATCAGATCGATCTTGCCCTGCTCGAGAAACTGCATGCGGTTCGAAGACGCGACCGGCACGAGCTCGAGCTTGACGCCGAGACGCTTCGCGACGTCAGCCGCGAGATCGGGCTCGATGCCGATGATCGCGCCGGAGGGATCGCGGAAGCCGTAGGGCTTGTAATCCGCTTTGACGCCGACGATCAGCGTGCCGCGTTTCTTGATGTCGTCGAGCGCATCGGCGCGCGCGAGGCCGACGGCGGCGAGGGAAAACAGAACGGCCAGGCCGAAATGAATGAAGCGGGACATGGAGACCTCCTCTGTGTCTGGTACGTTAATACGTTATGACAAGCGAAAGCCGTGCCACTGTAGCACACGCCGAAATTGCGGGACAAACCCGCGAAGTACTGGAAGTGGACTCAAAAATACTCCCTCGCCCCACGTGAGTGGGGAGAGCGTGTGGAACAAAGCGGGGGCCGGGGGTGAGGGGAGGCAATGTCGTTCTATTCTTTGCCAATTACAGGAGGATTTAAACCGGCCCCTCACCCTACCCTCTCCCCGCAAGCGGGGCGAGGGGATTTATGAGATGGCTGCTATGCAGTCGCCTTCATGGTGGTGCGCGCGGCACTCTTGTGGTGCAGCGATGCGAGGGCGGCGACTTCGCGCGCGTCGTCCGCTTTTTCGAGGCCGTCGATGGCGTTGTAGAGCTGTTCGACGCGCTCGCCGGGCAACACGCGCACCGCGCAATTGACGAACTTGTCCTTCAATTGTTCGCGCGTGAGCGGGTTTTTCGACGTGCGGCCGTACGGCTGGTTGACTTTGTGCGAGAGCACTTTGCCGTTCTTCAGCGTGACTTTCACTTCGGCGCCGAAATGATTGTCGGCCGGGAACTGCGCGGTCGTATAAGCAGCGGCGTGCACGCGCGCAGTCATTTCCCGGGTGGGCGCGTCCTTGTAAGCATCGCCTTCGAACTGGTCGATGGCGACCTTGCGGTCGATGACGGCGCGCGCGAGGCAGTACTGCACGCTGAACTTCGCGTCGAGCTCGCTTTGCGGATTCGGCCGGTTAGTGTGTTCCAGCCGCCGCGTATGCGTCCACGACTCGATCCTTTCCACGTCGGCCGGCTTGAGATCGTGCTCGCGCACGATGTTGAGCATCGCGTCGATCGCCGGATGCGTGCTGCCGCAGCACGGATACTGCTTGATGGCGATGCCCGGCTCGATGATGTCCCACGGCTTGCCCCACGCCGAAACGATTTTCGCGGCGTCGTAGGTGCCGGGGCCGTTGAAGACATCGAGAAAGCCCTGCTTGTGCTCGAACGCGGTCTTCGCGTTGGCGGTATAGCCCTCGCGCGCGAGCAGCGCAGCGAAGAGCCCGTTGCGCGCGCAATGCCCCACGTGCAGCGGCTTCATCATGGTGCCGAAATTCGCTTTGAGGCCAGACGAGAATGACGCGGCCGCGGCCAACGCTACCGCGGTCTGCGCGGCGTCGAGCTTGAGCAGGTGCGAGCACGCGGCGGCGGAGCCGAACACGCCGAGCGTCGCGGTCGGATGCCAGCCCTTCATGTAATGATGAAAATTTACGCCGAGCGCGATCTTGGTCTCGCACTCGAAGCCCGCCACGTACGCCGCGATGAATTCGCGGCCGCTCGCGCCGACCTCGTCGGCGAGGCCGAAGAGCGCGGACAGCACCGGCGCCGACGGGTGTCCGCCGAAGGTATTGTTGCAGTCGTCGAAATCGAGCGCGTGTGAGGCGGCGCCGTTGATGACGGCGGCGTCGAGCGCGCTGACGCGGCGGTCGGTGCCCAGGACATGGCTGGGTCCCGCGCCTGCGCCGAGTGCGCGCGCGGCGAGCCGCGCAGTGTCCTCATTGCAGCCGGCAAGCGTCACGCCGACGGTGTCGAGCACGCCGACCTTGGCCCAATGCACGGCGTCGGACGGCAGGTCTTCGTATTTGACGGCGGCGACGCGTTGCGCGAGTTCGATTGCGATGGACATGACGGGTTCCTCTTTAGTTCCGGATGGTGGATTTTACTCCGCCTTGATGCCGGTTTCCTTGACGACTTTCGCCCACCTGGCGATTTCGGACTTGATGTAAGCGGAAAAATCCGCGGGCGTGCGGCTGACGGGCTCGGAGCCGTCGGCGGCGAAGCGCTCGCCGACTTCAGGCGCCTGCAGGGCCTTGACGACGGCGGCGTTCAGCCGGTCGACCACAGGCTTGGGCGTGCCGGTCGGCGCCAGCATGCCGTACCAGCCGCCGACGTCGAAACCCGGCAGGCCCGATTCGGAGATGGTGGGAAGGTCGGGCACTGCCCGCGAGCGCTTCGCGGTGCTGAGTGCAAGCCAGCGCAGGCGGCCGGCCTTCACATGTTGGATCGTGCCGATGATCGTCGTGAATTGCGCATTGATCTGGCCGCCGAGCAGGTCGTTGATTCCGGCGGCGCCGCCTTTATACGGCACGTGGATCCATTCTATTTTCGCCATCTGCGCAAAAAGCTCGCTCGCGAGATGACTCAAGCCGCCCGTGCCGGACGAGCCGTAGGTGAGCGTGCGCGGCCTGGCGCGCGCGAGCTCGATCAGTTCTTTGATCGACTTTGCCGGCACGGACACGTGCACCGCCAATGCATACGGCTGCGCCGTCAACTGCGACACCGGTGCAAAGTCACGCACGAGATCGAAAGGGATTTTGATGAGAGCGGGATTGACGGTGTTCGACGCGGACACCAGCACGACGGTGTAGCCATCGGGCGGCGATTTGGCGGCGAGTTCCAATCCGATGTTGCCCGATGCGCCGGGACGGTTGTCGACGACGACCTGCTGGCCGAGGATCTCGCCGAGCTTTTGCGCGACCGACCGTGCGGTGGTGTCCGAGCCCGCGCCCGCGGTCAGCGGCACGATGAAACGGATCGGGCGATCAGGATAATTGGCGGGTGCCGCGGCGCATAAAGATGGCAGCGCGACGATCAGCGATGCGACGACCTTTTTCAAATGTCTCACCCGTTTTAGCCGCGGATAAACGCAGATAAACGCGGATGGTTTGTGACAGGCACGGCGCACCTCATCGCAATTGGCGATGGAACACTTTTTGGTTGAGGCTTTGTTTTATCTGCGTTCATCCGCGTTTATCTGCGGCTCAAAAATGTCTTAAGTTCAGTCGACCCGGATGTTCGATTCTTTGACGACCTTGGCCCATTTCGCGACTTCGGACTTGATGTGCGCGCCGAACTGCTCGGGCGTGCTGCCGACCGCTTCCGAGCCGTCGGCGGCGAGCCGGCTCTGCACGTCGGTGCTGTGCAGGATACGCACGATCTCCGCGTTGAGCTTGTCGATGATCGCGCGCGGCGTTTTGGCCGGTGCGAGCACGCCGTACCAGCCCGCGACTTCGTAGCCGGGAACGCCCGCTTCCTGCATCGTCGGCAGATCCGGCGCGCCGGCCGAGCGTTTCTTCGTCGTCACCGCGAGCGCGCGCACGCGTCCCGCTTTGCGCTGGGTGTCGCTTTGCAGGAGCGTCGAGAACAGCATCTGGATCTGGCCGCCGACCACGTCGTTCAACGCGGGCGCGCCGCCTTTATAGGGAACGTGCACGAGCTTGATGCCGGCGAGCGAGCACAGCAGCGCGCCCGACAGGTGGGAGAGGCCGCCGAGGCCGGATGAACCGTACGTCATCGAGTCGGGTTTCGCCTTGGCAAGTGCGATCAATTCCTTGACCGATTTCGCGGCGACCGACGGATGCACGACGAGTGCGTAGGGCTGCGTCGTCGCCTGCGTGATCGGCGAGAGATCGCGCGTGAGATCGTAGGGCAGTTTGTAGAGCGACGAATTGACCGAATGGCTCGACGAAATCATCGTGAGCGTGTAGCCGTCGGGCGGCGACTTGGTCGCGATGTCCACCGCGATCGTGCCGTTGGCGCCGGCGCGGTTGTCGGGTACCACCGTTTGTCCCCATGCTTCGGTGAGTTTCATCGCGATCGCGCGCGCGGTGAGATCGGTGCCGCCGCCGGGCGCAAACGGAATGATCAGGCGGATCGGTTTGTTCGGATAGGCGGACGGCTGTGCGTTGGCGAGCGGGCTCGCGAAAATGACTGCAATGGCGGCGCCGAGTGCGAGCCGCCGTGACGTTCCTTCGTATTTACGGTTCATATCAGGCTTTCATCATTTGTTCGCGAGCAATTGGTTCCACTGCTTCGGCAGTTCGATGCGCCGGCTGGTGGGCGGCCCCTGCACGTGGTTGCTCATATACGCGCGCGATTGATTGCGGCCGGGATCGCCGGCGACCAGGATTTCGACCATCTCCGGCTTGATGACGATATTCACGAGACGTTCCGGATCTTTCGACGCCGTGTATTCGGGCGGCAGGATGCCGTCCTTGACGAGGTTTTCGAAGCTGAACGTCGGCGTGCTCGTCATGCGCGCATAGTGCGTGGCGCGCTCGGCGGTGACCTTCATGTGCTCGTACAAATACTGCCGCACCTGGTCCTTGGTCCATTCCTTCGCGATCACGCCTGCAATGCTGGGTCCGGCGACGATCAGCGGGCTCCACAGGCCGGTCTTGAAGCCGGTGTGCGCCCAGTAAGTAAAGCTGCCGGCGATCACTTCCGCCCACTGCTGCACGTGCGTCTTTGCGTCGTCGCCGCCGCTGTACATCGGCGACGTGATCGCGACCACGCTGTGCACCGTGACGACGTTTTCGCCTTGCTTGAAGCCGCGGTCCTCGCCGTAGCTCGGCCAGCCGACTGCGCGCGCGCTGTCCTCGTCTTCCGCCATTGCGACCAGAAAGCTCTGGCCGATGCTGCCTTTGTCGCCGGCGCCGGGCGGTATGCGAAAGCCGCAGATGTTGCGCAAGTACATGCGCACGAAGCGGCCGATGCTGGTGTTGGCCTGGCGGCCGACGCGCATCATGCCCTGGCCGTAATTGAAATCGAGTTCCTTTACGATAGGGCCGTTCACGATCACGACCGGCTCCCAGCCCGGGGTCGAACCCGAGTCTTCGATGCGGTATTTCACGTCGCTCATCGCTTCGATGATCGCGATCAGCACCGGCATGTACTCGGGACGGCACCCCGACATTACGCCGGTGATCGCGATGCTCAGCATCGAGCCTTCGCGGCCTTCCTGCGGCAGGATGCGTATGACATCGCTTTCTTTGCGGTCGGTGAACTTGAGAAACGCATCGACGCGCTCGCGCGTCGGCGGCACGATCGGCAGCCCGTCGGTCCACAGTTGTTTGTAGAAGTGTTCCTGTATCTGATCGTAGGTTCCGCTCATCACAACCGAGCCGGGCGCGGGCTCGATTTCGGTGTTGAGATCGGGCGGCGCATCGCCGGTGAGGCCGCGCAGGAGACCGGGGGCGAGTTCTTCCTCGACCTTGCGCTTCAGCTCGGCTTCGCTGTCGACCATGGGCGCGCCGGGGTACACGCCGATGGCGAGCGGCACGCCCTGGCCTTTCTTGATGACTTCGGCCTGCTTCAGGAAGCCCGAGCCGATAATGGACGCGGTCGGGATGCCGAGCCTTTCGACCATCGCTGCGGCCCGCAACACGGCGGGCGTGCAGCTCCCTCAAGCGCCGATGCCGACGATCGCCGCGTCGGCCTTGAATGCTTTGAGCTTGTCGGGGATCGTTGCTGAGACTTCGTGCTCGCGCGCGCCGTGAAAGTTGCCGAATTGGTCGTAGGTCACGAACTTCACGCGCGGAAAGCGCTGCTTGATGTATTCGCGCACGAGGGGATAAATCGTCTCGCCGCGGAAGATCACGTCCCACAATTCGGCGACGACTTTGTCGTTGAGATCGGGCAGGCGCGCGGCGGCGGCGGTGCGCTTGACGGCTTTGCGCGAGAGCGGCCACAGCACGTCGTATTTGGGTTCATTCGTTGCCATGATTTGTGTCCTCAGGATTATTGCGAGTTCTGAATGCCGGCTGATTTGATGATGCGGTTGTACTTCGCGGTTTCGCGCGCGAGAAATTCGACGAACTGCTCGGGCGTGCTCGCGACGACGGTCATGCCTTCGCCGGCAAGCCGCTCCTTGAGTTCGGGCAGGTTCAGGACGCGGGCGACTTCCTGCTGCAATTTGGTCACGACGTCGCGCGGCGTGCCGGCGGCCACGAGCAGGCCGTACCAGTTGGTCATATCGAAGCCCGGGACGTCCTGCGCGATCGGCGGCAGTTCGGGCGCAATCGGGGAGCGTTGCGGGCTGGTGACGCCGAGTGCGCGCAGCTTGCCGCCTTTGATCAGCGGCAGGCTTTGCAGGATATTCATGAAATAGACCGGCACCTGTCCGCCGAGGACGTCGACGATCGCCGCGCCCGAACCTTTATAGGGAATATGCGTGAGCTTGACGCCGCCGGCGCTGTTGAAAAGCTCCGCGCAAAGATGCGGCAGCGAGCCGTTGCCGGCCGAGCCGACGTTGATTTCGCCGGGCCGGCTTTTGGCGAGCGCCAGCAGTTCCTTGACGGATTTCGCGGGCAGCGACGGGTGCACGACCAAAACGAGCGGGCCCGAGGCCAGATGCGAGACCGCTGCAAGGTCTTTTGACTGATCGTATGGCAGGCTTTTATACAGCGCAGGATTGGCGGCGTAGCCGGCCGGCACTATCAGCATCGTGAGTCCGTCGGGCGGCGACTTGGCCACGTAGGCTGCGCCTATCGTGCCGTTCGCGCCGGCGCGATTCTCGACGACCACCGGTTGCTTGAGATTCTCATTCAGTTTCTGGCCGATGACGCGCGACAGGATATCGGTGCCGCCCCCCGGCGGATATGGCGATACGATGCGCACGGTTCCTGCCGGATAACCGGTTTGCGCAAAGACGTTGAGCGATACAGCCATGGCAACTGAAAACATTGCCAGGAATACGCGTGCATGCATGTTGATGCGGTTCTCCTCGACCGGTCGGCCGGTCACGACGTGAATGGAATGGCGGAAGAGAGTGGGAGTCGAACCCACACAGAACTGTAAACAGCCCTCACCGGGTTTGAAGTCCGGCCGCCCCACCGGGAGCGATTCCCTTCCGTACTACGTGAACTAAATTTTCCGTGCCGATGTACTGGCCCTATAACCGGCGCGCTTTACGCGCGTCCGAGTTGATGCGGGGCCCTCACCGATGTCGGCAGTTTCGAATTGAATTATAGGGGAAACCCGATTTACCCGCCGAGCGAGGCCTTCGCCGCCTTGGCCGCCGCATTCCCATCCGCGATCGCGTGCGTGAGCAATCCGCCGTAACCCGCGCGCACCGCGCCCGCGGCGAAAACGCCGGGCATCTTCGTGCCCAGATTCGTATCTGTCACGAGAAAGCCTTCTGCATCGCGCGCGAGTTCGGCCGGCGCGAATTCGATCGACGGCTGCAGTCCGATGTACGCGAAGAATCCCGCGCACGGGATTTCGCTCGTTGCATTGTCGGCGGTGTTGCGCACGCGGACTTTCTGCACCATCGCATCGCCGAGTATCGCTTCGGCGACGCTGTTCCAGACCGGCCGGATGTTTTCGTGCTTCTTGATCGCGTCGACCAGATGCTGCCGCGCGTCGAATTTCGCGCCGCGGTGCACGAGATGCACGCGCTTCGCAAATTCCGCGAGCACCAGCGCTTCCTGCAGCGCCGAATCGCCGCCGCCGACGACCACGACTTCCTCGTCCTTGTACATGGGGCCGTCGCAGTCGGCGCATTGGGACACGCCTTTGTATTCGAATTCGGCTTCGCCGGGGATGCCGACGCGTTTCAATTTGGCGCCGGAAGCGATGATCACCGCGCGCGCCTTGTGCGTTCCCGCGTCGGTCGTGACGCTCAACTGGTTGCCGTCGCGCGCGATTGCGCTGACGGTCTCGGACAGGTTCTCGACGCCGAGCTCGGAAATCTCCATCATCAGATTGGAGGCGAAGTCGGTGCCCGAGCCGGTCGTCTCGCCGTCGAGCTCGTTGATGTTGACGACGAGGCCCCCGAACATCAGCGCTTCGATGCTCGCGGTTTTAAGCCCGCTTTGCACGGCCGCCTTGGCCGCGGTAAGGCCGGTAATGCCGGCGCCGATGACGATTACGTCGAAATTTGCCATATATTGATCCTCGTTAGCGTTTGAAGTGATGCGATGGATTGCGCCGGGCCGGCTGCTGCGGCACGGGTTTGGATGCGGGTTGCGGTTTGACGGCAGGCGGCGGCGGGGCGACCGCGGCGCCTAGTATCGGCACGAAATCCTTGCGCATCTTGCGCGCGTCGCCGATGCGCTGGGTGATGCCGAGCCGGTCGAGGCACTCGAGAATTTCGATCGCAAGCCCGCGGCCGACGCCGCTGCGGTCGCGGAACTGCGCCGCGGTGAATCCCGCGGGCACTGCTTGCGCAACGACTTGCGCGACTGCCGCCAGCTGGGCGAGCGTCGCGCGCGGATAAAAACGCTCGGGCGTCACGCGGACCAATTCGCCGGTGCGCGCCTTGCGATGCAGGAAGTCCTTGAGGATCGGTTCCTTGATGTTCGCCGCCGGCGCGAGCTCGCGCAGCGGCAGCACGTTGAATCCCGCGTTGTCGAGGATCGGTTTCAACGCCTGCCACATTTTCTCGTCGGCCGGATTGTCGGTGGCAACATGCTTCGGGAGTCGCACGGTAGAGCCGGCAACCTCGAGCTTCTTGGCGTCGCCGAGCTCGCGCAACAGTGCCGTGAACGTCGCAGCGGCGAGCGCGGACGCGAGCTGCTTGCGCAGCATGGAAATTTCGAAGCCGGTCGCCTGCGGGGAATCGCGATGCAGACGCGTCAGAGCATCGATGGCCGCCTGCTTGATGCTGTCGACGATGGCACGCGGCAGCGCTACGCGCTGTTCTTTGCCGACGATCGCGATTCCCGGTGTGGCAGCGAGTTTCGCGGCGCGGTCCGGTGTCAGATTGAACGTGCGCTCGAATTGCATGAGATCGACCCCGGCCGGCGAGCACGCGAGCAGCGCGGCCAGCGCTTTGTCGGGATCCGCAATTTCGAGCGCCGCGAGCTGGGCGGCGCGCGTTTGCGCGTTGCGCCGCGCGGCGGTGACGAACGGATCGATGACGGTGCCGCCGCCGATGGTGCGCACCGCCGACTGGTCGCGCAGGATGAAGCGGTCGCCGTTCAATGCGGCGAGCGGCCTGTCGGCGATTATCTGCACCAGTCCCGACGCGCCCGGTGCGATCGAGGCGCCGCGCCGGATCGCGATGCGCGCGGTCACGTCCGCGGTGCCCAGATGCAGATGCACCGGCGTCCAGTGCTTGAGCGGCTGGGTTTCGCTCGCGAGCAGGTGCAGGCGCACGTCGAGGCGTTGGGTAGGGGCGTGGATGGACGGCGCGACGGCCCAATCGCCGCGATGAATGTCCGCGACATCGGCACCCGTAACGTTCAGGGCGCAGCGTTCCCCCGCGATGGCCTGCGTCGCGGCCTTGCCGTCTTTCTGGATGCCGCGGACGCGAACTTCGATGCCGCTCGGCGACAACATCAATTTATCGCCGACCGCGACGGCGCCGTTGAACACCGTGCCGGTCACGACGGTGCCGCTGCCGGCGATGGTGAATACGCGGTCTATCGCGTAACGCAGATTGCGCCCGGCGTGTTCGCGGTCGCCGAATTCGCGCGCGGCTTGTGCCAGCGCTTCGCGCAGTTTATCGACGCCGTCGCCGCTGATCGCAGACACGGGCAGGACTTCGATGTTGGCGAGTGCGGTCGAAGCGAGCAGCGCGCGTACGCTGGCGGCGACTTCCGCAACGCGTTCCGCCGGTACGCGGTCGGTCTTGGTGATGATGGCGATGCCGCGCTTGATCGTGAGCAGATCGACAATGTGCAGATGCTCTATGGTCTGCGGCATCACGCCGTCGTCGGCGGCCACGATCAGCATGACGTAGTCGATACCGCAGACGCCGGCCAGCATGTTGCGCACGAAACGTTCGTGCCCGGGGACGTCGACGAAACCGATTACGTTGCCGGAGTCGGTCTTGCGGTACGCAAAGCCCAGGTCGATCGAGATGCCGCGCTTCTTTTCTTCCGGCAGGCGGTCGGTGTCGACCCCGGTCAGCGCCTTTACCAGCGTCGTTTTGCCATGGTCGATGTGACCGGCGGTGGCGACGATCACGCGGATTTTCCCGGCGCGAGTTTGAGGTCGCCGAGTTGCGCGACGAAACCCGCTTCATCGTCGAGACAGCGCAGATCGAGGATGAACGCGCCGTCCCTGATATGGCCGATCACCGGCACGGGCAGCGCGCGGAACGCGATCGACAGCGCATCGGCTGCGCTGCTTTTGCGTTTCGCGCGCGGCGTCACCGCGATGCCTGCGCTGGGCAGTGCGTCGACCGGCAACGCACCGCTGCCGATCTGGCTCGAGCACGCGATGATGGCGGCGTCGGCATGATCCCGGACTGCGGCAGCGACCGCCGGCAATACACGCTGCGCCTGCGCTTCGATGTCCGGTTGCGGGCGCGTGAGCAGGCGCAGCGTCGGCAACTCGCGGACGAGGCGCGCGGGATCGGCGTACAGGCGCAGCACCGCTTCGAGCGCCGCGAGCCGCACTTTGTCGATGCGCAACGCGCGCTTCATCGGGTTCTTGCGGATTTTCGCGATCAGGTCCGCGCGGCCGACGATCAGGCCGCATTGCGGACCGCCGAGCAGCTTGTCGCCGCTGAACGTGACGATATCGGCGCCGTCCGCAATCGCTTCGTGCGGCGTCGGTTCGTGCGGCAATCCGTACGCTTCGAGGTCGATCAGCATGCCGCTGCCCAGATCGTTCAGGAACGGCAGTTCATGCCGGTGCGCGATGGCGGCAAGTTCGCTTTCCGGCACGCTCGCGGTGAAGCCCTGGATCGCGTAGTTGCTTGCGTGGACTTTCATGATTGCCGCGGTGCGCGTGCCGATCGCCTGCTCGTAGTCGCGCGCGTGCGTGCGGTTGGTGGTGCCGATTTCCTTCAGCTTGCAGCCCGCGCGCGCCATGATGTCGGGAATCCGGAACGCGCCGCCGATTTCGACCAGCTCGCCGCGCGACACGATGACTTCCTTCTTCGGCGCGAGCGAGTTCAACACGAGATAGACGGCGGCCGCATTGTTGTTGACGACGACCGCGGCTTCCGCGCCGGTCAGTCGCTGCAGCCACGCTTCGACGTGGCTGTCGCGTTCGCCGCGCGCACCGCCGCCCAGGTCGAATTCGAGATTCACCGCGCGGGTCATTGCCGCGGTGGCTGCCGCCGCCGCAACTTCGGGATAAAGCGCGCGCCCGAGATTGGTATGCAGCACGGTGCCGGTCAGGTTGAAGACCGGCCGCAGCGACGGCTGGCTCAGCGCGTGCAAGCGCGCGATGCAATGTGCGGTGAGCGCTTCGTCAGAGGGTGGCGCTGCGGCGGCATCCCCGGCAAGGATGGCGCGCTGCTCGTCGAGCACCGCGCGCAGGGTTTCGACTACGAGCGGGCGGCCGTGCCGGTCGATGAGAGCCCCGACCGCGGCGAGCTTGAGCAGGCGGTCGATCGAAGGCAACGCGCGACGCGCGGCGGCGGCGGAATTCAACATGACCGCGGCGGCGTGCGACGGGGTGCGGCAAGCAATCGGAGATGCGTCAACATGGGCAGGACCGGCGCGCACGGCGCCGTTATTGCGACGGAGAGGAGATGTAGTTTAGCGCAATTTTCGCCGCTCATGGTATTGTGGGCTTGCATGCGGCTTGGACCAGGGAGGAGAGATGAGATCCAGCATGATTGTAGTTTGCCTGCTCGCAGTTGCCGGTGCAGCGCATGCGCAGAACTATCCGACGCGCCCGATCCGCTTCATCGTACCGTACGTCGCGGGCGGCGCCGGCGACATCTTCGCGCGCACTATCGGGCAGAAATTTTACGAGGCGATGGGCCAGACGGTGGTGGTCGACAACCGGCCCGGCGCCAACGCGATCATCGGCACCGATCTCGTGGCGAAATCGCCGCCCGACGGCTATACGATCGTGATGGGCAACAGCGCGCCGTTCGTACTGAATCCCAGCCTGTATGCGAAGTTGCCGTACGATCCGGTCAAGGATTTCGTGCCGGTCACGCAGGGCACATACTATGCGTACGTGCTCGTCGTGCATCCGTCGTTGCCCGTGAAAAATCTGCAGGAACTTGTTGCCTATGCGAAAGCGAAGCCGGGACTCGCCTACGGCTCGACCGGTCTCGGCGGCGCCAATCATCTCGCCGGTGAATTTCTGGCGATGATGACCGGCATCAAGCTCACGCACGTTCCGTACAAGGGCAGCGCGGCGGCGCTCGCCGACGTGCTGGCCGGGCAGTTGCCGATGATGTTCGACACGCCGATCACTTCCATACCTCAATTGCGCGCAGGCAAGCTGCGGGCGATCGGCTTTTCGGGCATTCGCCGGTCGCCGCAATTGCTCGACGTGCCGACGTTCGACGAATTGGGATTGAAAGGATTCGAGGTGAGTTCGTGGCAGGGGATACTCGCGCCCGCGGGCACGCCGAAGGCGATCGTCGACCGGCTTTACCGCGAATCGATCAAGGCACTCAAAATGCCCGACGTGCTCGAGCGGCTCGGCACGCAGGGCGGCAACGAATTGATCGGCAGCACGCCTGCAGAATTCGCCGCGTTGATCAAGGCGGAAATTGCGAAGTACGGCAAGGTGATCAAGGACGCGGGCATCCGCGTCGAATAAAAAGCGGCGCCACAACGGCGCCGTTTTTCTTTACTCCCAGAGCCTCTCAGGTAGCGGCAATCCGGCCAAGTCTTCGGCCGTGAGCGGCTTGTCGGGAACGATATTGAAGCGCTCGAGCACGGCGGCGAGCTGGCGCGTGTGTTGCGCCGAATGCCAGGTCGAGCGTTCGTACAGCATGAAAAGCGGCTGCATGCCGAAAAAGGTTTTCACTTTTTGCTGGCATGATTTGTCGGCGAGCCCGTTCCACCATTGCTCCAGCCGCGCGATCACGGTGTCGCCGTAGCGCGCGATTTCCTCGCCGGTGGTGAAAGTGCCGTCAGCGGGCGGCACGTTGGCGAGCTGGGTCGCGTATTCGACGCCGTCGACGGCGGTTTCGAGATAGGCTTCGCCGATGCGGAACACATGATGGCCCATCAGGCGGATCGAGCGCGGGCGGTTTTCAATCACCAGTTCGTTGAGGCGTGCGTCAGGCATCTGGCGCAGGAAGCGCTGCGCTGCGTGCAGCACGTTGATCCATTTTCCGATCAGCTGATCGGCCGGCAGCGGCGTATGGCCGGTGCCGCCCTGCAATCCGACGAACTCGGCGACGTCCTCGAGATTCTGACCGAAGACGAACTGGTCGCCTCGTGCAATGACCGGCACGTTGCGCACGCCGTAGGCGAGCAGCTTCTCTTTGCCGCCCGGATCGTTAAATACGTCGACCGCAACGAAATCGATATTTTTTTTCGAAAGAAACTCTTTCGCTCGGAGGCAGCTACTTCATCCGGGTTGCGTAAAGAGTACGAATTTGTCGGCGGTTGTGTCCATGTGTGCGTTAGACGGGGATGGGATAGGGGAACTGAGCCTACTACCTGCCGCGCCGGCGCGTCAAGCGCATGTCGATTGTGAACCGATGTCACGCGAGATGGTTTTAATGCGATCGTTGTCGTGCGCATTTACTCGATGATTCCGCCGCCGAGACAGACCCGGCTTTCGTAGACCACGACGGACTGGCCGGGCGTCACGGCCCACTGCGGTTCGGCGAATTCGACTTCGCAGCTGCGATCGTCGACGCGCACCACGGTGCAGGGCGCGTCTTTCTGGCGGTAGCGCGTTTTGGCGTTATATACCCAGTTGCAATGCGGCGGCGTGCCGCTGATCCAGTTGAGATCGATACCGGTCAGGCTGGTCTTGAGCAGCGCGTCGTGATCGCGGCCCTGCACGACCAGCAGCCGGTTGTTGGGGATGTCTTTCGCGGCCACGTACCAGGCGTCGCCATCGCCGTCCGCCGCGGCGTTGCCGCGCCGCTGACCGCCGATGCCGAGGCCCTGGCGCTGACCTATCGTGTAAAACATGAGACCCATGTGGCGTCCGACGAGATGCCCGTCGAGCGTCCAGATTTCGCCCGGGTCGGCGGGCAGATAGCGGTTGAGAAACTCGCGAAACGGCCGTTCGCCGATAAAACAGATGCCGGTCGAATCTTTCTTGTCGTGGTTGGACAGCCCGTGCTTGCGCGCGAGTTCGCGCACTTCGCGTTTGTAGAGGCAGCCGAGCGGAAACAGTGTTTTCGACAGTTGCGCCTGATTCAGCCGGTGCAGGAAATAACTCTGGTCCTTGGTGCCGTCCTCCGCCTTGAGCAACTGATAAAGGCCGTCGACTTCGCGCACCTGTGCGTAATGGCCGGTCGCGATGCGGTCGGCGCCCATCGCGAGCGCATGTTCGAGAAACGAGCGGAACTTGATTTCGGCATTGCACAGCACGTCCGGGTTCGGGGTGCGGCCGGACTGGTATTCGCGCAGGAATTCCGTGAATACGCGTTCCTTGTATTCCGCCGAGAAATTGACCGCTTCGATTTCGATGCCGATGCGATCGGCCACGGACACCGCGTCGACCAGGTCTTCGCGCGAGCTGCAGTACTGCTCGTCGTCGTCGTCTTCCCAGTTCTTCATGAAGAGCCCGACGACGTCATGACCCTGCTGTTTCAGCAGCAGTGCCGCGACCGCCGAATCGACGCCGCCCGACATGCCCACGATGATGCGTTGTTTGCCCATCGGAGTCAGGCGTTATGCGCGCGTCTCGCGATGCGCGCGGGTTGCGACAAGCCGGTATAAATTTTCATGCCGTCAATTTTAATGTTTTCGCGGGAGGGGCGCCCGGGCGAAATGCGGACGAAATTGCGGGTTGCAAGAGGCGCCGCCTTGCTGCATATTCAGGTGTTCCGCGAGACTTTCCCGCCTCCTCATGTTCCCCGCAAATCAACCGACCGCAACGGGCGCCCGTGCCGGCGCGGTGCAACTCTGGAAAGTGTGGTGGCTGTGGGGTATCCCGGTCGGCTGGACCGCCAGCGGCATGATCATATTCGCGGAATTCATCCGCGACGCGGGTTACTGGGGTTGCGGCGATCTCGTCGATGTCATCCGCTTGCTGGTCTATTTCAGCTGGGCGCGGCTGGCGTGGCGGTGTTCGCATAACGTGCAGGACCGCCGTTGGACGCCAGTGTCGCGGTTTGCGCTCGGGGCCGGTTTCATCTCGATGGCGATGTTTTAGCGGCGCATAAAAAAAGGCAGGGTCGCCCCTGCCTTTTTCGAGTAAGACGAACGATTACTTCTTGTCGTCTTTCTTCTTGTCGTCTTTCTTCTTGTCGTCTTTCTTCATTTCGTCTTTTTTGCCGTCGGGTTGCGCGCCCGTGTGAGCAGCAGCAAATACGCCAACCGAAGCAATCGCAAACGCACCAGCAACCATAGCAGCAAGCAGTTTCTTCAAGTGAATCTCCTCTTTATTTATATGAACCGCGACAAAAACCAATAAGGCCGAACGGTGGCCATGAGAGCTAATTACGCACGACGCCCCCATTGGTTGACGTAACTATATAACACGTTGTTTACATATGCAAATCCAATTATGATTCAGGATGTATAGTCCGGCACGTCCGGTTTACCGTGTTGCTTCTGAGGCCGATCATCCCTTACTTAAACGTTCCGGTTTACTGTGTTCTGGTGGCGGGCCTGCTGCTGGCCGCACCGCCGGCGGGCGCGGTGCCGCGCGTGCCGAGCGCCGATAGCGAAGTGCTCGAACGCCTGCCGGTGCGGCCGAACGATCCGGCGATGCGCGAGATTAAAGAATTGCGCGCCACGCTCGCAGGCGATCCGCAGAATCTCGATCTCGCAATCCGGCTCTCCAGGCGTTATTTCAACCAGGCCCTGGCGCAGGGCGATCCACGCTACGTCGGGTATGCGCAGGCCGCGCTTAAACCGTGGTGGGATCTGCGCGAGCCGCCGACGTCGATTTTGGTGATGCGCGCAACCCTTGTGCAATACCGGCACGATTTTCCCGTAGCGCTGGCCGATCTTGCGCGCGCGCTCGAGCGCGAACCGGACAATGCGCGCGCCTGGTCTTTGCGCATGGTGATACACCTGGTGCAGGCGGATTATGCGACCGCGCGCAGCGACTGCGCATCGTTCGCGCCGCTGGTCGACGAATTGAGCGCGCTGGGCTGCGTGGCGTTTATCGACGGGATCACGGGCCACGCCCGCGAAAGCCTGGCAACGCTGGACCGCGCACTCTCCCGGGCCAGGGATGAGAGTGCCGAACAGAAATTATGGCTGCTCTCCAGGTTGGCGGAAATGGCCTGGCGGCTCAACGATGCCAAGCTGGCGGAGCAGTATTTCAAGCGCGCGCTGGCGCTGGGAATCACGGATGGATTCCTGCTCGCCGCTTATGCGGATTTCCTGCTCGATTATGACCGCGCACCGGAAGTCATCGTGCTGCTCAAGGACTGGACGCTGGCGGATCCGTTGCTATTGCGCCTCGCGCTCGCCGAGCAGGCGACCGGTGCGGGAGCGGCGGGTACGCATCGAACGACGCTCGCCGAGCGCTACGAGGCCGCCCGCCTGCGCGGCGACACCACGCACGAGCAGGAGGAATCGCGCTTCTGCCTGCAGATGCTGAAACAATCCGCGGACGCGCTGCGCCTCGCGCAAAGCAACTGGCGGATTCAGAAAGAGCCGCGCGATGCGCGCGTGTTGCTGGAAGCTGCCATCGCCTCGCGCCAGCCGGACGCCGCGCAGCCGGCGCTGGACTGGATGGCCGCGACGCACATCGAGGACTGGTATCTGCAGAAGCTCGCGGACCAGCTCGCGAACATGCGCAAAGGCGGCACGTGATCCGCGCCGCGTGTTGTCTCGTGCTGGCGTTGTTCGCGGCCAGCGCATTTGCGCACAAGCCCAGCGACAGCTATCTGTCGATCAAGGTCGACGGCGACAAGTTGCACGGTCAATGGGATATCGCCTTGCGCGATCTCGATTTTGCAATCGGGCTCGACACCAATGGCGACGGCGACATCACGTGGGGAGAAGTGCGCAGCCGCCACAACGATATCGCGGCCTATGCGCTGGCGCGGCTTACCGCGGCGCTCGACGGCTCGCCATGTCCCCTGCATGCCACCGAACATCTTGTCGACTTGCATAGCGACGGCACTTACACCGTCATGCGTTTCGAGGGGCAGTGTGCCAAGCCGGGCGCGGCGCTCGAGCTGGGCTACAACCTTTTCTTCGATCTGGACCCGCAACACAAGGGCCTGCTGCGCCTCGAATACGCGGGTGTCACGCGTACCGCAATTTTCAGTCCGGACACCGCGCGCCAGCAATTTGAGCTGAAGCGGCCCAGCCGCTTCACGCAATTCATCGACTATGCGCGCGAAGGCGTATGGCACATCTGGAAGGGCTTCGACCATATCCTGTTTCTGTTGTCGTTGCTGCTTCCGGCCGTGTTGGTCCCGCGGACGAAAGGCGCGATGGCGCAACCGGGCTTGATTGCGGGATGGAGCGCAGTCGGTGCGTTCAAGCCCGCGTTCTGGGAAGTGTTCCAGATCGTCACCGCGTTTACGATTGCGCATTCGATTACGTTGAGTCTCGCCGCGCTCGGCGTGATCACGCTGCCCACGCGGCTCACCGAATCGGCGATCGCGCTGTCGGTCATACTCGCCGCGCTCAACAACATCTTTCCATTGTTTCAGCGCCGCCGCTGGATGGTCGCATTTGCGTTCGGCCTGATCCACGGTTTTGGATTTGCCAGCGTGCTGGCCGATTTGGGGCTGCCGCGCGATGCGTTGCTGCTGGCGCTGGTCGGATTCAATCTTGGCGTCGAGGCGGGTCAACTCGTGATCGTCAGCGCATTTCTGCCTACGGCCTACGGACTTCGGCGAACCGCGTTTTACCAGCGCGTGGTTTTTCTGGGCGGATCGGTGCTGATTTGCCTGGTGGCTTCAGTGTGGTTCGTCGAGCGTGCGTTCAAGCTGAAACTATTGGTCTTTTAGTGGCATAATTAAGAGCTTAGATTGCCGATAGCGCTGAACCTATGGCCGCACCGCATAACCTCGGGGACCACATCGCCCGCCGCCGTGCGACGTCGGTGTTTACGCCTGCCCTGTTGATTTCTCTCGCGGTCCACGCCGCCGTCGGCGGAGTTTTGCTCCAGAACTGGCGTCACACGGTCGTCGAGCCGGCCCCGACGCTGACCGTCAAGCTGGAAGTCGTGCCTCCGGCGGTCGCTGAGACGCCTGCGCCGCCGCCACCCAAAGTGACGCCGCCCGCGCCGGCGCCAAAAGTGCGCGCCGTGGCGCCGCAAGTTCCACATGTGCCTGTGCCGACCCTGATCGCGGTCGAGCGGGTTGACTCGGCACCGACGAACGTTGCACCGGTAGTCGCTGAAACTCCGCCGGCCCCCATTGTGGTTGCAAAGGCGCCGGCGGCAGTCGCTGCTGCGCCGCGCGTCGAGTCGGTCGAGCCGCCTCATTTTGACGTCGCGTACTTAAACAATCCGGTGCCTCCATATCCGCCGATCGCTCACAGGTTGGGACTCGAAGGCGTTGTTTTGCTGCGCGTGGACGTGAGCGCCAAGGGAACACCGGAAAAAATAGTCATTGCGCGGACCTCGGGGGCGTCTGTGCTTGACGAGGCCGCGATGAAAGCAGTTCGGGGTTGGACATTCGTCCCGGCCCGCCGCGGCGACACTCCGATCGCGCATCCGGTCGAAGTGCCGATCCGTTTCCATATTACGAATTAGACGTGGCCGCGTCTGTCTATTGCTGGCTGCTGCGTGCGGTCATGGGTCCAGTCGTGCTGGTCGGCGTGTGTTGCGCATCGATGGCGTTTGCCGAAGGCGTCCAGAAGCTCGAAGAGATTTCGATCACGGCCAACCCCGACAACGCAGTCGGCGTGTGGGACGCAGCCAGCCAGGGCGTCGTTACGCGGGAGGAGATCGAGCGGCGCCCGCTGTCGCGCACTGGTGAAGTGCTCGAAACCGTGCCCGGCATGATCGTCACGCAGCACGCCGGCGATGGCAAGGCGAACCAGTATTTTTTGCGCGGCTACAATCTCGATCACGGCACCGATTTCGCGACGTGGGTCGCGGGCATGCCGGTCAACATGCCGACTCACGCGCACGGGCAGGGCTACACAGATTTGAACTTCCTGATTCCCGAACTGGTCACCCGCGTGCAGTACAACAAGGGGCCGTACTTTGCGGAGGACGGCGACTTTGCGTCGGTGGGATCCGCGCGCATCAGTTACGCCGAGAAACTGCCGTCTTCGATCGCGAGCCTGACCGGTGGTCAAAACGGCTACAAGCGCGCGCTGCTCGCGGGTTCCCCGGAGCTGGGTGCAGGCCGGTTCGTCTACGGGCTTGAATACGACTACAACAACGGCCCGTGGGACAACCCGGAGCATTTTCACAAATTGAATGGCGTATTGCGTTACGCGCAGGGGACGGCAGGCAACGGATTCAACGTCACGGCGATGGGCTATTCGGCCAATTGGAACTCGAGCGACCAGATCCCGCTGCGTGCCGTGCAAAGTGGTCTGATAGACCGCTTCGGCGCCGTCGATCCGAGCGACGGCGGGCAGACCAATCGCTACAGTTTGTCCGGCGAATGGCGGCAGACTGATGGCGACGTGAGCCGCAACGTGAATGTTTATGCGATCCGCTCGCAGTTGACTCTGACTTCGAATTTCACCTATTTCCTCGACAATCCGGCGCAGGGCGATCAGTTCACGCAATCTGAAAACCGCACCGCGCTTGGCGCGACGGCCAGCCAGACATGGGCGGGCAAATGGGCGAATCGTGACGTCCTGAATACGTTCGGCGTGCAATTGCGCCGCGATCGTTTGTCGCCGGTCGCGTTGTACTCCACGCAAGGACGGCAGGTGACGGCGGTGACGAGCCAGGACGAAGCCACGGTGACCAGCATGGCGCCGTATTTTTCGAATACCGTTAAATGGACCGAATGGCTGCGTACCGTCGCCGGTATACGCTTCGACCACCAGCAGTTCGACGTCACCAGCATGCTGGCAGCCAACACGGGCAGCAAGAGCGATTCGCTGCGGTCGCCGAAGTTTTCGGCGGTGTTCGGTCCGTGGGCGCAGACCGAATATTTTCTGAATTGGGGCCGTGGCTTTCATAGCAACGATGCGCGCGGTATCAATCAGACCGTTGATCCGAAGTCCGGCAACCCGGCAACGGCAGTAACGCCGCTGGCGCGAACGACCGGCTACGAATTCGGCGCGCGCACGCAGTACGTGCCGGGCGTGACTACGTCGGTCGCACTGTGGCAGTTGCGGCAAAATTCGGAGTTGCTCTTTATCGGCGACGCGGGCACGACCGAGCCGAGCCGCCCGTCACTGCGGACGGGAATCGAAGCATTGGTGCAGTACCAGGTGCGCTCTTGGCTTGCATTCGACGCGAGCGCGGGCGTTACGCGCGCGCGCTTTACCGACGTTGAGACGCCGGGCAATTTTGTGCCCAACGCGCCGAACGCGGTGGTGTCGGCCGGCATTACCTTGGAGAATTTACACCAGTGGTACGGAGCTTTGCGTTGGCGCTATTTCGGGCCGCGCCCGCTGATCGAGGACAACAGCGTGAGTTCGGCTGCGACCTCGCTCGTCAATGCACGCGCCGGATATGCGTTCGATAAACGCCTGCGGCTGCAACTGGACGTGTTCAATTTATTCAACCGCCAGGATCACGATATCGATTATTTCTACGCGTCGCGGCTTGCGGGTGAACCGGCCGCAGGGGTCAACGACATCCACTTTCATCCGGTCGAGCCGCGCTCGGCGCGGCTGACGTTGATCGCGAATTTCTGATCGGCGTCGAGCGGTCGAAAAAAAACAGGGCCGAGGCCCCGTTTTTTTCCAAAAAAAGGCAGGGTTTCGACCCTGCCTTTTCCTGAATGACAGAAGTATTACTTCTTGTCAGCAGCTTTCTTGTCGTCTTTCTTGGCTTCTTTTTTCGCGTCTTCTTTTTTCGCGTCTTTTTTCATGTCATCAGCGGCGAAAACGGACACGGTGCCCAGCGCGAACATTGCGGCGAAAACAGCTGCGAACAATTTGCTCATGTTGATTTCCTCTTATAGTGGATGATTAAGCTTACCTACGACCGTTATACGGCCATGGTCTTTAACGTTCCGGACAAAATTCGGGTTGACACGCCCGGCCCTGCACTGGGCGTCATGCGACGACTTGCAGGTGGGTGCCGAGAGCCGTTATTGGCTAATAAAATCAGATGTTTGAAATAAAAAAGCAGGGTGAACAACCCCTGCTTTTTTTGGGCGGGGCAGAATTACTTGCTGTCGGCCGCTTTTTTGGGCTTCTTGGATTTCGATTTCTTGGCCGGTTTGTCGGCTTTCTTGCCTTCTGCTTTCGGGGCATCGGCTTTCGGCGCATCGGCCTTGGGCGCATCCGCCGCAACGGCAGCAAGAGAGAAAACCGCAAAGATCGCGGCGACCAGCATCGTCAAAAGTTTGTTCATGGTTACTCGTCCTTTGCAAAGTTATTGATTTATAGAGATACTTTCAGCATCCCTCTGCGGATAACGCGCGGCGGACACGTCGGTTGACATCTAAGTGGGCCTAAATTTCGCTGTCAGCGTTTACGCGGTATTGTCCAACCGCCAGTCCAGCAAGGCTCCATGACCCGATTGAGTAGCGAATAAGCCGCAAAGTCGGACAGCCGACTGCGGCAGTCATGCGTCGCAGCTGGCGGTTTTTGCCTTCGCGCAGCGTTACTTTGAGCCAACTGGTCGGGATATTTTTTCGTACGCGTATCGGCGGATCTCGCGGCCATAACCATTCGGGCGCATCGACGAGTACTGCCGTCGCGGGCAGCGTCGTGAAGTCGCCAAGATCGATTCCGCGTGCGAAGCGCGCGAGCGCATCGTTGTCCGGCGTGCCCTCGACTTGCGCCCAATATGTTTTTGCGAGTTTATGTCGCGGATCGCTGATGCGGTGCTGTAACGCACCGTCGTCGGTCAGCACCACCAGGCCTTCGCTGTCCGCGTCGAGCCGCCCCGCCGCATACACTTCCGGAAGCCGGATATAGTCTTTCAGGGTTTGCCGCGGCGGCGATGGGCTGAACTGGCACAGCACGCCATACGGCTTGTTGAACAATAATAGTTTGCGCATCCGGCCAAGAGTACAAAAAAACACCCGCTTGCGCGAGCGGGTGCCGATTGCCCGGATTGGCGCGGTTCAGGCTGCCATCGCCGCGGTGGCGGACGTGAGATCGCTCGTGAGCCATCCGTATGCAGGCAGGGTCAGAAACTCGACATAGTCGCCCGTGCACATGGTGTCGAACAGGCGCGCCGCTTCAACGTACTTGCCGGCGCTCCACGCCTGCGGACCAAGATAGGTTTCGATTTTCGGCAATTCCTCGGTGAGAAGATGGCGAAACAACTCGACCGTGACTTTGCGCCCATCGCTGAGCGCGCCTTTGGGGCTGCGTATCCATTGCCATATTTGCGAGCGCGAGATTTCCGCGGTGGCCGCGTCTTCCATCAGGTTGTAAACGGGCACGCACCCGTTGCCGGCCAGCCATGAGCCCAGATATTGAATGCCGACGCTGATGTTGTTGCGCAGTCCCGCCTCGGTAATCGGCTGTTCCGGCTGGAAATCGAGCAGGTCGCGCGCCGTGAAATTTACGGCGGGGAGTTGTTTGGAGTACTGGTTCGGAGCCGGCATGTATTGATCGAAAATTGCCTTCGCGATCGGTACCAGGCCCGGGTGCGCGACCCAGGTGCCGTCGCAACCATCGGTGACTTCTCGCAGCTTGTCGGCGCGCACTTTTTCCATTGCCGCTTCATTGGCGGCCGGATCGTTCTTGATCGGAATTTGCGCCGCCATCCCTCCCATCGCAGGCGCGCCGCGGCGATGACAGGTCTTGACGAGCGACAGCGCGTAAGCCCGCATAAACGGGGCAGTCATAGTGACCTGCGAGCGGTCGGCAAGGCAGAAATTGCGGTTGACGCGGAATTTCTTGATGCACGAGAAAATATAGTCCCAGCGCCCGATGTTCAGTCCGGCCGAATGCTCGCGAAGCTCCCACAGGATTTCGTCCATTTCGAACGCGGCGACGACGGTCTCGATCAGCGCGGTGGCCTTGATCGTGCCGCGCGGTATTCCCAGGTCGTCCTGCGCGACGTTGAATATTTCGTTCCACAGGCGCGCTTCGAGATGCGATTCCATCTTCGGCAGATAGAAGTAAGGGCCGCTGCCGCGCGCGAGCTGTTCTTGCGCGTTGTGGAAAAAATACAGCGCAAAATCGAAAATCGCACCGGCGACGGGCTTCCCGTCGACGAGCAGGTGTTTTTCGTCCAGATGCCATCCGCGCGGACGCGGGATAAGCACCGCGATTTTGTCGTTGAGCCGGTACTGTTTGCCGCTTTGTTCCAGCGTGATGGTTTTGCGAACGGCATCGCGCAGATTCCGCTGGCCGTCCACCATGTTGTCCCAGGTCGGACAATTCGCATCTTCGAAATCCGCCATGAACGTCGAGGCGCCGCAGTTGAGCGCATTGATAACCATCTTGCGGTCGGTCGGGCCGGTGATTTCGACCCGGCGGTCCAGCATGTCGGCGGGTTGGGGGGCGATAGTCCACGCGGATTCGCGGATGGTTCTTGTTTCCGCCAGAAAATCGGGCAGCGTGCCGGCGTCAAACTCGCGCTGGCGGGCTGCGCGTTTCGCCAGCAGTTCCTCGCGCCGGCCGTCGAACTGTCGATGCAGCTTGGCTACGAACGCCAACGCCTGGGGAGTCAGAACGTCGGCGTGGCGAGGTGCGATGTCGGCGCGCAGGGTAAGGCCAGGGGGCAAGGCGAAGTTCGCGGTCATGAGCAAGCTCCTGTTTTAGAGGCGGAAAATATCGCGCTGCACCATTCGCGCAGATGTCAGTCCGACGTTGCCGCGCGGCGAAAATTCACGATACAGGATCGGCAATTAGCGATATTGCCCGCCCCGCACGTGTCGGTCAGTATAGCAGCGACATATTGCGACGCAACACAAAATTTAAGAGCGCAGCGCGACTAGGCGGCGCGAAGCCGGCCACGAGGTAAGCTCGGGGGTGAGGGCATGTTTCTGCCAGACGCAGTGCAAAAAGGACTTGGCGCTGCCGGTTCACAAATAACAACGCCCGCATTAGCGGGCGTTGTGTCGGTGAAGTAGTCTTATGGGAGCGCCGAAACCGTTCGGCGCGGTTGTCGTCCGGTTACTTGCTGCCCCAAGGCTTGATTGCCGCTTTGAGCTGGTTGTAACCGTCGAGGTAGCGGGGCCGCTTTCCGCTGTAAACCTTGTCGAACGTCGCCAGTTGTGCGTCCAGCCATTTGGCCAGTTCGGTGTTGCCCGGATTGGCCGCTTTGTAGGCTTCGTTGATGAGAACGAAGTGGATGCGCGGATCGTACGGTTGTTTTTCGCCACCGACAGTTTCGTCGCCGGCCAGCAACCGGAGCAGCATGGCATCGGCGGAGCCGAGGGTTTGCTCGTATATCGGTTCGCCTTCCATGCGGTACATGACGCTCGTCATGTCTTTGCCGTTGGTCATGGTGAAGCCCATGTCTTTCCAGACCTGGTTCATGTCCTTGCCGGATTTTACGTGGTCAAGCACCAGTTGGCCCCAGGCACGAAGTACGTCCGGTGCGTCGGCCATCAGGTCGGTCAGGCGGTCGCCGTCGAGGTCCGTCGCATAGATGATGCATTTGCGCTGGTTAATCATGTCGTGCAGCAACAGGCCGAAGTTGGTATCGGAGATGTGCTCGTATACGTCGCCTCCCCAGGTTTCCATGCCGGCCTTGAAGTCTTTCGGCAACAGCGCGACGATCGCATCGACGTTGTCCTTGTGTTCTTCGTAGGCGTTCACCGAATACTGGCGCTTGAGCTTGAATTTCGTGCCCTGCAGCAGCCAGCGGAAAATCCCGGCATTGACGGCGTCTTCCTTGGCCTGCGTCGGCTTTGTCGCGACACGGCCGATCTGGCCGGTTTCGTGCACCATCTTCAGGAACAGGCGGGCGGCATAGGCCATGCGCACACCCGGCGTGTTCATTTCCGAGTGGATGTTGCCGGTGGCTTTGTCGACGACGAATTTCTTGTTGTCTTGCGAATAGGGCAGGCCCGGCATGAAGCGGATGCTGGTGATGGTGCCATACGGGCGCACGTTGCAATAAACGCCTGCGGCGGTGCGCAGCGGCGCGTTGGCCGATTTGCCGGCAACCACAACTTTTTTGCCGTTGTCGTTGACCATGAAATCGCCGGCGGTCGACCACTTCAGCGAGGTGTAATCGAGCTTGCCGAACCATTCGAGCGACTTCAGCTTGGTGTCGTGACGGAACTGGGCCATCATCGGTACGCCGAGGAACGGCAATCCCAGGACGTCGAGCGCCATCAACGTGCCGTTGAGCGCGAACATGTCCGTGAACGCATGCGCGACCGGTTTCACGTTACCCGATGGGTTGCCGCCTTCCCAGATAATTGCGTCGGAAATGCCGCGCGGCTGCACTTTGGAGCGCTTGTATATTTTGTCCAGCAGCTTGAATAGATCGCCGTTCTGTTCTTCCTGTGCAATTTTCAGCAGGTCGAGTTTTTCAGCCATGATTCTCAATCTCCGTTCGGATGTGGTGGATCTAAATGATCGGCGTGCTACGGCGATCTGCGGGGAGGGAGCAAAGACGCATTCGGCGGGTGCCAACTTCCGGACCCATGACTTTCGCATGTCGATTCGGGCGTAATTATCGCATTTATTGGGCTCTGTATAAATGGGAATCGGCGCCTGCTCAGCCGGAAGAAGCGGCGCGGCGAGCCGCTAGTTTCGCGAGAGGGGCTAGCGCGAAAAAAAAGCCCGTCCGGCGGATGCCGGACGGGCTTTTATTTAGATATTCTGGGTTTCGCCTTAGACAGCCTGTATATTGGATGCCTGCTTGCCTTTTGGTCCCTGGGTCACTTCGAAAGAAACTTTTTGACCTTCTTTGAGAGTTTTGAATCCACCCATCTGAATCGCCGAGAAATGCGCAAACAGATCTTCACTGCCGTCGTCCGGGGTAATGAAGCCGTAACCCTTCGCGTCGTTGAACCATTTCACAGTGCCAGTTGCCATATTGCTGTTCCTTATGAACTTAAAAAATTACCGGAAAACCGCTTCCGGAGACTGTTTGAGTTTCAAGGACGCACACGGCAAAAAACGACCGAACCGGTACTGCGATCGAGCTTGAAGCCAAACACCTTTCGGCTTTCTAGGCTATTTGCCGGGGGAAGTCAAGTATTTGTACGCAAACAGTGATTTTGGCACTTGAAAATTCTGGGATTATGGTCAAAATAACAATTGATTGCATTCGCATGGAGTGTGGTGTCTAGAATGGCGATACGGCATCGCGAAGGCACGGTTCTGGAGGCGAAAAAGGCCAAGGTCAAGTCGCCCCCGATGTTCAAGGTTTTGCTGTTAAACGACGATTACACGCCCATGGATTTTGTCGTGATAGTGCTGCAAAAATTTTTCTCCCTCAGCCGCGAAAAGGCAACTCAAATCATGCTCAAGGTTCATCGCGATGGTACCGGTGTATGCGGCGTTTATCCGCGTGACGTGGCCGCAACCAAGGTCGAACAGGTCAGCGCGTACGCCCGGCAACATCAACATCCGTTGTGCTGCGTGATGGAGGAAAACTGATGATCGCCCAGGAACTTGAAGTCAGCCTGCACATGGCGTTCATGGAGGCGCGCCAGAAACGGCACGAGTTCATTACGGTCGAGCATCTGCTGTTGGCGTTGCTCGACAATCCTTCGGCGTCCGAAGTCCTCAAGGCGTGCGCGGCGGAGATCGACGACTTGCGCAAGCTGCTGTCCGAATTCGTCACGGAACATACGCCGATATTGACGACCGAGGACACCGACACGCAGCCCACGCTCGGTTTTCAGCGCGTGATCCAGCGTGCGATCCTGCACGTTCAATCCTCGGGCAAGAAGGAAGTCACCGGCGCCAACGTGCTCGTCGCCATATTCGGGGAAAAAGATTCCCACGCCGTCTATTTCCTGCACCAGAAGGGCGTCACGCGTCTTGACGTCGTCAATTTCATCTCGCACGGAATCAGCAAGGTGCCGCAGGCGGCGCCCGGCAAGAGCGACGGCGAAACGGAAGCCGAGCAGGAGCAAACGCCCGGCGGCGCGCTCGAGACTTACACGCTTAATCTGAATTCGCTGGCGGTAGCGGGGAAAATCGACCCGCTGATCGGGCGCGAGCGCGAACTCGAGCGGGTGGTGCAGACGTTGTGTCGTCGCCGCAAGAACAATCCCCTGCTGGTCGGCGAAGCGGGCGTGGGCAAAACGGCGATAGCTGAGGGCTTGGCCCGGCGCATCGTCGAAGGCGACGTGCCCGAGATACTTTCCAAATGCACGGTCTACGCGCTCGATATGGGCGCGCTGCTGGCCGGCACCAAGTACCGCGGCGATTTCGAACAGCGGCTGAAGGCGGTGCTCAAGCAGTTGTTCGACAACACGAACGCGATACTTTTTATCGATGAGATTCATACGTTGATCGGCGCCGGCGCTGCTTCGGGTGGCACGCTCGACGCGTCGAACCTGCTCAAGCCCGCGCTGTCGACCGGCCAGTTGAAGTGCATCGGCGCCACCACCTATCAGGAATACCGCGGCATTTTCGAAAAAGATCACGCGTTGTCGCGGCGTTTTCAGAAAGTCGACGTCGTCGAGCCGAGCATTTCCGAGACCGTTTCGATATTGCGCGGCCTGAAGACCCGTTTCGAGGAGCATCACGGGATCAAGTACGCATCGTCGGCGCTGACGTCGGCGGCGGAACTCGCGGCCCGTTACATTAACGACCGCCATTTGCCCGATAAAGCGATCGACGTGATCGACGAGGCGGGTGCGGCGCAACGGATACTGCCGAAGTCGAAACAAAAAAAAGTCATCACCAAGCACGAGATCGAGGAGATCGTCGCCAAGATCGCGCGCGTACCCGCACAGAGCGTCAATTCGGACGACCGTTCGCAGTTGAAGAACCTCGATCGCAATCTGAAAGCGGTGGTATTCGGCCAGGACAAGGCCATCGATGCGCTGGCTGCGGCCATCAAGATGTCGCGCAGCGGGCTGGGCAATCCGCAGAAACCGACCGGCTCGTTCCTCTTTTCCGGCCCGACGGGCGTCGGCAAGACCGAAGTCGCGCGCCAGCTCGCGTACATCATGGGCGTGGAGCTGATCCGCTTCGATATGTCCGAGTACATGGAGCGCCACGCGGTATCGCGTCTGATTGGTGCGCCTCCGGGTTATGTCGGGTTCGACCAGGGCGGTCTTTTGACGGAAGCGGTCACCAAGCATCCTTATTCGGTCCTGCTGCTCGATGAAATCGAGAAGGCGCATCCGGATGTCTACAATATTCTGCTGCAGGTGATGGACCACGGCACGCTGACCGACAACAACGGGCGCAAAGCGGATTTTCGCAACGTGATGATCATCATGACGACCAATGCCGGCGCCGCGGAACTCTCGAAAACGTCGATGGGATTCACGGTTTCCACGCAGGCGGGCGACGAGATGGCGGAAATCAAACGCATGTTCACGCCCGAGTTTCGCAACCGGCTCGATGCCATCATTTCGTTCTCGGCCCTCGATCGTGAAATCATCATGCGCGTGGTCGACAAGTTCTTGATGCAGCTCGAAGAACAGTTGCAGGAAAAGAAAGTGGAAGCGACGTTCACGACCGCGCTCAAGGAGCATCTGGCGAAAAAGGGCTTCGACCCGCAAATGGGCGCGCGGCCGATGGCGCGCCTTATCCAGGACACGATACGCACCGCGCTGGCCGACGAGTTACTGTTCGGCAAGCTTGCGAGCGGCGGCAAGGTTACCGTCGACATCGACGCGAACGACAAAATCCACCTGGTATTCGACGAGGAAGTCGCGAGCGTCGTCTGATTTGAGGTCGCGGTTTGCGCACGCGCGCAAGTCCGCGGCTTATCCCGGTTGCGCATTTGCGGTGGCCCCCGATGCCTCAGTTCATCCATCGTCTGCAGTCTCACCGTCAAAGAAAAACAACGCGCTACGCAGGCGCATTGGCGGTTTTTTTCCTGTGCCAAACGGCCGCCTGCGCCGAAGACTTCGCTTATGTTCGCGGCATGGCGGCAACGTGCACCAATTGTCATGGCGCAGAGCGTGCGGTTGCAGGCGGAATGCCCGTCATCGCGGGACGCGCCAAGAGCGAGCTATTTCAGCAGTTGAAGGAGTTCAAGGCCGGTACGCGGCCGGCGACCGTCATGCACCAATTGGCGCGCGGATTCAGCGACGAACAGCTTGAGCTCGTTGCCGGATATTTTGCGGAATTGAAGACGGGCATCCGCTGATGCGCGATAGTGCAATGCCGCCAGGCATGACTCTGAACAGGCGAAACTTCGTTAAATGGCTGTCGGTGAATGCCGCGATGTGCGCTCTGGCGGGCCGCACTTCGAATCTGGGCGCCCAGACGGCGGGCCGGGTGATCGTCATAGGCGCCGGTTATTCCGGCGCAACCGCCGCGAAATATATCCGCCTGTGGGCGCCGGACGTCGAAGTCACCCTCATCGAACGCAGCGCCGAATTTATTTCGTGTCCGCTCAGCAATCTTGTACTGGGCGGCAGCAGGTCGCTCTCCGAACTTAGCGTCGGCTACGGCGGACTCCAGAAATATGGCGTCAAGATCGTCCGGGGCGAAGTGGTTGCCGTGGAACCGGACAAGCGGGCGGTGCGGCTGGCGACCGGCGAGATTTTCGCTTACGACCGCTTGATCATGGCGCCCGGGATCGACGTGAGCTACGACACGATCCCGGGATTGAACAATGAGGTTGCCCAGAGCCGGGTGTTGCATGCCTGGAAAGCGGGCGCGCAGACCGTCGCACTGCGCAAACAACTCGAAGCGATGCCCGACGGCGGCGTGTTTGCGATCCATGTTCCGCGCGCTCCATACCGTTGCGCGCCGGCGCCGTACGAACGTGCGTGCCAGGTTGCGTTTTATTTCAGGAACAGCAAGCCCAAATCCAAGGTGCTGGTGCTCGACGCCAACGAGGACGTGCAGTCGAAGAAAGCCTTGTTCATGGCCGCTTGGAACGGCCCTTACAAAGGCATCGTCGAATATCGGTCCAACAGCGAACTCACCGATGTCGACGCGAAGACTTTGACGGCGAAAATGGAATTCGAAGACGTCAAGGCCGACGTGCTGAACGTGGTGCCGCCGCAAAAAGCGGGCGCGATAGCCGGAAAGACGGGGCTGATCACCGCCAACAATCGCTGGTGCGGCGTCGACTGGCTTACCCTGGAATCGACCGCGCAAAAGGGCATCCACGTGCTCGGCGATGCAACGCTGACGGCGCCCGTAATGCCGAAATCAGGCCACATGGCGAACCAGCACGCCAAGGTATGCGCTGCGGCGGTAATCGCGCTGCTCAAGAACCAGCCTGTCAATCAGCGGCCGGTGATGATCAATACGTGCTACAGCTTCGTGGATGACCGGAACGCCGGCCACGTCGCGACCGTGCACATGTACGACGCGGAACAAAAAACCATGGTGGTCGTAAAAGGCAGCGGCGGATTGTCCGACCGGGCAAATGAGCGCGAAGGAGTTTACGCGAATTCGTGGGCGCAGAATATCTGGGCCGATATGCTTGGGTGATTTATGCGTCGTCCCGCTCTTTTGAGTCGGGCCGCAGGCGCTGCGGCGGCACGCACCACCACGTTGCCGCGACGAGCAGCGCGAACAATAGATATACGCACGTAAAAACCCACTCGGGGAAACTGTAGTACAGCAGCCGCCGCAGCCAGCGCGCGACGAAACCGGTGTCGGCGTAGGAGCCGCGCAACGCGTCTTCCCACAGCGTGAGGGGGCACGCCCGTCCCAGCAGCGCTTCGACCGCGACAAATAAGATTGCGGCAAGATGCGCGATGCGAAACCCGAAATTGCGCACCCAGCGCCAGCCGCGCGCCGCGCCTATCCAGATCGCAGGCAGGCCGCCGACGATAAACAGCACGAAGGCGAAGTGGACTGCCAGTATAAGATCCGCAACAACGCGCATCGCATTGCTCTCGTTTGCGCCCCGGCCTGGCGGCAGTAAAAATATCAATCGATGCAATGCCGGTCCGGCGGCGCGATTCCGGTTTTTTTCACGCGCACCGGCGCGCGATGCGAGACCGGCACCGGGGCCGTCGTGATCCGCGTTGCTTAGCCGGCTTGCGTGGCCGTCTTGGCATTGCCGAAGCGCTGGCTGAAGCCCGGCATCGCGGCAATGCTGCTGCGCAGTTTTTCCGGCATGACGGGTTTCAACAGAAATTCCAGTCTTGCTGCGCGCGCTTGCGCGTCGAGGTCCGGTGTGATGCTGCCGGTGATGAGGATGCCGGGAATCTCCGGGTCGAGTTCCCGGCGAATGCGCTGTGCAACTTCGATGCCGTTTTCATCGGCGCCAAGGCGGTGATCCACGATCAAGAGTGCCGGCAGTTTGCCGGTGGCATGCACTGCTGCGAGCACGTCGTTGCCGGTAGTTGAGCCTATGACTTCGGCGCCCCAGCCCGTCAGCAGCGCCTGCATGCCGTCGACGATGGCGCTTTCATCGTCGATAACAACGACTAATTTTCCGGTCAGGTCGGCGTGCACGGGCGACGGTGCTCCCGCGGCGCCTCCGTGCGCCGGAATCGCCTGGGCGACCGGGACTTCGAAGCTGAAGGTGGAGCCTTTGCCGAAGTCGGAGGCCAGGTGAATCTCATAGCCGAGCAGGCTGCACAGGCGCTGCACGATGGAAAGTCCGAGTCCCAGACCTTTCTTGCTCGTGCGGCCGGGGTTGTCGAGCTGCAGGAATTCTTCGAAAACGCGCTCCCGATCTGCGGGACGGATCCCGATCCCGGTATCACGCACTTCGATCAGCAGCATACCGTTGGCGGGCGCTGCATTGACCGTGACCTCGCCGGCGGCCGTATAGCGAATGGCATTGCTGATCAGGTTGCGCAAAATGCGTTCGAGCAGTACAGCATCGCTGGCCACTATGTGCGATCCACCGCTTATCGTGAGCCGCAGGCCCTTATTGGCGGCTTCGGTTGCGAATTCGCGGCGCAAACCGTCGAATATCTCGGACAGCCGCAGATGGATGACCTGGGGCTTGATTATCCCGGAATCGAGTTTCGAGATGTCGAGCAGTGCATTGAAGAGCGCTTCGAGCGCCTGCACGGAGTCGTTGATGCTGGCGACCAGTTTCGCGCCTTCCGTATCACGTACTTTGTCGGCGAGCGCCGACGCGAACAGTCCGACCGCGTGCAGCGGCTGGCGCAGGTCGTGGCTGGCGGCCGCGAAGAACTGGGTTTTCGAGCGATTGGCCTGTTCCGCGGCGATGCGCGCCTGCTCGAGGTCCTCATTCTGCGCCGCCAGCCGGTCGGCAAGCGCCTGCTTCTCGAACCGATTGCGCAGCGACTCGGTCAACATGCGGTTGTAGTCGCGGGCGAACGACATCATTCCGAGCAGGATAGCGGTCGCGATGATGCTGAGAACAAGATGCGGCACGTCCGCCTCGTATGCATTGCGCAGGATAAATGGCGTCAACGTCGGCAGCACGAACAAATAGAACGACGGCAGGTGCGAGGCCAGCATGGGCACGGCGGCTGCGATCATGCCGAAAACGAGGATCGTCAACACCGCCTGATAAAGGTGGTGGCCCGAGATGAAGAAGATCAGGGCCGTCACACCCCACAGTGCGCCGGACAGTCCCGCACCCACAGCCCACACCGCGGCAGCGCGATTTACATTCTCGAACTGGAAGCCGACCGCACGGCTTTTCAGATAAAGCACGAGGCGCCAGCTCTGAAAAAGGGTGATGCAAGCGAGCCACCCGAGGATGACGCTGGCGGGACGCTCGCCGATCAGCAGCGCCGACAGCATTAACGCACCCGCCATATTGCCGGAGATGGAAGTTGGCAACACGCGGTATAGAGTGCTGATCTGTTCCGCGTGGATCAGCGCCTGCAACGTCACATCAGACAGACGTTTGGCCGGTCTCCTCCTGCGGCGCAATTTCATGCGCATACCTTGCACGCTGAGCCTGACGGGCATGTTAAGAACGTTATAACTTGCGCAACTGCAAACCGAGCTTCCCGACCGCAATGACGGCCTGCGTTCGATTCGTCACATTGAGCGTCTTGAGGATGGCAGTCACGTGCACCTTCACCGTTCCTTCGGCGAGGTCGAGGGCGCGGCCGATCAGCTTGTTCGATTTGCCCTGCACCATCAGCGCCAGGACGTCGGCCTGGCGGGTGGTCAGGCCGAGTTCGCGCGGAGTCAGCATCTTGCCGTCATCGCCGGCCTCTGCCGCAAGACGCAACGCCGGCTCCGGAGTGCCTTGATGCTGCCGCAGCACTTCGAGCGGCAGGTAGACGCCGCCCGACAACACCAGGCGCAACGCGTTGAGAAGCAAATGAGGCGACGCGGTTTTGGGAATGAACCCCATCGCGCCCGTTTCAATTGCGCGCATCACGATTGCCGGGTGTTCCGAGGCGGAGAGCACAACCGTGGGAACCGCAGGATAGCGCCGGCGCAACTCCGCCAGCGCATCGATGCCATCGACATCCGGCAGCCCGAGGTCGAGCAGGATCAAGTCGAGATTCGCATGGTCGACGGCCGCTATCAAGCCCTCAGCGAAATTCTGCGCTTCGATCAGGTTGATTTCGGCGTCGAAAGTCGCCAGGACGTGGCGCAGCGCTTCGCGAATCAACGGATGATCGTCGACGATCATGATCTTCATGGCGCTCCTCGGTGTTTATTTTCTTATCGACCTGCACCCATGCCAAATGGGTCAGGTCTGTGCACAGTCTATTACAGATTTTTGACACCGCAAAACGCCGCCGGAAATGGCCGGTTAGATCCAGTTGTCATGTAGACCTTCAGGATCGGGTCCTTAGACTTATTCAAATTCGAGCAGCTAATCAGCATACTTTTCACAACGTGGTTTGCGGCAATGAGCCACGTTGCGTTGCCAGTCCGTTCGTCGACAAGAGCGGGTAGGGTATGTCATGGGTGCTCCTGCCGCGCGCCGCAGTAGGACGAGCCGTCGCAATTCGGACGCGCCGGCCGATTCGGAATTTCTGCTGATCGTAATCACCGCCTTGCTCGCAGTGGCGCTCACTTTGGCAGTATGATTGATCGTCGGTGCCAGGTCGGCGTACGTGTCGGCCGCCGGTTCCAACAATCCGGCAGCCCCGGTGTCGCACATTGCCTCGCTGCCTGCGAACCAACCTCTCGAGATAACACCGCTGCTGCCGGTGTTTTAGCCGGTTGCGTCTTGCCTGTGATTTCAGTTTATATTAAGAGGGGAAACATGCAGGTTTTGCAATTGCGCAGCAGTTATGTAAATCTGGCCTCCGCAAACGGTATTATCCAGGACCATCGACGCTTCCCTGATTGCACTGATAGCGCGGCGCTCGTCACGCGCTGTTATCCTTGCCAGCAGACGCACGTCTATAAGACAATCAGGGCTCGGCAAAGCGCGGGCTTCCTGGTCGCCCTCAATTCCGTCGATGCTTAATGCGCCCGGAAGGGGTGTGATGGTTTATGGCGTGAAATTCATAGGCGCGATGCCTGCGCGTGTGGTGCAGGTCGAGCGTGTAACGCTGAAAAAATCCGGATTTGTACCGAATTCCGTGCTCAATCTGTTACATGTGGAGGTTTTTTTTGCGCTGACAACTGCTTGTGCAGCATCTGGCGTTGCATGTTCGCAAGACTACCCCAGCCGTCCGCTGCGAAACATCGTATCTTATCCGCCGGGGGGCGGGGTCGATGTGGGGGCGCGTATTGTCGCTACGCGACTGGGCGACATCATGGGGCAGATGGTCGTTGTCGACAATCGTCCTGGCGCTGGTGGCAATATCGGCGCGGAAATCGCGGCTAGAGCGACCCCCGACGGCTATACGCTGTTTACCTGCCAGATTGCCTCGCACGCGATCAGTCCTGCGCTCTACAAAAAATTACCGTACGACCCGATAAAGGATTTTGCACCAATTTCGCTGGTCGGTATGACGCCGAACGTGCTGGTCGTGCATCCGTCGTTGCCGCCGAAATCGGTGACCGAATTTATCGCGTACGCCAAAGCCAATCCGGGCAAACTCAATTTTGGATCGTCGGGTGTGGGCGCTTCTCCGCACCTGACGATGGAACTGTTCAAGTCGACGACATCAATCAATCTCGTGCACGTACCCTATAAGGGAGGTGCACTGGCGCTTTCCGACCTTCTAGGCGGACACGTGACGGTGATGTTCGACAATTTGCCCGGGCAGTTGCAAGTCATTAAGACCGCTAAGGTGCGGGCTTTGGGTGTGACCTCGGCAAAGCGCGCGGAGCAGTTACCGGACGTGCCAACAATAAGCGAGGCGGGCGTGCCGGGATTCGAGGTCACCGTTTGGTACGGTTTGTGCGTGCCGGCAACCGTCCCCAGACGCATCATCGCAAAGCTCAATGCATTTGTCGTGCGGACGTTGCATCTTCCCGATGTGAGGGAAAGACTGGAACAAGCCAGTATCCAGCCATCGCCCTCCAGCCCGGAGCAGTTTGCCGCGTACATCGATTCCGAGGCGGCGAAATGGGCGAAAGTAATCAAGGGTGCAGGTCTGAGTGCCGACTGATAATAGTCGCTACCCGCGTCGGGCATTGATAGCGTCGCTCGATTAGCACACGGCGCGGCGGAAATGTGCGATCCCTCCACTGACGCATTGGCCTTTGAGTGCGGGCACCGGCATTGCAGTGTTGATGATTCGGCTCTTGACCCATGGCGCGGTCCACGACGGGTGTTTCGCTCTTAGCAGTGCGGCGAGACCTGCAACGAGCGCGGTTGCCGCCGAAGTTCCGCTGAAGTATCGATATCCGACCCGCATGGAGCCGCGGGGCGCGCGCAACCCGAAATACGGCGTAGTGCTCATTATCGCAACGCCCGGTGCCGAAATGTGTACGCTTTTGCGTCCGTAGTTCGAGAACGTCGCACGCGTTTCGTCGTATCGCGCAATTTTGGACGGCTGGCCCGTGGCCATCACGGTAATGACGTGGTTCATATGTCCGTAGCTGGCGGGCCAGTTCGGGTACCTGTCGATATCGAGCGAGGAATTGCCGGCGGCAACGACGACAAGGACATCGTTTGATTTCCTGCCGGCGTCGGCGATCGCTTGCTCAAGTTCCGGGGTGTGATAGCCGACGTCCCAGGGAAGGCAGATCACGCCCTTGTGCTTCTGGTGTCTGAGCAACCGAACTGCCTCATTGATTCCATTCGCACCATTGGACGGTGAGGGCAGCACTTGCTCGCTGCAAAATTTCACCGAAAGTATCCTGACGCTCGCAGGCCCGGCCGCGCCGGCGATACCGCGGGCATTGTTGGTTTGCGCTGCAATGATTCCGGCGACGGACGTTCCGTGATCGCCGTCCGCGCGCGCCGTGTTGATGACCGTATGCGTCGGGATTTCCACGCGGCCCTGCAGGTCCTCGTGATTGGTTACGACGCCCCGATCGACGACGGCGACGGCGACATTAGAAGCCTTGTTGCCGAGACAACTCCAGGCATCGGGGGCGCCCATATGTTCGAGCGCCCACTGATTCCAGCCCGACCGGGCGTCATCGTAATAGGGATCGTTGGGTTTCATCGGCGCGTACTCCATGAAAAATCGTTGTTCAAAGTGCCGGTGTGCCGCTGATCGTCAAGCGAATTGCGGAAATTCTTTTTTGACGACGGCGATCAGGGATTTGAATTCGCTGCTTGCCGGCAGTGCACCCATCATGCGGTCGATCTCCTTTGCCAGCAGAAACCCGGCTTCGCAGTCGATATCGAAGTGCACGCCGGCAATAACGCGATTGTCGGAGATGCGCCGTGACAACGCGAAGAGACCCGAATGTGTGGCGGTCCAGTTCGGCGGAATCGGCGATTGAGGTACTGCTGGTAGCGCGCGCTTGAGCAGGAACGAGATAAGGTAAGCCTGCAGCGCATGCCCTGCAGGATATGACGCATGCGACGGTGTGTCGAGCATCGGAATGATGGCCGGGCATAGCTGTGCCGGGCGTGCTGCGTTGAACCGTGACTTCAGGCACATCACGGCCATTTCCCCAATTTTTCTTGCCGTGCGGATCAGCAGGTTGGTGTTGTGGTGGCGTCCGGGGTCGACCATCAGCATGCCTTGCCAGTAGTGTATCGTTCCCTCGCCGTCGTCCTGGTCGATGATTTCGGCGAAGCGGTCTTCGCGCTCACCCGCGGCATTGACGACCTCAAGCGCGGCCTGCGCCAGCGTGGCCTTCGTCCAGCCGTTCCAGATTGTTTTGCCGCTCTTTTCGAGGTCGCCTACCCAACCCGGTCTGCGATGGACAAGCTCGTGCAAATAAACCCATGCTTTATGTTCCGGGTCCCAGCGAGCTGCGGGATCGCCTTTGGGATTCGGCGCGTACCCCGGAATTTTCTTGCCGGTGATGAGACCGTTAGGATCGAATGCCTGCCGCGCAATCTTGTACGTGTTAAACCGAATGCGGTTTGCGAGCAAGCTTCCCAAACTCTGGGTTGCATTTGCATTTGCATTTGCGTTAGCGTTGGCGTTTGCATTAGCGTTGGCGTTTGCATTCAGCAGACTCATGGTGTTCTCCCTTGTGGTTTGCGGTAATTCTGGTTCGGATTGCGGGTTTGCCTCGGTCAGTCGGGCAATCCTGCGAGCCTTAGGTGGCTCAGGAACACGGAGCGTCGTTCGGCATCCCGGTACGCGTAATGTTCGATGAAGCGCTTGGCCCGGAAGTTCGGCTGAACGCGCAATAACTGGCGGGCAACTTTCGTGGCTTCATCGATGCGGCCGGCTGCCGCGAGCGCTGCGCAGAGCAGGCGCAGGTTCGCCGTGAAATTCGGGTTTTCGGCCTTCGCTTTGTAGCTCCAATCGATCGCGTCGTCGTACTGGCCACCCGTGTATGCGGCGAGACTGAGTGCAGTGTATGTAAAAAATACGTGACGATCGAGTGGCGACAGATGCAATCCCATATCGGCACGTCGATGAGCTTCTTCCCACTCCCCCATGTAGCTGTACGTCGGGCTTGACCGCGTCCATGCCACGGCGGAGTTTGGGTTCGCGGTTACCGCGCGGGTAAACAAATCGCGCGCCGTGCGGAAATCCCTGGATAGTAATGCCTTGAAATGCCCGGACAGCGCCAGCGACGACGGGTCGATCCGGTCGCGCTCGAGCGCCGCATCGGTCAGTCTGCGGACGGCACGTTCGTCCGCCGCAATATCTGGCGACCAGCCTTGGCCGAGCCGGATCGCGTACCACAGTGCGCTGTAGGCATGCGGCGCCGCGTAGTCTTTATCGCGCTTGATGGACTCCTCGAACATGGCGAGCGCTCCCGCGAACGGTTTGGGTTCGAGTCGATACACCAGATCGAGACCGCGCAAAAAATAGTCGTAGGCGTCGAACTGTTCCGTTGGCTTGCGGGCCGACCGCATGCTTTCCGCCTGCTGGAGATGCGGGGCGATCTTGGCGACGATTTCCTGCGATACCCTGTCCTGAATCCCGAAGATATCTTCGATGGCACCTTCGTCAATCCGGTGCGACCACAGCACTTCTGTGCTTTCGGTGTCGCCGAGGTCCGTTACGATGCGAACGCGCTCGCCGGCCCGGCGAACGCTGCCGGACAACACGTATCGCACGCCGAGTATTTTGCCGATTTTGCGCAGATCGATTTCTTGCCCGCGAAATGCGAGCGTCGAGCTTCTCGATACGACGAACAATTCAGGCAGCGCAGCCAGTGCGTTGACGATGTTCTCGACGATGCCGTCGCCGAAATAGTCCGGACGGCGGGACTCGGCATCGATGAACGGTAGCACCGCAATCGAGGGCCGGCCGCGGGTATAGGTCAGCTTCGGATGTTTGAGCAGGCTAAATGTGCGAATGGGTTTGTTCAAGCCCTTTAAAAACAGTTCGCCGAGGTCGTTCATGCTTTCCTGGCAGCTCTCTCGGGTACGCTTTGCGACGGTTTCGGAAATGACGATGCCGCCAGGCGCCGCTTTTTCCTGCAGCCGCGCCGCCACGTTGACGGCGGTGCCCTGGATCTGATTGTGTCGGTCCACCACGCAGTTTCCCGCGTGAATCGCCGTCCTGAGCTTCAGAATCGGTCGTCCGGCCGGCTGCGTCGCGAAGCCGCGCTGAATCGAGAGCGCGCAGTTCAATGCTGCGGTCGGGGAAGGAAAAGTGGCGAGTATGCTGTCGCCTTGCGTGCGAATGAGTTCGCCGTGATACAGATCGATCGCCGGTTCGATGCACGATTCGGCGAGCAGGTCCCAGCGATTCAGCGTTGCTGCGCGATTGTTCCGGATGTGCATGGTCCAGTCGACGATATCCATCATGACAATAACGATCCAGCGGCGTGACGGCGTGGAGTGCGGGGAAGTCTGTCCTGAAGCCATGCTAAGGAAAATTATTAAGCGGGCAAATAGGCATTTTGGGCTATCTGCGTCTCGTTGGGCAAGTCGCCGGGTCGCGATACGTGTCTTTCAATGCCAATGACATTGCTGGCACTTTGGGAGTCGACCGACTCGGTCGGCGCCACCCAAAACCTCGAACTTCCGGTGCGTTTACGCACTGACCCCCATTCGGCCTATCACTAAACTGGGAACCGTAATGAAGCACTGGCCTGCGCCAGCGGAATTACGGTAAATCAATTTTTAGCGGAAGGATTGCCATGGGAAACATGTATGAGGTGGATGCACTCAGCCAAGGCCGGCCGGCATCTAACGTTTTGCCGGGGCATCTCACCCAGCGTCAGCTCGAAGTGCTCGCGTTGATGTGCGAGGGCCTGCCGAACAAGCAGATCGCCCGACGGCTCGATATCGCGAGCGGCACCGTCAAGATCCACATTGCGCACATCTTCCGCGCCCTGAATGTTTCCAGCCGGGTGCAGGCCGTCATCGCGGTCAGGAATCTCGGCCTCGTTCTCAAGTCTGAAGGCGTCGGAGTTACGCGCCCGGAGAACGTCATGCCGCCACGCATTCCCGCCATGTTGCGCCTGGTCGTGAATGACGAAACGTTGCACGCGCTGGAGTCGTCGTGGGACCTTTCGAGCGTGGCTGTCGCCGGCTAGGGCGACCGGCGCACCTCGGCGACGATCTTCTCGAGGCGGGCGACATCGGGTATGACCAGCGCGCGGCCTTTACGCTGCAGCAGACCCTGTTTCGCCATCGCCGACAACTCACGCGTAACCTGTTCGCGATAGGTGCTGACTTGGCTGGCAATCTCAAGATGCCTGGGCGCCGGATCGATGTACGCTGCGTTGGCCTTGACGCCGGCCTGCCGGGCAAGACGGAGGATTTCCGCGTGGACGCGGTTCTGCACGCCGAGCGTACTCAGGTCGAACACCCGCTCGGTCAGTTCGCGCACCGACGTGACCAGCCGGTGCATCATCCGGTCGCACACCGCGGGATGTTCGTGCAGCAGGCTGCGAAACACCGCCGGTCCCATGGCAGCAACGAGAGCCTCCTCGAGCGCAACGATATCGGCCGAGCGCGACAAACCGTCAATCGCGGCGAAATCGCCGAACCAGTCGCCGGCCCGGATCTCGCGAAAGGTGACCTCCCGGCCCGATGCCGAAAAGGAAGTTACGCGTACGCGGCCGGAAATGATCAAATAAACGTCCTGGTCGGACGCTTGTCTGGAAATAACCCGGTGGCCGGCGGCAAAGCGGCGCCAGCGGCATTGCCGGGCGAGCTTGTCGAGTGCGGTTGCCGGCACGCCTTCGAGAAGCCTGACCCGCTTAAGGCCGAGGATCGACGGTTCGGCAATCGTTAGTTTCGACGTCACGCCATCGATGATACCCGAGTCGCCATCGCGCGGCAGTCAATCCATTACACACCAATTAGGCGATTGTGAAATGAACAGCACCCCGAGATGGGTATGGAAACAGCGCGCAGCAATCGGGCGCTTTATGATTTTGTTTTATTTGCGCCGCGGCCTGAATATTATCCGCGGGTCGCTGCCGTCTCTGCCGCGTTGCTGCAAGCCGCCGATAAAAGTGAAGTCGCTGCCGCGCCGACACCCTCCGATAAAGAGGATGCCGCCCGGCGGGTCGCAGCGAGTCGGCTGTTAGCGCGCAACCGGGCGGCGCGGATCGCTGCACCACTCGCTCCACGAACCGGCATAGAGTCTGGAGCCCGCGAGTCCCGCAACCTCCATGGCGAGCAGGTTGTGGCACGCCGTGACGCCGGAGCCGCACTGATGCACGACGCGATGCGACTTTGTCGCACCGAGCAATTCTGAATATTCCCGGCGCAATTCGGCCGCGGGTTTGAAGCGTCCGTCGCCGGTCAGATTGTGTTTGAAGAAACGGTTGACCGCGCCGGGAATGTGCCCGCCGACGGGATCGAGCGTTTCGTTTTCGCCGCGAAAACGGTCCGCGCTGCGTGCATCGAGCACGAGGTCGCCCGCTTGGCCCGCGTGCTCGATCACGAATTCGGCGTCCACGGCCATGTCGCGGGCAGTACCGGCGAATGCGCCGGCGCGCGGCGGCGGCACGTCGGCGGTGACCGGCGAACCAGCCTCGATCCATGCATCCCATCCGCCGTCGAGCACCGCGCCCTGCGCATGGCCGACCCAGCGCAGCATCCACCACAGGCGCGCAGCGTAGTAACCGCCGGCCGCATCGTAGGCGACAGCCTGCATGCCGTCGCGCATACCGAGGGCCGACAGCCCCGCGCAAAATGTTTGCGGGTCGGGCAAAGGATGGCGGCCGTTGGTACCGGTTTTTGCTCCCGACAAATCGTCCTCGAGGTGCATGTAATGGGCGCCGGGAACATGCGAATGGGTGTAAGCGCGGCGACCGGCCGCAGTGTCGGCGAGGTCGAAGCGGCAGTCGAAAACGATCCACCCGGGGTCTTTGAGATGGGCGGCGAGTTCTGCCGCCGAGACGAGGGTAGTGAACATCAGTAAGCAGGATTTTGGATTCAGGACTCAGTCAGCGCCGGCGCCACCGCGGATTCCGCGATCCCGAATCCTACATCCCGGCTTTTAATTCGCGCCGCATGAACTCGTGGAAATGCAGCAGCCCGTCTTCCATCGGCGATTGGTAGGGCCCGGTTTCGTTAATGCCTTGGCGGTAGAGCGCGCGGCGGCCGGCGGTCATGCGCGCGCAAATCTCGGCGTCCTCGAGCGCGGTCTCGCCGTATGCCGCCTGTTCGGCCGCGACGAACTCGCGCTCGAACAGCACGATGTCTTCCGGGTAATAAAATTCGATCACGTTGCTGCAGGCCTCGGGCCCGCGCGGCACGATGCTGCTCACGACCAGCACGTGCGGGTACCATTCGACCATGATGTTCGGGTAATAGGTGAGCCAGATTGCGCCGTGCGGCGGCTCGTGGCCTTCGTTGTAGCGGAGCACCATCTCGTGCCATTTCTCGTACACCGGCGTGCCCGGGCGCGCGAGGCTTTTCTTGACGCCGCAGGTCTGCACGCTGTACCAGTCGCCGAATTCCCACCGCAGATCGTCGATCGAGACGAAATTGCCGAGGCCGGGATGGAACGGTACCACGTGGTAGTCCTCGAGATAGACCTCGATGAACGTTTTCCAGTTGCAGGCATATTCGTCGATCTGCACGCGGTCGAGCATGTAACCGGAAAAATCGAGATCGCCTTTGACGCCCAGTGCCGCGAGGTCGTGCGCGACGTCGCGCTTGCTGTCAAACAGCAGGCCGTTCCAGTTTTGCAGGGGTGTGCGCCCGAGATCGAGGCAGGGATTGCCCGGAAAATGCGGTGCGCCCAGCAGTTTGCCGTCGAGTCCGTAAGTCCAGCGGTGGATTGGGCACACGATGCTCTTGCGCGTGTTGCCGCGGCCATTGAGCATGATCGCCTGGCGGTGGCGGCAGACGTTGCTCAATAGCGCTACGCCGTCCGCGTTGCGCACGAGGGATTTGGCATTATCCAGGCGCTCCAGCACATGGTAGTCGCCGACGTTCGGCACCAGCAATTCATGGCCGACATAGCCGGGGCCGCGCTCGAACAGCAGGCGCTGCTCGAGTGCGTGCACTTGCGGATCAAAGTACCAGTCAACCGGGAGTTGCGGGGACGTGCGACTGAGCGCGCGCTGGCTTGCCAAGTCCGACATGCAGGATGATCTCTAGACTGAAGTTGAAAGAAATCGCGGGCTGCGCTTTAAAAGCATTTATTTACAAGCCCTTAGACGGCAGAGCGATTGTCGCTTTATTCGCGCAAAAAGGCAATGCATCTTATGCGCGCAATGGACTTATCTGTTTGATGCAAAACGGTAAAATTCTCTGAAATTCGCGGATAGTGCCGCCTTGGGCGCGTGCGAAATATGATCATGAGCAAAAACTTGGGGTTCCGATTTTGTTTTCAAGAGCGGTGCGGCGATACTGGCACCTGCCCGAGTTCCGGCATCAGTCCGCTCGCTACGAGGCGCGCAAAATCTTCCGGCCGGTCGACATCCCATAGCGGCGGCAGTTCATGCCAGCGCCAATCCAGCGCGGCCAATCGCTCCCGTGTCGCGGCGAGCACCCGGTCGCCGCCCCACTCGATATTTGTGAAGAGCCGCGCATCCCGCCAGTTCAATCCTAATAGCACATAGCCGCCATCCTCGGCCGGTATGATAACTGCGTCGTGCGCATCAAGCGCAGCGGCGGCGGCGCGCAGGTCATCCGCCGCCATCGCGGGGCAATCCGTTCCTATCAGCAAAATGTGCGTGGCTGAGGCCAGAGCGGACGTCGTGGCGTGATGCATGCGCTCGCCAAGATCGCCGTCGCACTGCGTTACGCCCTCGATGCCGTGACGTTGCATGAACGCCGATAACAACGGGTGTTGCGCCGAAGGTTCGCACCACAGTTCGACTTGCCCGACCGCGGCTGTGCGCGCGGTGGCGAGAGCGCGTTCGATGAGCAGCCCTTGCAATGCGGCGGCGCCATCAGCGCCCAGGAGCGGGATCAGGCGGGTTTTTGCGCGGCCGGGTTCAGGGGCGCGCGCGAAAACGATAATCCGCGTTTCAGTCGCGGGCACGGGTGGCGTCATAGCGCAGGGCGAGCCGGGCGGGATCGGCACCCAGAAAATAAGCGAGGCGCAACCGCCACATCAGGAACACCGTGTGCATCACGCCATGCCGCTCCCACCGTCGCGCCGAGGTTACGATGCGCGCACGCAGGCACAACGGCGGCCCCGCACGCTTCGCTAGTCGCGACAGCGCGATATCTTCCATCAAGGGCAGTGAGGGGAAGCCACCCAGGCGCGCGAACAGTTGCCGTGTCATGAATATACCCTGGTCGCCGGTTGCGATGCCGGTCCAGCGCGAGCGCAAGTTCATCATCGCGGCGATGATTTTCAGCAGTGGATGGCTACCGTCGAGCGCGACATCGAAGCGGCCCCACTGTTTACCGCTCGCTGCGAGTCCGTTGACGAGCGACGCGTCGGCATCCGGCGGCAGCACGCAGTCGGCATGCATGAACAGCAGGATATCGGCGCGCGCCGACACGGCGCCTGCATTCATTTGTGCAGCACGGCCGCGCGGTGCGTGAACGAGCCGGTCGGCCAAGGGCGCGGCGAGCATCGCGGTGCCATCGCTGCTGCCGCCATCGGTCACGATAATTTCAGCGCCGCGCGCCCGCATCGGTTGCAGTGACCCGAGCGTTTGCGCGATTCCGGCGGCTTCATTGAGGCACGGGATGATGATCGAAAGGCCGGGAGTCATGCGTGACGTTCTTCCCGTCAGGTTTTACTGCCTGGCGCGTACGCGCGGCGCTTGTCGCGCAGCAGTCCGGGCAGCCTGCCCATTACGCTGCCCAGGCCGGCGTCTTCGCGCATGTACGCGTTGAAAGCGGCAAGAAAATCGACCTGGCCCTGCGTGACCTGCGCGCGTTTCCATGCGCCGGCCGCATACTTGGCGGATTCGGCGAGCGTCGGGTAGGTATGTATCGTGCCGAGTATCTTGTTAAGGCCGAGCCCGTGTTTCATCGCGAGCACGAATTCGGCGAGAAGGTCGCCGGCGTGTTCGCCGATGATGGTCGCGCCGAGTATGCGGTCGCTGCCGGGCGCGGTGAGTACCTTGACGAGGCCATGCGCATCCTCGTCCGCAATTGCGCGGTCAAGCTCGCCGAGATCGTATTTCACCACCTCGTAGGCGACGCTTTTTTCGCGCGCTTCCTGCTCGTTCAGGCCGACGCGCGCGACTTCCGGCTCGGTGAAGGTCGCCCACGGCACCACCGTATAGTCGACCTTGAATCTTTTGAAGCGCCCGAACAGCGCATTCACCGCCGCATACCACGCCATGTGCGAGGCGGTATGCGTGAACTGATAAGGTCCCGCCACGTCACCAGCAGCGTAGATGTTCGGATAGGCCGTTTGCAGGTATTCGTTGAGCTCGACCGTGCGCGTTTGGGTGATCGGTATGCCGAGGTTCTCGAGCCCATAGCCGGCCGTGTTGGCAACGCGCCCAACCGCGCACAGCAATTCGTCGAACGGGATGCGGGTCTCGTTCCCTGCGGTTTCGACTACCAGAATCTTCTCGCCGTTTTCGACGACGACTTTCCGCGCCTTGTGCCCGATGAGCACCGATATACTTTCCGCGCGAAATTGCCTTATTACCGTTTCGGAAATTTCCAAGTCCTCGCGCACGAGCAACCGTGGCGCCATCTCGACCTGCGTCACCTGCGAGCCGAGACGCGCGAAACATTGCGCGAGCTCGCAGCCGATCGGCCCGCCGCCGAGCACGACCAGCCGCGCAGGCAGCTTGCGCAGCGACCACACGCTGTCGGACGTCAGCGGATTGATTTCCGCAAGTCCGGGTATCGGCGGAATGAAGGGCCGCGCACCGGCAGCGATCACGATGTTTTTCGTGGTCAGCGTGCGCGCTCCCGCCGCGGTCGCGATTTCGACCGACCACGGCGACATGATTTTTGCGTCACCAATGATGCAATCGACGCCCAGTTTCGTATAGCGCTCGATCGAATCGTGCGGCTCTATGGTGGTCACGACCCGCTGGACGCGCTCCATCACCTGCGCGAAGTCGAACTTCACCTCAGCGGACGTCATCCCGAGTTCGCGCGCGCGCCGCGCGTGCGCCAGGAATTTGGCCGAGCGGATCAATGCTTTCGACGGCACGCAGCCGGTGTAGAGGCAGTCGCCGCCCAGCCGGTGCTTCTCGATCAGCGTGACTTTGGCTTTGACGGCGGCCGCGATATAGGCGGTGACGAGGCCGGCCGAACCCGCGCCGATCACGATCACGTTGCGGTCGAAATGCGCGGGTTTGGTCCATTTTGCGTAGATCCTGCGCGACTTCACCGTGGCAACGATCCGTTTGGCGACGAGCGGGAAAATACCGAGCAGCGTGAACGACACCAGCAGCGCGGGCGACAGGATGCCGCGCAGCGAATCGATTTTGGCGATTTCGGTGCCTGCATTCACGTAGACGAGGGTGCCGGCGAGCATGCCGAGCTGGCTCACCCAGTAGAACGTCCACGTCCGGAGCGGCGTGAGGCCCATCGCGAGATTGATGACGAAAAATGGAAACGCCGGCACCAGGCGCAGTGTGAACAGATAAAACGGGCCGTCTCTGGCGATCCCTGCATTGATACCCGCCAGCTGCCCGCCGAAGCGGTGCTGCACCGCTTCGCGCAGCACGAAACGCGAGACGAGGAATGCGAGCGTCGCGCCGAGCGAGGAGGCGAACGACACGATGACGGTTCCCCATGCGAGGCCGAAAATCGCGCCCGCCGCAAGGGTCATTACAGCGGCGCCGGGAATGGACAGCGCGGTAACGGCCACGTAGATCGCAAAAAATATTGCCGCGGTTTGCGCGGGATGCGACCCGTGGTAATCGTCGATGACCGCTTGTTGCGACTTGAAATAGGCGAGCGTGAAAAAGTGACCGAGATCGAATGCGAAAAATGCAATGACCAGCGCGACCAATACGGCAACGATCAAAATCCGGCTCTTGGTCACGGTGTCTTTCGCGTGCAACGTCAGACGGCAACGGGCCGCCGCGCCAGCGAGCCGCGGCCCGTCAGGCGGCGTGCTTCGTCGATGCGGTAGGGCGGGCCGTATTCAATCCGCCCGGAGTAAGACGCATGGGCGGGCGAACCGGCCGGCCAGTTGGCAGAAAACTCGTTGCGCCAGCGCCGTATGTCATAGCGAACGGCAAGCGCATCGATGTGCGCGCCGCGCGCTTGCGTGCCGTAGATGGATTGGTGCGGCGACGGCGTAACCCCGATGCGCGTGATGATGCCGTACTGAGCATTCGAGAAATTCGGCATGCCGGCCGCCCCGTTGTTGACGACGATGCCGGCGCCTTCGCGCGTGGTGAAATCCATCATGACCGGCAGGCAACTGTGGCTGCTCGCGATTACGTCAATGGTCGCCTGGGTGAACCAGTCAGTTACCCGCGCGCATTGTGCCGCATGGGCCAGTGCTTCGCGCGACAATCCCCAGCCGGCGAGCGATTCACAGTCGCCGTGGACGATCGCAATGCGCGCGGCGCCGACCACTGCGGTCAGGTACATCGGCAGCGCGGCAAGCTTGCGCCGGATTGAGGGCTGCCCGCGAGCGGTGTCGCGCAGCCGCTCGATAATCTGATTGGAGCGGGCGACTTCCGCATCTCCGACGAAATCCGGATAACTGCATCCGCAGCCTGCGGCCGGATCATCGGTGGCAAGTTCGGTTTCGACATTGCCGCGCAGCGCAGTGTGCGCGAGCACGCGCGAGTTGATGGTCGTGAATCCCGCGGAGTCGACGTTGAACCAATTGAAGTCGCCGTTGAATACGACGACGGGCGGCGCAGGTTCCCGCGCGGCGAGTTCGTCGATCGCATCGAGGGCGGGCAGATTGCCGTAAAGCCCGCCGACTACATAAATGCAGGCAGCTTCAATTTCGCGTTCCAGCGCGATGTCGGCGGGCGTGTAGCGGTAATGCAGCGGACAACTGCGGCCGGGGGTTGTCATCGCGGATGCGCCGGCTTCAGGCGCCGAGCGCGCCGCCGCAACTCGATCCCTGCCCGGCGGTGCAGCCATAGCAATGATCGGCCACCGTGATGGCGTTGTCCGTGAGGTCGACGCCGATCAGGTCGCGCAGGTGGGTGCGCGGCCGTCCTTTATGCACAAGCGGCAAACCCAGCATCTGGTTGAAATCGCAGTCGTAGACAAAACCGCGCCAGTCCACGCTGACCAGATTGCGGCACATCACGCCGTCCAGATTGGCGGCCTGGTAGGCGTTTTTCAGCAAATCCATGTAGTGCTCGAACTGGCCTTTCGAAATCAGCATGCTGCCGAAACGCTGGATCGGCATATTCGTGATGACGTAAAGCTGGTTGAATGAGATGTCATACCGTTCGCCGAGATGGCGGCGGTAACCGATTTCGAGCGACTGCTGCGCGGGGGGCAGCACCGCGCCCTGCGGGTTATACACGAGTGTCAGCTTGAGCCCGCTACCGGGTCGGCCGTAGCCCAGACGATTGAGCGTCTGCAGCCCTCGCACGCTGGCGTCGAACACGCCTTTGCCGCGCTGGCGGTCGACGTTCTCTTCGAGATAGCAGGGCATTGACGCCACCACCTCGACGCGATGGTCCGCCAGGAACTGCGCAAGATCCTGCTGGCCCGGCTGTTCGAGTATGGTCAGGTTGCAGCGGTCCAGCACATGGATGTCAAGCTCGCGGGCGACTCGCACCAGATCGCGGAAATGCGCATTGAGTTCCGGCGCGCCGCCGGTCACGTCAAGACGGGCGATGCCCGCCGCGCGCGCGAATGCGAGCACGTCGTTGACGGTCTCGCGCGTCATCGTCTCGGTGCGGGTGGGGCCCGCGTTCACGTGGCAATGCACGCATGACTGGTTGCATTTGTAGCCGAGATTGACCTGCAAGGTGTCCAGTTCTCTGCGCCGGATGGCGGGAAAGTCCGAGTCCCGCATTCGCGGGAGGGTAGCGTGCATTACAGTTTCTCCATCAGTTTGCGCAGTCGCTTGCGGGTTGCCGTGTCTCGAACTATGACCGGGTCCGGGTGAAGTTGGCTGCGCATGGATGTGTCAAACAGCAGATCATTGTGCGGAAATTGCGTCGCTCTGTCACTACATCAAATGCTTTCCGGTAATCCCGATTCGCTGGCGTCGATATGACAGAAACCGGCGTCACGCCGCGATTACGCCCCACCGAATTGCGCCCCCGTCAATTAGTCCGGGACGGTTATCGATATAATCAGAGTCGCCGCAGCGGGTTTTTCCTTACAACTTGCGTTGACCGCAAGCCTCTGATTGCGCTATGTTTGCGGTTTCCCCCGGCGGTATCTCCCGCGCATGCCCAAGACACCCAAACCAGAATCCAGTCCCACGTTCGAAAGTGCGCTCGGCGAGCTCGAAACTATCGTCACGCGCATGGAAGACGGGCAGCTTTCGCTCGAGCAATCGCTGACCGCTTACAAGCGCGGCGCCGAACTCCTCAAGCAGTGCCAGGCGCAATTGGCGGATGCTCAACAGCAGGTCAAGGTCCTCGAAGCCGGCGCTTTGAAGAATTTTGCCGGTGGCGACGACGACTGATTTTAAAGCCTGGGCAGCCGCGCACCAGCAACGCATCGAGACGCAGTTGCAGGCGGTATTGCCGAGCGCCGAGGTGGCGCCGCAGCGCCTGCATCAGGCGATGCGCTACGCGGCGCTGGGCGGCGGCAAACGGGTGCGCCCGCTGCTTGCGTTCGCCGGCGGAGAAATCACCGGGGCGGACGAGAGCCGCGTGGCCGTCGCCGGCGCCGCGGTCGAGCTGATTCATGCGTACTCGCTCGTGCATGACGATCTGCCGTGCATGGACGACGATGTCCTGCGGCGCGGCAAGCCGACTTGTCATGTCGAATTCGACGAAGCCACCGCCCTGTTGGTCGGCGATGCGCTGCAAAGCCTCGCGTTTCAGCTCGTGGGCGAGTACCGGGTGGCCGACGATGCGGCCGTGCAGCTCGAGATGGTCAAGCTGCTCGCGACAGCCAGCGGATCGCGCGGCATGGCGGGCGGACAGGCGATCGACCTCGCGGCCGTCGGCGCATCCTTAAACCTGCCCGAACTCGAATTCATGCACATCCACAAGACGGGCGCCCTGATTCGTGCGGCGACACTCTTGGGCGCGCATTGCGGCAGGCGACTCGACGAGCGCGCGCTGGCGAAGCTCGATCACTTCGCCAAGTGCATAGGGCTCGCGTTCCAGGTCGTCGACGATGTGCTCGATATCGAGGCGACGACGGCGACGTTAGGCAAGACCGCGGGCAAGGATGCGCAGCAGAACAAGCCGACCTACGTCAGCGTGCTAGGCATTGCGGAATCGAAAAAGCTGGCGGCGGAATTGCGCGAGGATGCGCTGGCGGCGCTGGATGTTTTCGGCGCGCCGGCGCGGCGCCTGCGCGAACTGGCCGATTTTATCGTGTTGAGAAAGTTCTGATGTACGACTTGCTGCAGACGATCAACGATCCCGCGGACCTGCGCATGCTCGATCGCAAGCAGCTGCCGCAGCTGGCGCTCGAACTGCGCCAGTTCCTGCTCGATTCCGTGAGCCAGACCGGCGGGCATTTGTCGTCCAATCTCGGCACCGTCGAACTGACGATCGCCTTGCACTACGTATTCAACACGCCGCACGACCGCCTGGTGTGGGACGTCGGCCACCAGACCTACGGTCACAAAGTGTTGACTGGCCGCCGCGCCGAAATGCAGAAACTGCGGATGTGGGAGGGCATCTCGGGATTTCCGCGCCGCGAGGAAAGCGTGTACGACACTTTCGGCACCGCGCATTCGAGCACGTCGATCAGCGCGGCGTACGGGATGGCGGTCGCGAGCCGGCTCGCCGGCATTCCGCGCCACTGTATCGCGATCATCGGCGACGGCGCGATGAGCGCGGGCATGGCGTTTGAAGCGCTCAACAATGCGGGCGACGGCGCCACCGATCTGCTGGTGGTGCTCAACGACAACGACATGTCGATCTCGCCGCCGGTGGGCGCGCTCAACAAGTATCTCGCCAAGTTGATGTCCGGCCGCTTCTACACCGCCGCCAAGCGCGCCGGCACCAAGGTGCTCGGCGAATTTGCCAAGCGCGCCGAGGAGCACGTGAAGGGGATGGTCACGCCCGGCACGATGTTCGAGGAGTTCGGCTTCAACTACATCGGACCGATCGACGGCCACGATCTCGACGCGCTGGTGCCGACGTTGAAGAACATCAGCGAGTTGAAGGGCCCGCAGTTTCTGCACGTGGTCACGCGCAAGGGCCAGGGTTACAAACTGGCCGAAGCGGATCCCGTGCTTTATCACGGGGTGTCCAAGTTCAAGCCCGACGACGGAATTGTCGGCGGCAAGGGCGGCGGCAAGCCCACTTACACGCAAATATTCGGCGACTGGCTGTGCGATATGGCCGCGCGTGACGAGCGGCTGGTTGCCATCACGCCCGCGATGCGCGAAGGGTCGGGCATGGTGCGTTTCTCTGAGCTTTACCCCGAGCGCTATTTCGATGTCGGCATCGCCGAGCAGCACGCGCTGACCTTTGCTGCGGGACTCGCGTGCGAAGGCCGCAAGCCGGTCGTCGCGATTTATTCGACATTTCTGCAGCGCGCGTACGACCAGCTTATCCACGACGTCACGATTCAGAACCTGCCGCTCGTGCTGGCGATCGATCGTGGCGGCCTGGTCGGCGCCGACGGCGCCACGCACAACGGCAGCTTCGATATTTCGTATCTTCGCTGCCTGCCGAACATGACCGTGATGACGCCGTCGGACGAGAACGAGTGCCGGCAGATGCTGTTTACGGCGTTTCAGTTGAATTCGCCGGCGGCAGTGCGTTATCCGCGAGGCACCGGCCCCGGTACGGCTATCCAGAAGGAGATGCACGCACTCCCCGTGGGCAAGGGCGAAATCCGCCGCCATGGCAAGAAGCTCGCGCTCCTGTCGAAGAAAATCGCGATCCTCGCGTTCGGCAGCATGGTCAAGCCGGCGCTCGACGCCGCGGAGGAATTCGACGCGACGGTCGCCAACATGCGATTCGTGAAACCGCTCGACGAAGCGCTGGTGGCGGAACTGGCGGGCAGCCATGATCTACTGGTCACGGTGGAGGAAAACGTGATCATGGGCGGCGCCGGCAGCGCGGTGCTCGAAGCCCTGCAACGGCGGCGCATCAAGGCCGCGGTTTTGCAACTCGGCCTGCCGGACCGTTTCATCGACCACGGCGATCCGGTGCTGCAGTTGAAGAGCTGCGGACTCGACAAGGACGGGATCGTGGCGGCTATCCGGGCGAAACTCGCCGAGTAGGCGGGTAGTATACTGGTCTGACCTCAAGGCGAATTCCCGATTCCATGGCAAAAACGCGGAAAACCACGGCGGCCGGCGGCGCGCACGATAGCGAGGCCGACGGCTACGCGAAGATCGATCAATACAATCCGGATACGGTCAAGCGCATTGCGGGCAGCTATCGCGATGTGCTTGCCGCTCTCGGCGAAGACCCCGCACGCGAAGGCCTCGTCAAGACGCCCGAGCGTGTAGCGAAGGCCCTGCAGTTCCTCACGCACGGCAAGAATCTCGACCCGGCGGCGATCCTGCGCTCGGCGATGTTCAAGGAAGAATACCAGCAGATGGTGATCGTCAAGGACATCGAGGTCTACTCGTTGTGCGAGCATCACATGCTGCCGTTTTTCGGCAAAGCCCACGTTGCTTACATTCCCAACGGTCACATCGTCGGCCTCTCGAAGATTCCGCGCGTGGTCGACGCGTTCGCGCGCCGGTTGCAGGTGCAGGAGCGGCTCACGGTCGAAATCCGCAATTGTATCCAGGACACGCTGAAACCCCTGGGCGTCGCGGTGGTGATCGAAGCGCAGCATTTGTGCATGATCATGCGCGGCATCCAGAAGCAGCATTCGATCGCGACCACGTCGGCGTTCACCGGCGAATTCCAGCAGGACAGGACGCGCGCCGAGTTCATCCGCCTCGTATCCAAGCGCGGCGACTGACCGTCGGCGGTTGCTTCATCAAGATTGCACACTGCGCATGACCCAGACCAGCGAATCCATCGTCGAACAAGTGCTGCCGGACGTGCGCAAAGGCCGCATGCTGATCCTCGTCGACGACGAGGATCGCGAAAACGAGGGCGACCTTTTCGTCGCGGCCGAGCGCGCGACGCCCGCAGCTATCAATTTCATGGCGGCGCAGGCGCGCGGACTGGTTTCGCTTGCGTTGACGGAAGATCGCATGCGCGAACTGGGCCTCACCCTGATCGCCGACGATTCCGGCAATCAAAGTAAATTTGGCACGGCATTCGCGACCCCCATCGATGCCCGCGAAGGTGTCGGTTCGGGCATGTCCGCGCACGATCGCGCCCGCACGATCGCGGTGGCAATCGCCGACGGCACCAAGCCCGGCGACCTGATTCGCCCGGGCCGGCTGCAGACACTACGTGCGCTCGAGGGCGGCGTGCTCGCGCGGCGCGGACACACCGAGGCCGCGGTCGATCTCGCGCGCCTGGCGGGCCTGAAGCCTGCGGGCGTCATTTGCGAAATCATGAACGAAGACGGCAGCATGGCGCGCATGCCCGAGCTGGCAAGCTTCGCGGCGCGGCATGCGATCAAAATCTTGCGCATCGCCGATCTCATCGAATATCGGCGGCACGAACGCCAGGTCCGGCGCAAATCCGAAACGACGCTGCCGACACGCAACGCGGGAACGTGGCGGTTGATGGTCTATAGCGACGATCTTGAGACCGTGCTGTACGTAGCGCTCGTCAAAGGCGAGATCACGCCCGATACGCCGACGCTCGTGCGCCTGCATTCGCAATGCCTGACCGGCGACGTGTTCGGGTCCGAGCGCTGCGATTGCGGCGAGCAGCTCGAAGCGGCGATGACCGCGATAGAAGAGGCCGGCAAGGGCGTCGTGGTGTACATGTTCGACGAGGGGCGCGGTATCGGGCTTCTCAACAAGATCCGCGCCTATGCGCTGCAGGATGGGGGCAAGGACACCGTCGAAGCCAATCACGCGCTGGGTTTTGCCGCGGACATGCGGGACTTCAAGGTCGGCGCGCACATCCTGTTCGACCTGGGCGCGCGCAACGTGCGCCTGATGACCAACAACCCGGACAAGGTCAAGGCGCTCGAAGACTACGGGCTCAAGGTCACGGAACGCGTTGCGCTCGAAATTCAACCGCGCTCGGCCAATCGCAATTACCTGCAGACCAAACGCACGAAGTTCGGGCATTTGCTGTCGCTGGGAGACAAGCAGGATTGACGTTCTAGAAGCGTTTCCTGAGCGTCATCGTCTCGCCGTCGCGCTTCATTTCCATCCGGTTCAGAAAACTCATGCCGAGCAGCACGACCGGCATTGCCGTGTCCGGATGCACAACGCCGTCGACGTTGTTGAGCGAGACGCCGCCGACGCGGACTTCGTCGAGTTTGACGCGATAGGCGGCCACCACGCCGTTGGCGGTCGACATTGCGATTCTCTGCCCGTCCGTGTAATTAATGTTGAGACGCCTCGCGTCGTTGCCGCCGAGCGTGATGAACGATGCGCCGGTATCGACCATGAACTGCACGGACTGACCGTTGATCTGCCCTTGCGTCACGAAGTGGCCGCCGCCGCTGGAACTCAACACCACCGTTTGGGAACTGCCGCCAGCGGATGAGGATCCGCCGCTCAAGCGCTCGCTCTCGCCCATTTTCAGCGTTTGTCGTTTGCCGCCCAACTCGAATACCGCCGAATCGCCGGAGATGCTGACGAGCTTGACACCCTCGGGCGAGGATTCGCCGACCGCGAGCCAGCGCGGCTTGCCGCCGTCGATGACGAGCAGCGCTTTGTTGCCGACGACGCCGTTCAGGTTGACGTCGGCCGCGAGCGCGGCGGCGCAGGCGAATAGAAAAAGCAAACCCGTTAACGTATGATTGACGGTCTTGAACACGTTGCGCTCAACCTTCGCAAATGAAGCCGGTTGCCATCTTCAGACACGCGCCCACCGAAGGGCCCGGTTATTTTGCCACATATCTCGATCGACACGATATTCCCTGGTGCATTGTCGGCGTCGACGCCGGCGAACCGGTTCCGCCGGATCCGCGCGCGTTCAGCGGTCTCGTCTTCATGGGCGGGCCGATGAGCGTCAACGACGACATTCCGTGGATCGCGCCCGTGCTGAAGCTCATACGCGACAGTGTCGCGGCTGCTGTGCCCGTGCTCGGTCATTGTCTCGGGGGGCAGTTGATGTCGAAAGCACTGGGCGGCTCGGTGTCGCGCAATCCCGTCAAGGAAATCGGGTGGGGCGAGGTGGCGGTCGTCGACTTGCCCGTCGCGCGCGAGTGGTTCGGTCATGCCGCGCCGTCGTTTGCTTCGTTTCACTGGCACGGCGAAACGTTCACGCTGCCGCCGGGTGCGGCACGCGTGCTGACCAATGCGTATTGCGAGAATCAGGCGTTCGCGCTCGGCCCGCATCTCGCCATGCAGTGCCACATCGAGATGACGCCGGACATGATCGAATCGTGGTGCGAGTCGGGCGCGCGCGAAATCGCCCGCAGCAAAAGCCCCGCCGTGCAAACCGTCGGGGCGATCAAGGAGGGCGGTGAGCAGCGCCTTGCGAAACTGCACGCGGTCGCCGACGGCGTGTATGCGCGCTGGATTAAAGGCCTGCGGTAATTTGGGTGATCGAGCAATTTAGTGATTTAGCGATTGAAAAAAGTCACCCAATCACTTAATCGCTAGTCTCTGAAGTTCTTGAACTGCAGCGGCACGTCGGTGATGGTTCTCTTCACCAGCGTGATGACTTCCTGCAGCGTGTCCTTCTTGGGCCCCGAGACGCGCACCACGTCGCCCTGGATCGCGCCCTGCGCTTTCATCTTGTTTTCCTTCAGCAGCTTGACGATTTTTTTGGCGAGTTCCTGCTCGACGCCTTCCTTGATCGTCAGCGGTTGCTTGACCGTGTCACCCGTGGTTTTTTCGATCGATCCCGGATCGAGCGAGCGCGCATCGACGGCGCGCTTGGCGAGCTTGCCGGTCAGCACGTCCTTGACCTGGCCCAGCTTGAAGTTGTCGTCCGCGAACACCATCAGCACTTTCTGCTTGCCGGCGTCCTGGATTTCCACGCGCGCGTCGGAGCCCTTGAAGTCGAAGCGGTTGGAGACTTCCTTGTTGCACTGGTCAACGGCGTTCTTGATTTCGACGTGGTTGACTTCGGACACGATGTCGAACGATGGCATAGTGCTTCTCCGGCGGTTAACTGCGCTGCATTTTCATGGAATGTGACATCACCGGCAATCCCGTCGCGTCGTCGAATTCTGCAGCCGCTTCGATGGCGAAGCGCGCGATGTCCTCGGCCGAGCGTTTCGGATCGTCGTAAACACCGTACATCGCGCCCAGCGCGACATCGGTGCCGCTGCCGATCGCGTAGAACTTGACGTATTCCTGCACCGTGCGGTGCGCCCCCACGCCGAAAATTCCGCAGGGATTGGCGAGCAGCACGTCGAAGCGGCTCGATTCGAGCGAGTCGTCCTTGTCGCTGGCGGTGACTAGGAAATACTCTTCCTTCAGCGCCGCGTGAAACGTCTGCCAGGTGCGAAAAATCCGGATCGTCGTGTCGAAGTTCGCCTTCGTTTTCGGCCGCGCAAAGTAGTCGTGCATGATGGTCTTGAATGTCGCCGAGCCCGATGCGCCGATGTAGGTGTCGCCGGCGCGCACGATCTTGTTATTGTTCGCGATGTACGCGGCCGACTCCTTGCCGGTGCCCCATTTGGTGAGCGTATCGGCGGCGATCGCGGTGCGGCCGTTCTTTTTGACTACGGCGATAGTGGTCATGGCGGGTGATTTTACTCTCGTTCGACGCCATCAGCCGGATCTTCCGGCGGGGTGCGCGGTGCGCTAACCGAAATGACAGACGTAGTCGAGGGTCTCGAGCGGCTCGATGTCGAACGAACTGTTGGCGGGTACTTTAAAGCTGTCGCCGGCGTGAAACGTGCGCCAGTCGCTGTCGCCAGGCAACTTCACGCGGCATTTGCCGGCGGTGATTTCCATCAGCTCGGGCTCGCCGGTTTTGAACGTGAGCTTCGCCGGAAAAATCACGCCGACGGACTTGCGGCTGCCGTCGGCAAAATGCACGGTGTGGCTCACGCACTTGCCGTCGAAAAAAACGTTCGCTTTTTTGGTGACGCTCACATTGTCGAATTTGGCCACGGGCGGTTCCTTATTTGCGCTTGCTTTGCAGGTTTGCCGCGATGCGCATGCGCAGCGCATTTAACTTGATGAAGCCGGCGGCGTCCATCTGGTTGTAGGCGCCCGCGTCGTCTTCGAACGTCGCGATGTTGGGATCGAACAGCGAGTCATGGTCCGAATCGCGTCCGACGACGATCACGTTGCCCTTGTACAGCTTGATGCGCACCCGGCCGTTGACGCGCGCCTGCGACGCGTCGATCATCGTCTGCAGCATCTTGCGCTCGGGGCTCCACCAGTAGCCGTTGTAAATCAGCGACGCGTAACGCGGCATCAGGTCGTCTTTCAGGTGCGCGACTTCGCGGTCGAGCGTGATCGACTCGATCGCGCGGTGGCCTTTCAGCATGATGGTGCCGCCGGGGGTTTCATAGCAGCCGCGCGACTTCATGCCGACGTAGCGGTTTTCCACCAGGTCGAGCCGGCCGATGCCGTGCTTGCCGCCCAACTTGTTGAGCGTTTCGAGCACGCGCGCCGGCGACAGCCTGCGGCCGTTGACGGCGACGATGTCGCCGCGCCGATATTCGAGATCGACGTACTCGGCACGGTTCGGTGCCTTTTCCGGCGACACCGTCCAGCGCCACATGGACTCCTCGGGCTCGCGCGACGGGTCTTCGAGGATGCGGCCTTCGAACGAGATGTGCAAGAGGTTGGCGTCCATCGAATACGGCGAACCGCCTTTTTTCTTCATCTCCACCGGGATGCGGTGCTTTTCGGCGTACTCGAGCAGTCTTTCGCGCGACGTGAGGTCCCACTCGCGCCATGGCGCGATCACGTGGATGTTCGGTTCCAGCGCGTAATAGCCGAGTTCGAAGCGCACCTGGTCGTTGCCTTTGCCGGTGGCGCCGTGGCTCACGGCATCGGCGCGCGTCTTTTTCGCGATCTCGATCTGGCGCTTGGCGATCAGCGGCCGCGCGATCGACGTGCCGAGCAGGTACTCGCCTTCATAGATGGCGTTGGCGCGGAACATCGGAAACACGAAGTCGCGTACGAACTCTTCGCGCAGGTCTTCGATGAAGATTTCCTTCACGCCCATCTTCTTCGCCTTGGCGCGCGCGGGCGCGACTTCCTCGCCCTGGCCGATGTCGGCCGTGAACGTGACCACTTCGCAGTGATAGGTATCCTGCAGCCATTTGAGGATGACCGAGGTGTCGAGGCCGCCCGAATAGGCGAGCACTACTTTCTTGATGTCAGGCATTGCACGGGTTCCGACAGGCGAAAAACGCAGATTTTAAGCGTCGCGGCCCTCTAGAGCCAGTAAAATCACGAGGGTCATCGTGTTATACCCGGGGAGAGGCGTTATGCAGGTTGCCGGATTGCCGGCGGATGCGCGCAGGAAGGCGGCATATCGGGCTGCAGTGGTTTGTGCCTTGGTTGCGGGGCTGGCCGGCGGCACGCACGCGCAGCCGTTTCCAGTCAGGCCCGTGCGGCTCGTCGTCACTTACACGGCCGGCGGACCCGCGGATATCGCCGCGCGCGCCCTTTCGCAAAAGCTCGCCGAACTGTGGGGCCAGCAGGTCGTGGTCGACAACCGCGCGGGCGCCGGCGGAATCATCGGCACCGAACTCGTCGCGAAAGCAGCGCCCGACGGTTATACGTTGCTGCACGGCACGGCGGCCGGACTCATCATCAATCCGCTGCTTTCGAAGAACCTGCCGTATGACACGTTTCGCGACTTCGCGCCGGTCAGCATGGTCGTCATCGTGCCGCAACTGCTGGTCGCGCATCCCGCAGTGCCGGCAACGACGTTGAAGGAATTGATCGCGCTGGCGAAAGCGCGGCCCGGCGCGCTCAATTACGCGTCGGTCGGCGTCGGCAGTCCCAATCATCTCGGCATGGAACTCCTGAAGTCGATGGCCGGAATCGACCTCGTGCACGTACCGTACAAGGGCGCGACGCCGGCGATGGCGGATCTGATGGCGGGGCAGGTGCAAGTGGCGTTCAACGGCCTGGCGTCGGTGCTGCCGCAAATCGCGACCGGCAAGTTGCGGGCGATCGCGATCGGCAGCGCGCGGCGCTCGCCGGCTGCGCCGGACGTGCCGACGGTGGCCGAGGCGGGCGTGCCGGGATTCGAATACGTCGCGTGGAACGGCAATTTTGCGCCGGCCGGCACCCCCGCAGCGTTGATTGCAAAGATCAGCGGCGATATTCGCAAGGCGCTCGTATCACCTGACGTAGTGCAGCGGCTGGCGGGCCTAGGTTCTGAACCGTCCGGCAGCACGCCCGCGCAATTCGCGGCGTACCTGAAAGAAGATCACGTGCGCTGGTCGCGCGTCGTGAAAGCGGTCGGGCTGAAGCCCGACTAACGGCTCTAGCGATCCGTGGCAATGCGCACGAGCGGCCCGATCGCCTCATCGCGGGCGGCGACGTCGGCCGCGCGGACCGGGACGACGATACTGGCGCGCGCGTTGACCCGCGTGGCGCCGGCTCTTTGCAATTCAGGCAGCGCGGCGGCAAGTGCATTCATCAGTTCGGGCGTCAGCGCGTCAAGCGCCGGGCGGATCTGGTCGCGCAGATCGGGCAGATTCTTGAACGGCGGCTGGTTTTGCGCGCGCCATTCGGCGAAGCGCGCACGCTGGATGATTTTCGACGCTTCGATCTGGGCGCGGAAGAAGTCGCGGACGATTCCCGCGTCGAGGCCGTAGCCTGCCGCCTGCCGGCCCAGGCCATCGATGATTTCGCGCTCGCGCGGCAGGTCTTCGATTGGCGCACCGCTGTTCCATTTGTTGCGCGCGACGTCGTCCATGTAGCCCAGACGCTGTCCGATCAATTGCAGCAGGCGATCGAGTTTTGCCGTTGCCGGGGCCGCTTGCGGCGCGGCGCAACCCGCGAGGAAGAGGGCGGCGAGTGCGGAAAGAAATCGGCGCCGCGCGGGCGCCGTGATGCGATTGACAGGCATGCCGGTCGCCGCTTAAACGATCGTGCGACCGAGCAGCAGGTATTCCATCAGCGCCTTTTGCACGTGCAGGCGGTTTTCGGCTTCGTCCCAAACGACGCTCTGCGGGCCGTCGATGACTTCGGCGGCCACCTCTTCGCCGCGGTGCGCGGGCAGGCAATGCATAAACAATGCGTCGGGCTTGGCCATGCGCATCATTTCGGCGTCGACCTGCCAGTCTTCGAAATCGTGCTTGCGTTCGGCGTCTTCGGCTTCCATGCCCATGCTCGTCCACACGTCGGTGGTGATCAGATCGGCGCCGCGCGCCGCTTCGAGCGGATCGGCGAACGATTCGAAATGGCTGTCGTCGTAAATGCCGGCGCGCTCGGGCTCCACCTCGTAGCCGGGCGGCGTCGAAACGTGAACATTGAAGTCGAGTATCGTCGCGGCCTGCAGCCACGTATTGCAGACGTTGTTGGAGTCGCCGATCCACGCGACTGTCTTGCCTCTGATCGAGCCGCGGTGCTCGATGTAAGTAAAGATGTCGCCCAGGATCTGGCACGGGTGGTATTCATTGGTCAGGCCGTTGATGACAGGCACCCGCGAGTTCGACGAGAAGCGCTCGATGATCGTCTGCTCGAACGTGCGGATCATCACGATGTCGACCATGCGCGAAATCACGCGCGCGACGTCTTCGAGCGACTCGCCCCGGCCCATCTGGGTGTCGCGCGTCATCAGCGTGATGACCGAGCCGCCGAGCTGGTTGAAGCCGGCCTCGAACGACACGCGCGTGCGAGTGGAATGCTTCTCGAACACCATGGCGAGCGTGCGGTCGACCAGCGGCTGGTACGGTTCGTAACGCTTGAACCTGTCCTTGATCCAGCCCGTGCGCGCGAACAGGTATTCGTACTCGTCGAGAGTAAAGTCCTTGAACTGCAAATAATGACGGAGTTCCATGGCGGAAACGGCCGCAAAACCGCTTAAGCGGTTTTGGCGGCGGGCCGGGCCTCGCTGCTGCGCGCCAGAAAATCGGCAATCAGCGGCGAGAGTATGGCGACCAGCTGGGCGGCTTCTTCGCGCTTGATCACGAGCGGCGGCAGCAGGCGGATGACGTTGTCGTTGGTGACGTTGATCAGGAGTCCGGCGGCGAGCGCGCTTTTCACGAGTTCATCGCACGGGTACTCGAGCTCTATGCCTATCATCAGGCCCATATGGCGGATGTCGCGCACGCCGGCGACGCCCTTCAACTGTGCGGCAAAACCGTCGTGGATGAACGCGCCCATCGCGACAGCGTTGGCCATTAATTTTTCCTGCTCGATGATATCGAGCGTGACCAGCGCGGCAGCGCATGCGAGCGGGTTGCCGCCGAATGTGGAGCCGTGGTTGCCGGGCTTGAAGACGCCGGCGGCGGGGCCCGCGGCCAGGCACGCGCCGATCGGGACGCCCGAGGCGAGTCCCTTGGCGAGCGTCATCACATCGGGCTTGACGCCCGAGTGCTGGAACGCGAACCATTTGCCGGTGCGGCCGATACCGCTTTGCACTTCGTCGAGCATCAGGAGCCAGCCGTGGGCGTCGCAGATTTCGCGCAGGCCGTGCAGATATTCATCGTGACAGATGTTGATGCCGCCTTCGCCCTGGATCAATTCGACCAGCACGGCGACGATGTTGCGGTTGTTTTCGGCGACTTTCTTGATTGCGGCGAAATCATCGAACGGCACGCGCGCGAAGCCCGGCACCAGCGGTTCGAACCCGGCCTGCACCTTGCGGCTGCCGGTCGCCGAGAGCGTGGCGATCGTGCGGCCATGGAAGGCTTTTTCCATGACGATGATCGCCGGCATCTCGATCCCTTTGTGGTGCCCGTAAAGGCGCGCGATCTTCAGCGCGGCCTCGTTCGCCTCGCAACCCGAATTGCAGAAGAACACCTCATCCATGCCCGAGATTGCGGCCAGCCGCGCGCCCAGCGCTTCCTGGTTCTCGATTTCGTAGATATTGGATGTGTGGACGAGCTTGGCCGCTTGCGCGGCGAGCGTTTGCACGAAGCGCGGATGGCTGTGTCCGATGCCGACCACGGCAATGCCGGCGAGCGCGTCGAGATAGCGCTTGCCTTGCTTGTCCCACAGCCAGCAACCCTCGCCGCGCTCGAACGCGACGGGCAGCCTTTTATAGGTGTGCATTACGTGCGACATGAAAAACCCACCGTTAAAAACAATACGGCGGCTGCCGCCGCCGTCTGTTCACTGCTTGTCCAGTAGCTATATTTATCCAAACCGGAGTCCGGATGCAAGCGAAATTTTGATGACATCCGCTGCTGGCCATACGGGGTGCGTGTTGGCATATGTGCCCGACATGATGTCGCTGGTCACATGCGCGAACGATGCGAGCGGGTCGCGCCGCGAGATGATTGCGCTCGCGCCGGCGGCGCGAGCGACGGGAAAAACTTAGGCCATCGCCTTGACGGCGGCGGACAGGCGGCTTTTGTGGCGCGAGGCTTTGTTCTTGTGCACGATCTTCTTGTCGGCGATCGAGTCGAGCACTTTGGTCGACTCGCGCAGGACGGCGCGGGCCGCGACTTTGTCGCCGGCTTCGATCGCCTTGCGGACGCGCTTGATCGCGCTGCGCAATTCGGAGCGCTGGCTCGCATTGAGCACGCGGCGTTTTTCGCTCTGACGCGCTGCTTTGCGGGCGGATGCTATATTGGCCATATTGACTCCACAAACCGGTGGTGAAAAAGGGCGCTATGATACGAGCGTTCCGCCCGTTTAGCAAGAAGAATCAAGAGTTTTGCCCCGCCATAACCCCCTGTATCCCATGAACCTCCTGAAAGCTCTCGCGGCGGTCAGCAGCATGACGCTTGTGTCGCGCATCCTCGGCTTTGTCCGCGATACGGTCGTCGCGCGCGCGTTCGGCGCGGGTCTCGCGACGGACGCATTTTTCGTCGCATTCAAGATCCCCAATCTGCTGCGCCGGTTGTTCGCGGAAGGCGCATTCGCCCAGGCTTTCGTGCCTATTCTCGCCGAATACAAGAACCGGCGCGGCGAGGCGGACACGCGCATCCTGGTCGATCACGTGTCCGGATTACTCGCGCTCGCGCTGGCGGTGGTAACGCTGATCGGCGTGGCGGCGGCGCCGCTGATCGTATACGTGAGCGCGCCCGGTTTTACGGCGACCCCGGAAAAGTTTGCGCTGACGGTCGATCTTTTGCGCATCACGTTCCCGTACATATTCTTTATCTCGCTGGTGTCGCTCGCCGGCGGCATACTCAACACGTACAGCCGCTTTTCCGTGCCCGCGCTGACGCCGGCATTGCTCAACCTGACTTTTATCGCATTTGCACTGTGGGCGGCGCCGTATTTCGATCCGCCGGTGAAAGCGCTCGCGTGGGCGGTGTTCTGCGGCGGCGTGCTGCAGCTCGCGTTGCAGGTGCCGTTTCTGCTGCGGCTGAAAATGCTGCCGCGCTTCACGCTCGATTTTCGGGACGAAGGCGTGTCGAGGGTCATGCGGCAGATGGGGCCCGCCGTATTCGGCGTGTCGATCGGGCAGGTGAGCCTTTTGATCAACACGATATTCGCGTCGTTTCTCGTGTCCGGCAGCGTTTCGTGGTTGTACTACGCCGACCGGTTGATGGAATTTCCGACCGGCCTGCTCGGGGTCGCACTCGGCACCATTTTGCTGCCCAGCCTCGCCAAGCATTATTCCGATCAGTCGCCCGTGGAATATTCGAAGTTGCTCGACTGGGGGCTGCGTCTGACGTTGATGCTCGCGTTGCCCGCGGCCGCGGCACTGGCGGTGCTTGCAGTGCCCTTGATCGCGACCCTCTTTCACTATGGCCAGTTTTCCGAACATGACGTCTTCATGACACGCAACGCCCTGATCGCGTACAGCGTCGGCCTGCTTGGGCTGATACTCGTCAAGGTGCTGGCGCCGGGCTTTTACGCGCGGCAGAACATCCGCACGCCGGTCAAGATCGCCATCGTCTCCCTGGCCGCTACGCAAGTCATGAACTTTGCTTTCATGGGATGGCTGCAGCACGCGGGACTGGCGCTCGCGATCGGGCTCGGGGCCTGCCTCAACGCGGGTCTGCTCTACCACAAGTTGCGGCAGTTCGATATTTATTCGCCGCTGCCGGGATGGCCGGTGTTTGCGCTGAAAATCCTGGCGGCTATCGTGGCGATGAGCGTGTGCCTTAGATTTGCCGCGGGCCCGGATGCCGTGTGGCTGACGGCAAGAGGGCTGACGAAGGTGTGGCGTCTTGCGAGCGTGGTGGTGCTGGGCGGCGTGACGTATTTCGCGGCGTTGCGGTTGCTTGGATTCCGGCTGCGCGATTTTGTGCAGCGCGCGGCTTGAGGGCGGGGCGGGTATCCGGCTTGAGCATTCCGGGCGGCGGCGGTATGCTACGCGCTTCTTGAGAAACTTGTTTTATGTCATGCCGCGCGATCTTTTCAATTATGCTTTGCGGCCGCCTTCGCGCCGACGGTTGTCGTCGCGTCGTGCACCCGACTGAATATTCCCGCGCATCGTAAGTTACAGGCGAGGCAGCAGGAGACCGCGCCCGCATGTTCTGCCGCCATATCCGGCAAGTTTGATTGAACGCAATCTTGCCCTATCGAATAAAGGAGTTGTTATGAATAGACGCGATTTCATCAAGACGACCTCACTGCTGCCGGCCGCTGCCGCAGCTTCATTCATGCCGCAGTTCTCGCTGTCCGCGTTTGCGGCGGCTGCCAAGTGGCGCGTATTCGAGGTCACGACCAAGGTCGAGGTGCTGAAGCCCGAGGGGACGACTCGCGTGTGGCTGCCGTTGCCGCTGGTGGCCGATACCGATTACCAGAAAAATCTTGGCAGTACCTGGAGCATCGACGGCGGCACTGCCGTCAGCACTATTGACGGCAAATACGGCGCGGAGTTCATCGCGGCCGAATGGCCGGATGCGACGAAGGCGCCGGTCGTCACCGTCAGCAGCCGGTTCGCGACGGTCGATCGCGCAGTCGATGTGAGCAAGCCGGGAAAAGCGGCGCAAGCGGAGCGTGCGGAACTGCAGCGCTATCTCGCGGCGACGGAATTCATGCCGACTGACGGCATCGTGCGCGACACCGCCCGCGATATTACGAAGGGCGTGCGCGGCGGCGACATCGAGAAAGCGCGCGCAATTTACGAATGGATTGTCGAGAACACCTTCCGCGATCCCAAAACGCGCGGTTGCGGCATCGGCGACATCAAAACCATGCTGGAAACGCAGAACCTCGGCGGCAAGTGCGCCGATCTCAATGCCTTGTTCGTCGGACTCGCGCGCGCGAGCGGAATTCCGGCGCGCGACGTCTATGGCGTGCGCGTGGCCAAATCGGAGTTCGGCTACAAAAGCCTCGGCGTGGGCACCGATAACATCACCCGCGCACAACATTGTCGCGCGGAGTTTTATGTCGACACACATGGCTGGATTCCGGTCGACCCGGCGGACGTGCGCAAGGTCGTGCTCGAGGAAAAAGGCGGCGGCGTGCTGCTGCCGCTGGACGATGGGCAGGTCAAGGCCGCACGGGCGAAACTGTTTGGCGCCTGGGAAATGAACTGGCTCGCGTTCAACACTGCGCACGACGTTGCTCTACCGAGGGCGGCGCACGGCAAGATCGCATTCCTGATGTATCCGCAATGCGAAACGGCGGCAGGGCGCCTCGACACGCTCGATCCCGATAACTTCCGTTATCAGATGACGTCGCGCGAACTCGCGTCGGCATAGTGATCGGGTCCGCAGCCGGCCGCTTGGTGGTCGGCTGGGCCTGCCGGGAATTGCCTGCATCCTGGCGCCAGATGTTCGGCGCTCTGTTGCGGCATGTCGGCGTTGCCGCGTTCGCGCTGGCGTTGTTCGCCGTGGGTCACGCAGTAGCGGGCGAACTCAAACCGTGGACCGGCGGCAAGACGCCCGGCCTGGTCCTTAAGGACCTGAAGGGCGCGACGGTCGACCTTGCGGATTACCGGGGCAAGGTTGTGTTGCTCAATTTCTGGGCGACCTGGTGCGAGCCCTGCCGCGATGAAATGCCTTCCATGCAGGAGCTGAAGCGCAAACTCGGCGGGCGGCCATTTGAAGTGCTGGCGGTGAACCTGGCGGAATCGGAAAACAAGGTCGGCGATTTTCTGCGCCGTTTCCCGGTCGATTTCACGATCGCGCTCGACCGCAACAGCGCCGCGCGGCGGGACTGGAACGTGAAAGTGTTGCCGACGAGTTTCGTCATCGCGCCGGACGGCAGCGTGCGTTACAGCGTCGTGGGAGAGCTGAATTGGGCGGACGAGTTTGCCGCGGTCGGACTGTTGCGGTTGGTCCCCAAGTAGCAGAGCGTTTCGAAACCCCCCGCGAACAGGACGCTCATAAATCGTAATCGATATGGGCTTTGTTATGCACCGCGCCGTCTACCACTTTACGCGAAAGGTGGGGCGCGAACATCTCGATGAAGTCATAGACATAACCGCGCAGGTAGGCGTTGCGCGGCACGCCGATACGCGTCGTGCTCGATTCAAACAGATGGCTCGCGTCCATCGCGCGCAGATTGGTATCGCGCGCGGGATCGAACGCCATGTGCGCGAGGATGCCGATGCCGAGGCCCAGCGCGACGTAAGTCTTGATGACGTCCGAGTCGATCGCGGTCAGCACGACGTTGGGGCGCAGGCCGCGCATTTCGAACGCGTGATTGATCTGCGAGCGGCCGGTGAACGCAAAATCGTAAGTGATGATCGGATATTTCGCGATCGCCTCGAGCGTCAGTGATTTTTGCTTGAGGATCGGGTGGTCGGGCGGTGCGATCACGCAGCGGTTCCATGCGTAGCACGGCAGCATGACCAGTTCCTCAAACGTTCCAATCGCTTCGGTCGCAATGCAGAAATCGGCCTGGCCGGCGAGCGTGTACTGGCAGATCTGCATCGGGTTGCCCTGCACCAGGCCGAGTTTTACTTTCGGATACCGCTGGCTGAAGCGCTGCACCACGCCGGGCAGCGCATAGCGCGCCTGCGTGTGCGTCGTGGCGATGGTCAGCTTGCCGCTGTCTTCGTCTGCAAAGTCCTGCGCGGCCTGCTTGAGGTTGTCGGTTTCGTGCAGGATGCGCTGGGCGATTTCGATGATGGCCTTGCCGGGCGGCGTGACGGCAGTGACGCGTTTGCCGTTGCGCACGAAAATTTCCACGCCGAGTTCGTCTTCGAGCAATTTGATCTGCTTGCTGATGCCGGGCTGCGACGTATGCAGTTTGTTCGCGGCCACAGACAGGTTCAGGCCTTGTCGCCCGACTTCGACCAGATAGCGTAATTGTTGCAACTTCATGATTGAGTTTAATTAATTCATTTAGGTTATATCATCGTAACATAATATTCGTTCTTGATATAACCGGGGCTTGATATCATCCGGCTCTGTTTAAAAAACCCGTAGATATTTCATGTACCTGTACGACGAAATCGATCAAAGGCTGGTGGACGAAAGGGTCGTCCAATTTCGCGACCAGACCCGCCGTTTTCTTGCCGGTGAACTGTCCGAGGACGACTTTCGTCCCCTGAGGCTGCAGAATGGTCTTTATATTCAGCGATTTGCGCCTATGCTGCGAATCGCTATCCCGTATGGCCTGTTGGCGTCGCGCCAGTTGCGCGCACTTGCTTACATAGCGCGCAAATGGGACCGCGGCTACGGCCATTTCAGCACGCGGCAAAACATCCAGTTCAACTGGCCCAGGCTGGAGGACGTGCCGGAAATATTGGCCAAGCTGGCGACGGTGCAAATGCATGCGATCCAGACGAGCGGCAATTGCATCCGCAATACGACGACCGATCATTTCGCGGGCGTCGCTGATGATGAGATCGTCGATCCGTTTGTATGGTGCGAAATCATCCGCCAATGGTCGACGTTTCATCCGGAGTTCGCCTATCTGCCGCGCAAATTCAAGATTGCCGTGAGCGGCAGCGAAGCGGACCGCGCGGCGACGCAAGTGCATGACATCGGCTTGCAGGCGCGGCGCGATGTGTCGGGCAACGTCGGGTTTCGCGTGCTCGCGGGCGGCGGCCTCGGACGCACGCCTCTCATCGGCGCGGTCATGCGCGAATTTCTGCCGTGGCAGCATTTGCTGACCTATCTCGAAGCAATATTGCGCGTCTACAACCGCTACGGTCGCCGTGACAACAAGTACCGGGCCCGCATCAAGATCCTGGTCAAGGACCTTACGCCGGATGTATTTCGCGCGCAGGTCGAGGAGGAATGGGCGCATCTGCAGGATGGCGCGTCGACGCTGACCGCCGATGAAGTACAGCGCCTCGAAAAGCGCTTCACGCGTCCCTGCTATCGCAAGTCGGATGCGTTGTCGTCGGGTTATGTGCTGGCGCTGGCTCGTGACAAGGCATTTGGCAACTGGGTGCGACGCAACGTGCAGCCGCATAAAGTCGCGGGCTACGCCGCGGTCACGCTGTCGCTGAAAAAAACCGGCGTGCCGCCGGGCGATGCCACCGCTGATCAGATGGATGCGGTGGCCGATCTCGCGGATCGCTACAGCTTCGGCGAGTTGCGCGTGTCGCATGAGCAGAACCTGATATTGGCCGACGTGCGCCAGGCGGACTTGTATCAGTTATGGCAGGAAGCCCGCACGCTGGGGCTGGCCACGCCGAATATCGGTTTGCTCACAAATATCATCGCGTGTCCGGGCGGCGATTTTTGCTCGCTTGCCAACGCCAAATCGATCCCGGTCGCCGAGGCCATTCAGCAGCGCTTCGACGATCTCGATTACCTGCACGATATCGGTGAGCTGGATCTCAACATTTCCGGCTGCATGAATTCCTGCGGCCATCATCATATCGGCCACATCGGCATACTCGGCGTCGACAAGCAGGGCGCTGAGTATTACCAGATTTCCATCGGTGGTGCGCAGGGCAACGACGCCGCGCTCGGCAAAGTTCTGGGGCCGTCGGTGTCGCAGGCCGAGGTGCCGGATGTAATCGAGCACCTGATCGAACTTTACCTCGCGCGGCGCGACAGCGAAGCAGAGCGCTTCATCGATGTCGTGCGGCGCATCGGCATCGAACCTTTCAAGGACCATGTTTATGGCAGTCATCATCAGGCAACGGCAAGTCGTCACCGACAACTGGCGGCTGCTTAAGCCGGCCGCTGACGGCGGCATTACGATCCCGCCCGATGGCGACGTGATCGTGCCGCTATCCGTGTGGCGTGAACAACGCGAAGAACTGCGTGCACGTCCCGGCAGGTTGGGCGTGTGGCTGGCCGCCACCGACGACCCCGCGCTGATTGCCGGCGACTTGCGGCATCTTGAATTAATTGCGGTCGATTTTCCTCAGTTCACCGACGGCCGCGGTTATTCGATCGCGCGCTTGCTGCGCGAGCGCTATGGCTGGCGCGGCGAGTTGCGCGCGATCGGCGACGTATTGCGCGATCAGTTGTTTTATCTTGCGCGCTGCGGATTCGATGCATTTGCGCTGCGTGACGGGCAGGATGCGCAGGCCGCGTTGAGCGCGTTCGACGACTTCAGCGAAGCCTATCAGGCATCCGTGGAGCGGCCGCGACCGCTGTTTCGCCGTCGCGGCGCAGGTTCGCCAAACCGTCTGGAGCGGGTGTGAAGCGATGAGTCATAACACCGGCATTGTGCACCTCGTCGGCGCCGGTCCCGGCGCGCCCGATTTGGTTACGCTGCGCGCAGCGCGACTGCTCGCGCAGGCGGACATCGTTTTTTACGACGCGTTGGTGCATCCTGAAACACTTGCGCTGGCGGAGAAGGCACAGAAAATTCCGGTCGGGAAGCGCTGTGGCAAGCACTCGACGCAGCAGCGCTTCATCAATAAACGTCTGATCGATGCCGCACGCAAGCATGCCGTGGTGGTGCGCCTTAAAGGCGGCGATCCCATGTTGTTCGGCCGTGCACAGGAAGAAATCGATGCTTTGCATGCGGCGGGGATAAAGTGCGAAGTCGTTCCGGGCATCACGGCCGCACTTGCCGCGAGCGCCGACCTCAAGATTTCGCTGACGCGGCGCGGCGTCAGCCGCAACGTAACATTCGTCACGCCGCGCGTTGGAGAAGGTGAACACGCGAGCGATTGGATCAGCAGCGCATGTAATGCGGATAGTGCCGTCATGTACATGGCCGCAGGGCAGGCGGCGGACATCGCGCGCAAATTGATCGGCAATAAACTGCCCGCCGACATGCCGGTATTGATTGTGGAAAATGCGTCGCTTCCGAACATGGCGATGACTGCGACTACGCTGGGTGCATTGCAGTCCATGAACGAGCGTACTACTCACGGTGGCCCAGCTTTGCTGATGATAGGGCGCGTATTCCAGCGCGTGGCAGACGCGCAGATTGCTGTTATTGATCGCGATGTCGTGCGGGAAGTCCTCGCCGCATCGCTCTGCGCCTAGACCGCACACGACAAAACACGCTAGAATTCAAGCTTTTAGCTTGAATTCCGATTTTGATGCGTGTTTTTAGAACCCTTCCTGCCGCCGCTGCCAGCCCCGTTGCGCTGACCATCGGAAATTTCGATGGCGTGCACCTCGGTCACCAGGCGATGCTCGCGCGTCTCGCCGACACCGCGCGTCAGCTCCGCGTGCCGCCTTGCGTGATGACTTTCGAGCCGCATCCCCGCGAATTCTTCGCGCCCGATCAGGCGCCCACGCGTTTGACTTCGCTGCGGGAAAAACTGGAATTGATCGAGCGCTTTGGCGTCGAAAGCGCTTATGTGCGCCGGTTTGATTTTGAATTCGCGAAAACCACGCCGGAAGATTTTATCGAGCACATTCTTCGCCGCGGACTCAATGCGCGCTGGATACTGGTGGGCGATGATTTTCGTTTCGGCGCGCGGCGCGGCGGAGATTTTGCGATGTTGAAGCAGGCGGCCGGTCGTTGCGAATTCGAAGTGCATGCGATGACCAGCGTGATGGCGGACGGCGTTCGCATATCGAGCACCGCGGTGCGCGAAGCGCTTGCGGCGGGCGATATGCGGCGCGCGCAGCACCTGCTGGGGCGGCCCTACAGTATCAGCGGCCGGGTGGTGCGCGGCGACCGGATCGGCCGCAAGCTCGGGTTCCCGACCGCCAACGTATTGATGAAGCACAACCGTCCGGCGTTGTCCGGCATCTTCGCGGTCGAAGTGCACGGGCTGGATGCGCAGCCCCTGCCGGGCGCAGCGAGTCTCGGCGTGCGGCCGACGATCACGAACATCCCGCAACCCTGTCTCGAAGTGCATCTGCTCGATTTTGCGCGCGACATTTACGGCGCGCATTTGCAGGTCGACTTCCTGCATAAATTGCGCGACGAAGAAAAATACGCCGACGTCGAGACGCTGAAGCGCGCGATCGGCAACGACGTCGCCAACACGCGCGATTATTTCGCCGCGCTGGCGCGCAACCCCCGGGCACAAAATGGCTGATTACAAAAAAACCCTGAACCTGCCCGATACGCCGTTTCCAATGCGCGGCGATCTCGCCAAACGCGAGCCGCTGATGCTCAAGGCGTGGCAGGAGCGCAAGCTCTACGAGCGCATCCGCGCGGCCAGCAAAGGACGGCCGAAATTCATCCTGCACGACGGCCCGCCGTACGCGAACGGCGATATTCACATCGGGCACGCGGTCAACAAGATATTGAAGGACATGATCGTGAAGTCGAAGTCGCTGTCGGGCTTCGACGCGCCCTACGTGCCTGGCTGGGATTGTCATGGCATGCCGATCGAGGTCCAGATCGAAAAAGAATTCGGCAAGACGCTGTCGGTCGAAGAAGTGCAGCGCAAGTCGCGCGCTTACGCAGCGGAGCAGATCGAGCGCCAGAAAAAGGATTTCATCCGGCTGGGCGTGCTCGGCGAATGGGACAATCCGTACAAGACGATGGATTTCAAGAACGAAGCCGACGAAATCCGCGCGCTCGGCAAGCTCATTGCGAAAGGTTACGTTTACCGCGGGCTGAAGCCGGTGAACTGGTGTTTCGATTGCGGTTCGGCGCTTGCGGAAGCCGAAGTCGAGTACATGGACCGCAAGGACATCGCGATCGACGTCGGTTTTGCATTTGCCGAACCCGATAAAGTAGCGGCGGCCTTCGGTTTGAGCAAGTTGCCGGGCGCTCAAGGCTGGATCGTGATCTGGACGACGACGCCGTGGACGATTCCGGCAAACCAGGCGCTCAATGTCCATCCTGATTTCAATTACGACCTCGTCAGCACCGAGCGCGGGCTGTTGATACTGGCGACGGATCTGCGTGCGGCCTGTCTTGCACGCTACGGACTGACCGGCGAAATCGTCGCGACTTGCACGGGCAGGCGTCTTGAAAACATCAAATTCCGTCATCCGTTCTACGATCGCCTGTCGCCGGTTTACCTGGGCGATTACGTGACGCTCGAGCAGGGCACCGGCATCGTGCACAGCGCGCCCGCGTATGGCATCGAGGACTTCAACTCATGCCGCGCATACGGCATGCAGGACGATGAAATACTCACGCCCGTCCAGGGCGATGGCCGCTACGTGCAATCGCTGGAGCTCTTCGGCGGACTCAATATCTGGAAAGCGAACGCGCAAATCGTGGAGACGATGCGGGAGCGCGGCGCGCTGTTTCACGCGGTGCCGTTTACCCACAGCTACATGCATTGCTGGCGGCATAAATCGCCGATCATCTACCGCGCGACGACGCAATGGTTTGCGGGCATGGAAGAAGTCCCCGGCTATCAAGGCGTGAAGCCGGCCGAGTCGCTGCGCAAAACGGCGCTGCGCGCGGTCGAGGCGACCACGTTTTATCCGGCGTGGGGCCAGGCGCGCCTGCACGGCATGATCGCGAACCGTCCCGACTGGACATTGTCGCGCCAACGCCAGTGGGGCGTGCCGATGCCGCTCTTTATCCGCAAGGAGACGCGCGAACTGCATCCGCGCACGCTCGAACTCATCGAAGCGGTCGCGCAGAAAGTCGAGCAGGGCGGCATAGAAGAATGGCAGCGCATCGATGCGCAGGAACTGCTTGGCGCCGATGCCGACATGTACGAAAAAATCAAGGACACGCTCGACGTGTGGTTCGATTCCGGCTCGACGCACGAAACCGTGCTGCGCGGTTCGCACGCCGCGCAGTTGCAGTTTCCGGCGGACTTGTATCTGGAAGGCTCAGACCAGCATCGCGGCTGGTTCCATTCGTCGCTGCTGGTGTCGTGCATGCTGAACGGCGTTGCGCCCTATCGCTCGTTGCTAACCCACGGCTTCGTGGTCGATGGCGCGGGCCGCAAGATGTCGAAATCGCTCGGCAACGTGATCGCGCCGCAAAAGGTGCTCGATACGCTGGGTGCGGACATCCTGCGCCTGTGGGTGGCACAGACCGATTACGCGGGGGAACTGTCGATCTCGGACGAAATTTTGAAGCGCGTGGTCGAATCGTACCGCCGCATCCGCAACACGTTGCGCTTTCTGCTCGCGAATATCGCCGATTTCGATCCGGTGGCCCATGCATTGCCGGTCGGCGAGTGGCTCGACATAGACCGCTATGCTTTGGTGATGAGCATGGATTTGCAGGCCTCGCTGGTGCCGTCGGAACTGGGTTCGCAAGCGCCGCAGTCGCCGGGGCATTACGGCAAGTACGAATTCCTCGGCGTTGCGCAGCAGCTCCAGGCTTTCTGCTCCGAAGATCTCGGCGGATTTTATCTCGACATTCTGAAAGACCGGCTCTACACCGCCGGGACGAATTCACGCGCCCGGCGCTCGGCGCAGAACGCGCTCTATCATATGACCCAGGTGCTGGTGCGCCTGATGGCGCCGGTGCTTTCGTTCACTGCAAATGAAGTTTGGGAAATCCTGAATGGTCGCGACAGCAGCGTGTTCGAGCAGACCTGGTATCAGCATCCGCTGCCGGCCGATGCGCAGGAACTGCGCACACGCTGGCAGAAATTGCGCGGCTTGCGCGGCGACGTATTGAAGCTGCTGGAAGAATTGCGCGTCGGCGGAAAAATCGGCTCGTCGCTCGCGGGCGAAGTGGACGTGTATGCGAGTGGCGACAACCATGCCATGCTCAGTTCGTTTGCCGACGACTTGCGTTTCGTGTTCATCACGTCGCGCGCGACGGTGCACGAGGGCAGCGTGCCTGACGCACTTCCGGCCTCGTCGCTTGAAGGCGTGGGCATCAAGGTCAGCCCGAGCGCGCAGCGCAAATGCGAGCGCTGCTGGCATTATCGCGGCGATATCGGCGCCGACCCGGCGCATGCCGACATTTGCGGGCGTTGCGCCGCCAACCTTTTCGGCAGCGGAGAGCCGCGCGTCTACGCATGATCCGGTGGCTGATTCTCGCGGCCGCGGTGGTCATCCTCGACCAGTTGTCGAAATTCGCGATTACCCGCGCGATCGCCTACGGCAGCGGAATCGAAATCGCGCCGTTTTTCAACCTCGTGCTGGTTCACAACAAGGGCGCCGCGTTCAGCTTCCTTTCCGGCGCGTCGGGGTGGCAGCGTGAATTCTTTATCGCCATCGCAGTCGTTGCCATAGCATGGGTCGTGCATCTCTTGCGCAAACATCCGCGGCAGACGCTGTTTTGCCTGGCCCTGAGCCTGATACTCGGCGGCGCGATCGGTAACCTGATCGACCGCGTGTGGCTGGGCGCGGTCGTCGATTTTCTGGATTTTCACGCCGCCGGCCGTCACTTTCCCGCTTTCAACGTGGCGGATTCGGCGATCACGTGCGGCGCGGCGGCCCTCGTGTGGGAGAGCTTGCGCGGCGGGGAACCGCATAAATCCTGAAATGCCCGCGGGTCCCCGGCTGCGCGCGCAGGCGCGGGCGGCGTTATAATCCGTTCCCTTCAATTCTTGCCCGAACCGCCATGCAAGTCCTGCTTGCCAAACCCCGCGGCTTTTGCGCCGGCGTCGACCGCGCAATCGAGATCGTCGAACGCGCGCTGGAAATTCACGGCGCGCCGATTTACGTGCGCCACGAGGTCGTGCACAACAAATTCGTCGTGGACGATCTGCGCGCGAAGGGCGCGGTATTCGTAGAGCATCTGTCCGAAGTGCCCGCGGGCAGCACCGTGATATTCAGCGCGCATGGAGTTTCGCAGGACGTGCGGCGCGAGGCCGAAGGCCGCCAGCTCAAGGTGTTCGATGCGACCTGTCCGCTGGTGACGAAGGTGCACGTCGAAGTCGCCAAGATGCGCGAACTCGGGCGCGAAATAGTCATGATCGGACATCACGGACATCCCGAGGTCGAGGGCACGATGGGGCAGGCGCAGGGGGGCATGTACCTGGTCGAGACGCCCGCCGACGTTGCCACGCTCGAGGTCGCGGATCCGGCCAACCTCGCGTTCGTGACGCAAACGACGTTGTCGGTCGACGACGCGAGCCAGATCATCGCGGCGCTCAAGCAACGCTTTCCGCATATCGTCGGCCCGAAAAAAGACGACATCTGTTATGCGACGCAGAATCGGCAGGACGCGATCAAGACGCTGGCCCGGCAATGCGACGTGGTGATCGTGGTCGGTTCGCCCAACAGTTCGAACTCGAACCGTCTGCGCGAAGTTGCCGCCAATCAGAAGGTCGCGGCCTACATGGTCGACAACGCTCGCGAGCTGAAACCGGAGTGGGTCGCGGGCGCAGCCCGCGTCGGCGTCACCGCGGGTGCGTCGGCGCCTGAAGTCCTGGTGCAGGAAGTGGTCGCGCGCTTGAAGGCGTTCGGTGCAAGCGGGGTTTCCGAAGTCGCGGGAATCACCGAGCGCGTGACTTTCCCATTGCCGAAAAACCTCGCGGTCGACGCGTCCTGACCTGAGATCGCGGTACGCCATCCGTCCGGATCGATCCGTAATAACACGAGTACAAAAAAATCCCCGCCGTGCGGCGGGGATTTAAGCGTGCTGTTGCTGCTTACTGCTCGGGCTCCATGTACCAGTAGATCTTGGTCGGCGCGCCGAGCGTGCCCGTATTCTGGAACTTGCACGAAGGTCCGATACAGACCACTTGGGTAGCGGTCCTGCCTCCCGAGGTCTCCAATACCAGCGATTGAGAGCTCGACACGTATCCGCGCCCCTTGAAGTCCGTAAAGTAGCGCGAAGGCGGCAGCGACGTCCCGTTGAGCTGTATCAGATCGCCGGTCAGCGAGTCGATCTCGTTCAACCGTCCTTCACCCGGGGGCGTGCACGCGTTGAGCTGCGCGGTCGGCGCATAGGTGCCGAAGGTCAGGCGGCTGACCGTCAATTGGAACTTGAATACGGACGGCGCGTTGATCACTTTTTCGCCCAGGTCCAGAGCGCGGTACCAGCCTTGCTGGCCCACGAGGGCAGACGCGGGGACACCGCTCACCTGACTGTTGGGAATACTGATCAATGTACCAATGGTGATCGGGGTGGGAAGTGCGGATGGCCCGCCCGAGCTCGGTGTGCCGCCCCCGGAGTTCAGGCTCGGGTCGTCCATCAGCATGAACATCAGGTCGTCGGTGGTTGCCGGAACGGTGGCGGAGGTAAGCAACGGGTGCTCCTTGTCGCCGGAGCCGATGTAGACCGCATGGAAATCGAAACCGGTCGCGTTCTGCGGCGCCACTGCGGGCGGGAAGAAGAATTTGCGTTTCGGTTCCGCGAGCGGGTTGGCGGACAGGCTCGCGAGCTGTTCGCCCCGCCAGTTGGCGGGCACCGGATCGTCGATGTCAAACCGCCATACGTTGCCGCCCAGGTCGCCGACTACGAGCCGGTCGAGATAATTCCCGCCGTCGAAGTCGGCGTTGATTGCGGTTATCTGCGACGGTATCGCGTAGGTGGTGATGGCGCCGGCACCCCGGTAAGAGCCGCCACCGGCGGCTCCAGCCCCCCAGGATTGGATCACCGTCGCGTCGTCGCCATTGATGACATACACCGCGCGGCCCATCGTGCGCGAACTCGGCGGCACGCTGTCTTCTCCCGGATCGTAGCCGCCGCCGAAGATCACTGCGGGCGGATTGTTGGAGGCGCCGTAGAGAAACCTGATTTTGCCCACCGACGGGGTCGACCAGGTCTGGCCCAATTCGCTGAAGACCGAGGCGCCGGCCGAAGTGCAGTGGCTGCTGTTGCGGCAGATCTTGCCCGCGCCGGTTTCGTTGGAAATTTTCCATTTGAATACGGGGGCATCCTTGTTCGTGACATCGAGCGCGTAATAAGACTTGCCGCCTCGGCGCAGGCCGAAATAGAGCCATACGCGGTCGCCATCGCTGCTGACGATGTTGCCGTCCCCGTTTACGTCGTCGTAAAACAGCACGGGATCGCCGTCGGCGGCGTAAATCTCCGGACCGTTTACATTTGCTACCATCGCCTGGATTTTCGGCAGCGCTTCTTCGACCAGGAACGACCATTTTTCCTGACCGGTATGCGTATTGACTGCGGTGAGCATGCCGTTGGTCTGCAGATAGTACATGTACTGGCCGTTGATCGGATCGGCGCTGTTGTACGTGACCACCGCGGGTTTCGAATGTTCGACCCCGGTATGCGGCCACGTGGACCACGTCGTGCAAGCTGTGCCGCTGCCGCTCGTGCTACCGTCAGTGCAGTTGCTGTCGCCCAGGTTGCCGCCGCGTATGTAGCTGATCAGCGTTTCCTTGGTGGCGAAGCTCATCGTGGGCGACCCGCCGCAGGCGGCTACGTCGCCGAGGCGGCAGCGCGTGGCTCCGCCCGCATTCGTGTTGAAGTCCACCTCGTTGCTGTGGTCGCCAATGAACGCGCCGGCGAGTTGGGTGGTCGTCGACAATGAATTCTGGAGCGGCACACTGTCGGTCAGGAAAGTGTAGATCTTGCGCTGGTCAGGCGTGTAGCCCGCCGTGTTGATCAGCACATGTCCGGTGCCGCCCTTGTTCGGTTTGGAGCCGTCCTGGATGGTGCTCGCGTACCACGCGCTGCCGGGCGGATGGTGGGTGTCGTTGGGACCGCTGGAGACGGCCGGGTCGACGACGCTCTGACCCGTAACGGGATCGGTCGATTCGATGTTGTATGTCCCGTTGACCTGGGTTTGACCGATCAGGCACGGCGCGAAGCCGATACCGCAGTCGGTATCGAGCACGCTCAACTGATACTTCTTAACCGTCCCCGGCCAGACTGAGGCCGCCGACGGCGCGAAAAAGGCAAGGTAAATGTCGCTCGAACTCACGCCGCGGTTAAGCGAGGAGATCGGCACCGTGACAGCGGCCGTGGTTGCGTCGTAACTCACGATCGCAATGAACGCGGCCGTCAGCGCGGCCTGCAACTGCTGCGCATTCTGCGCGACGTAATAGACGCCGCCCGAAACCACCGCGGCGTTTTGCACCACGGGCGCGTTGACGCCGGCGAATCCGATGGTATATGTGACGATGGATTGGCGGCCACTGATGGCATCGACGGTTGTCGGCGTAGAGCAGACGTGCGTTCCCGACGGATTCGCACAGTTGCTGTATTCGGACTGAAAATTCGCAGCACCCGGGCTGACATCGGCCGCCGACATGAAATACGCGAGCTCGTCTAGCCACACGTAGCCGCCATCCGCCCCGGTGCCGGCCGTATCCTGCGGGCCGTAGGGGTTGCCACCTATGACGGTCGGAATCTGATGGTAATCGGGTGCGCCCGCATTGTTGGGTGTCGCCCCAGAGGTATCGAAGTCGGTGCGGGGAGAAACGGTCGCGCCGCTGGCGGCAGCGTAGGCCATGGTCTTGATGTCGGCGTTCGCAGCCGCATCGTCCTCCGCCTGACCGTTGGTAATCATGACAATGTAATTTTTCTGGCAATTCGCCGGGTTGCCCACGCCCGTAGTGCGGGGATTGTTGAGCATCGGCGAGTTGTACTTTGTGCCCGCTGCGTTCAGCAGATAAACTTTTTGCGGTGGGCCATCGGTGTTGGTGCCTGTTGTGGTTTCGCGGCCGGCGGTTACACTGCCGCCGATGCTGGCCGTACCGCTGGCAGTGCCCCATTTGGGCGCGCGGCCCGAAAAGTAGAGATATGACTCATACAGGGTCTCCGTCAGGGGGGTGCGCGACGACGCACTGACGGCCTGGATCGCAGCGACCAGCGCTGCGCGATTGCCGTAGTCGGGGTCGGAGGCGTTGTTGCCCATGCGCCGGATGGCGTATGAAATGTTGCCGCCGTCGTCGATCACGTTGCTGCTGCAGGGATTGACTTGCAGCGACGTCACGTAAGCCGAGATGGCTACCGCGGCGCCTGACACCGCAGCGGTTGCCGGCGCCCCCAGCGTAATTGTATTTCCGGTTATAGAGTTAATTCCGGAGATCAAAGCGCCGCCGGTCGCTACATTGCCCGGATCGGCGCCGGCGACGCTTAGCTCCTCGCCCACGGCGAACGAGGCTGCGGAGACGACGGTAACCGAATTGCTGGACATGGCGGCGGGCGGAACCGCCGGGGGCCCGACAGTCGTCGATACGCTTGCGTTGCTGCTCAAAGTGAACGTGGAACCGGCAATTGCCGTAATGTTGGCGGTTAAATCGGTGCCGCCTGCTCCCATGCCGACGATCGTAACCTGCTGACCCACGGCGTAGCCGGCGGGTGCGGCAACGGTAATGATATTGCTGCCGGCGGTCGTGGTGGCCGTGGTGGGCGCGCCCATCGAGCCCGTGGTGGTCGGGTTCGCGGTCGTCGCGGCGAGCGTATAGGTGACAGCGGGAGCCGAACCGGAAATCGAACTGATAGTCGTATTGAGTGCGGCGCCGCCGGGTCCGGCACCCACTATGGTGACCGGATTGGTGGCTACGAAGCCGGGGTTGGGCGATATGGACGTAAAACTATTGCTGTTGGCGGGAATCCTGCCTGCCGTCGATTGGCACGATGCGGTCCGGTTGTAGTTCATAAGGCCGAGACGCACGGAGTTGGTCGAGGTCACCAAATTGGACAGCGCGTCCTTCGCCACCGCCAGGCGCGTCTTGCGCGCAATGGGGCTGCAGGTTGCGCCGGCGGGCGGCGCGCTGACCGGACTGGTGGTGATCAGATTGCCGGCCGAATCGCGGCACGCCTTCGCGCCGTACAGGAAGTTCATGTAGTTGGTCGAATAGACATCGATATTTTTGGTCGGATCGGCCGCCACTCCCCGTCCCGAGGTGGTGTCGTACGGAGCCAACCGCTGCGCGGCGGTGCCGCCGGCATAGGTGGTATTGGCGTTGGTGGTTTGCATGGTCGCCAGCGTTGCATTGGCGTTGCCGCCAAAGGTGCGCACCTGGGCCGTCGGGTAGCTGTTGCCACCGGGATTCTGCGCGGGGGAGTCGGCCAGGCATTCGTGATACAGCGCCGACTGCGTCGCCTGCTGGAAATACGATTGATAGTAATTGTTGGCACCCCCACCCAGCGCGAGCGCGCCGGTGTTGACGCTCCCCGGACAGTGGTTGGAAAGCGTGCCATCGCTGAAGCAACTCGCGCCGTAGCGCGTGGAACAAGTTTGATCCACGGTCGCGTTGGTCGGGCCGCAGGCTTGGTTATACGTTTTGGCCAGACCGCGAATCGTTAGCGCAGACCCCCCGGTGATGGAGCAAGCAGCCGGGTTTACCGCTGTTCTTTGCGATGCAGGCGCCACTGGAGCGACGGTTTGCAGCGCGGCAGGAGTGCCGGTCGTCGTCGTGCCGATTGCAGCAGGTGCGGTCCACTGCCCAGTGGTCGCATTGGGCACACAGCTTCCCCCCCAATTGTAGTTACCGACGGCTATGACCTGATTGCAGGCCAGGGTCGTCGCGCCGTTGGCTGGCGGCGGCGAGGAGAACGGGCCGGTGACGTCGGTTTGCGAGACGCCGTTGAGCGTGCGTGACGCAACCCACGTTCCGCCGCCGATCGAGCAACTGGTATTGGTGGGCACCACTGTGCCGCTCTCGCCGCACGTGCCGCCGTAAAAATAAGTGCCTTGTCCCTCGATGTAGACGGAGGTGCGGCCCGTCCAGGCGCAAGCGGCGACCGGTTGGTTCGTCTGGGCGGGGCTCCACACGCAAGGCAGCGGGGCGGCAGTGTTGTTCCAGCGCGTATAAAAAGTCGTCTGAAAGTTGGTCGTACCGCAATTGGGGCTGCCGACCGGCGGCGTGAGCAGCGGTGTCTGGCACAGCGGATTGGTCGGGTCGGTACTGGTGCAGGTGAGGCCGGGCCTGCCGGCAAAAATGACGGGGCCGCCCGCGTTGTTTACGCAGGTAACGGTGTTCTGCGAGTAGCGGATGGTGTCTTGTGCATCCTTCTCCGCCTTGATGGCGCCGCCTGGCGAGCAGGTCTGCGTCCACGTCGCGGTATAGGAGCCGCTGACGAGGTTGGTACACTGGTTGGCGACCCCCGGGCCGGCCGTGGGGTCGCATTGAGTTTGGGCTGCACCACGTAACCCGGAGCTAAGATCATAATAAGCTGGCGTGCCGACTTTATTGCCGAATGCCGGCGCGCCGTCGCGATTGCCGAGCCACGCGGCGAATTGTTCCACGACTCCGGCAGAACCGGTGAAAGAGGGCAGCGAATAACCGTAAACACCGCGCAAAGCGGTCAGCACCGATGAAGGATAGTAGTACCCGGCGGTAGCCGTGCCTGTCCATGATTGGAAGACGAAGCCGCCCATATCGGCCGCGGGATCGGTCCAGCCGCCGTAGGAGTCGCCGGCGTCAACGACGTTGGCGGTGCCGGCTCCCGTCGAATCGGGTTTGTCCTTTTGGATGCGGATGGGTTGCCCGGTCGTGCCGATGTTGCCGCCCATGCTGTCGCGATAGACGTTGTCCGGGCCGTTACCGGGCCCGGCGCCGGCCGTGTTATGCGGTGCCGTCGAGCTATTCAGAAAACCTATGCGATAGCCGTTCAATGTGGTGTGATTGCCCGGATAGTTGGCGGCGGGATTGTTAACGGCGGTGAGGTTGAGCCAGGGCTCGTAGCGTACCCATTGCTGATTCAGCAGGTATCCGGCGTTTTGCGGGCGCCCGGTCGGCTGGAATATCGTCGACGGTTCGATTTGCGTCAACGAGGTCGTGCACAAATTGTATTGGCGATAGTCGTTGGCGGTCGTGTAGTTGGCGGTCGACGCAGAAGGATAGGTGACGCCGCCGCGCGTCCCGGCGATGTTTTGCACAAAACCCAGGAAACGATTGAACGACACGGACCACAGTCGCGGATCGGTTGTCGGCGTGCCGGTGGGCAACCAGTAATGCCACGAGGCGAGCCAGTAATTGCGGTATTGGCTGCGCGGACCCGGGTCGCCCGGCTGAGTGCCCTGCGCGTAAGCGAGCGTCGCCTGCCATAACGCTTTGCGGTCGGTATTCAGCCCGCCCGACCACGTGCCCCACGGGTATTGCGGGTTGACGGGCGGCGCGGCATCCGAAATTCGGTTCGGGTCCTCGGCGACGACTTCGACGGGGCTGATAATGCTGACGTCATTCCACAAATATTCGGCGTGCGAATCGTAAACGTTGGGGTCGTATTCCCGCCACGCTTCCGCGACGTTCATGCGGTCGTTCGTCCCGAGGATGAACAATACGTTCGGCTCGGAAGTGCTGGTGCCCGTGGTGCTTGCAAGGTAAATGTCACTGTCGCGCGCGAACGCAGGTGCGATCCAGGCCGGGTTGATCATCGATGCGATCAGGGTCCAGGCGATCGTTTTTTTGAACGTTTCGAATTTATACATGTGACACCTCGTTGGTAGAACGCAACAAAATTCGTATGTGAAAATTTGCGCCGGTAATCACGGGCACGACCCGCTCGGCGCGAGCGACTGTACGCCCTGGTGAACGACCGCCACGCCGGTGCCGAGCGAACCGGATGCCGTGGCCCCGATGTCAAATTGCACCGCCTGCAGGTTCTGCGGACCGATCTGCTCGCCGATGCGCTTTGGCGCGCCGCAACCGAGCTGGACTGCGACAAGCACGACCGCGCTGCCGAGCGCGCCATAGGCGTTATTCGCGGTAGTGTAGGCAAATGAGCCCGCGGCGGGGCCGGCGGCGCCGGCAGCAGTGAGCCAGCTGGGGGCAAACCGGCCGCTGTTCAGCGACAGGAAATTGTCGATTGCGGCATCCGCCGCACTGAGGTTGATGGCGGCGGTCTGGCTCACGCCGCCGATTTTCAACTCGATGATCGAAGTCTTGATCATCGAAATGACGAACAGCGTCAATACCGCCAGCATAATCAGCGAGACGACGAGCACCGCCCCGCGTTCGCGCCGTGCCGATCCGCGTCGTAGTTGCTTCATGCACCGTTCCTTTGCGCGATATTGCGCACTTGTATGGTCTGGGAAAATATCTTGCGTTTGTAATTGCACGCGGGCGCCGGCGAGTTGGTGCACCGGTAGATTACCGTAGCGCCGTCGCCCAGCAGGTCGTACTGCTTGCTGGCATCGCTATATTCGATATTGATGTTTGGCGAACGCACCAGAATGGTGACTTTTACCGAGACCACTTGCAGCCACTGTGCCGCGGTAACGATATTCGCGCTGTAAACGTCCGCCGTCCCGTCGCCGGTGGTGTCGATGCCGAAGCGGTAATCGATGAGATCGATGCCTTCCACCAGCGGCACTTCGGTCATTGCGCTGCCGATCAGTTCCTGCCGCACGAGGGTCGGTATCGGATGGCCGTCGTCGTCGGCGGCGCCGGTGCAGTTGACTGCGCCGCCGGCCGGCCGGCTGCACGGGCGGATGTAATAGACGTGCGCCCGGTATTCAAACATTTCCATGTCGTTGCCGCTTCCGTATCGGCGCGCGGTCGGACCGGCGCGCAGGGTCGCATAGTCGGCTCCGTAAAATGCGTAACCTGTATAGGGGTCCGCCTGCACGTAAATAGTGGTCGCATAATTCTGCTGGTTCGTAAGCAGATTGATTGTGCCGGAGCATGCCGGAGACACGTTCGGCACCGCCGCCACGATCGCCCAGCACACGCGAAAACCGCTGGCGCCGCGCGTGACCAGAATCGGGTTCGGATTCGCGATCGGCGGCCCCTGGTTGAAATTCGCCTGCCGGATGCACGGAAAATCCGCGTTGACCGTCAGCGGGGTGTAATTCATGTACGCGCGTATCGGGGTCCTGAAGTCGAGCGCGAAATTGACGGCGGGCGTGACCGCCGCTGAACCGCAGTCGGTGGTCGTCGCAACCGCGCTGCCCGCGGGAATCTGCATCGACGTCGTATCCTGGGAACTCCCGTAAAAACCGGCTTGGCGCAGCGAATCGCCCAGATAGCGAAACGCGGCGGTGGCGTTCTCCTGCATGCGCGAAAAATCGTCGTTGACGCGGAACGACTGCGAGGTGCTGACGATCATCGTGAACATGCCGAGCGTCAGCACCATGCCGATCGAGAGGCCGACCATCAACTCCATGATCGACATTCCGCGTTGCGATGACGCTCGTGCGGCGGCAAGGCGGTTGGGCATAAGATTCTCGGCAGTGGTCATAGGCATGGTTGTGACACCAGTAAGTCGTAAGTGACAATGCGCCGCTTGGTTTCTGCGCCATACTGGTTGAGGCCGCAGCTGGAATTCGGCCCGCCCGGCGCGGCGGTGTCGTCGTTGCCTTGCCATGTCACGCTGATGCGGAGCGTGCTGCTATACACCGAGCCCAGCGGGGCCGGCGCCGGCGGGCACGTGGCGCTGGAGTTGGAAAGCTCCTCGATGCAACCGCGCGCGTTAACGATGCCGCCAACTCGCGTCCCGCTGCCTGCTTGTTGCTCCGAATATCCGTTCAACAATCCATCCCAGAGCGCTATATCGAATATCGCGAGTTCCTGTATCGTGCACGCCAGAACTCCGCAATCCTTGATCGCGCCGGTCCGATAGTCATTGTAAAAAACGCCGGTGCCGAGCGGCGCCGATACCGGTGCACCCACAGTGTAGGGGGTGCAGGCGGGGCCGGGAGGGCAGGTGACTGCGAGGAAGCGATTCCCGCGTATGCGCTCGCCCATGTCGCTGGCGAGAGCCACGGCCTGCTGACGCTGATAGGCCTCGAAGGCAATGCGCTGGCCTTTGGCCATCAGGCCGGCGATACCGAGCAGGCCGAAGGTCAAGATCACCAGCGTGACGAGGACTTCGATCAGCGTGAAGCCGCGGCTCAATTGGCGACGCATGGCAGGGCCTGTCCGTTCAGTTTGATTACGGTCGTGCGTCCCGAAAACCCAAATATGACGCCGCGGATTTTGTCATTGGTAGGGTTGCCGTCTCCCATCGTATCGACAACATAGATGCCGTCGCTGGCGGTCACCGCGCCGGTGCGCATGACACGCCCGTCCGGCCGGAAGACGATCTGGGTCGTGAACGCGCCGACCGGCGAGGTGCACACGTAGATGGTGCCCGTGGTAAATCCGTCGAACCGTTTGAGTTCCAGGTCGACGCCGGCGTCATACGTAGCGTTATCGTTTATGTCGGCATACAATCGCCACCCGTTGTTCCAGTTGACGCCCAGTTTCTGCATGTAAACGCGGCGGCTCGTTTCAATGGCCTTGGCGCGCGCCAGCGCGATTTCCGAGGTGATGTCGGACGCGACAGTGCGCACGCGTTGATCCGCCACGAACTCACTCATCGCGGGCACCCCGATCACCAGCATGAGCGCGATTATGGTCACAACGACCATGATCTCGATCAAGGTAAAGCCGCGCACGCGTGCGCGGCGGTCGGCGTACAAATTTAATGCGGTATACAAGTGGCCGCTTCCCACGTGCAGTCGCCCACACCCGCGACCTGAACGTTGTAAGTTTGGTTGCCATCATTTTCACGCCAGCGTTGCTGCAGGCTCGTTATGACCAGCGAGCCGTCGTTTTGGCTCGCCGGCGTGCTTCCCGGTGCAGGCACGAGTACGAGAGTAAAGGTCGGTGGGTTCGCTGCATTGTTCACATTGAACGGCCGGGTCAGCGTGTATTGGGCGGAGATATTGGCCGGAATCGAGCGTACGAGTATGCCGGGTGCCGCCACCGCGCCGATGTCGGTCGCATATTGCCGCTGATCGAGAAAGAACTGTTCCTGGGCCTGCGCCAGGTCCATCAGGAACTGCTGCCCTTGCGAGCGGATGCCGCGCACTTGATAGCGTTGGTAGGAGGGCAATGCGACCGCGATGATTATCGCGATGATGGCGAGCACCATCATCAGTTCGATCAAGGTCATTCCGGAATTTCGACGCATGCGATTACTCCCTATACGTTGGCATCTTAATGACGCCGGGTTATCAACGCCACGCGCAACCGATAAGCGGTCTGTTCGCTGGAACGAACGGACGCGGGCCGAGCGCGACTCCTAAACGGTTAAAAACAAAAACTTTTTTCTGTTTTCGCGGGTAATGTGCCCGTGAGGAGATTCTAGCATTCGCGTCTTGCCGGCTGGCTGCCCCGGTGCGGCGTGATATTTATCACGCTACCGGCCGTCTGCGCGAGCCAGACACGCTGGAAATTCACGTTAAAAGGGGAACTGCAAAAATCGCGATGCGACTGGTGCAGGTGCGCGCGTTGTCATCGGTCGTTGGTCTTTTTCCAGATTAGACAGAGTCCAGATGTTGCTTTAGAATGAATAATGACGTTTGAAAACAAGTATGTTCGAAAATAAATTCAATCGCGACAATCTGGCCGAAGTGCTGCGCAGCCGCGGTATTACCCCGACGCACCAGCGCATTGAAATCGCCCACGCGATATTCTCGCGCCGCGAGCATCTGTCGGCCGACCGCATACTGGCGCTCGTGAATGACCGCGCGTCGGAGACATCGAAGGCGACGGTTTACAACACGCTCAATCTTTTTCTCGAGAAAAAACTGGTGCGCGAAGTCATCGTCGACCCGAGCAAGGTCTTCTACGACCCGAACACGGAGCCGCATTATCACTTCTACAATGTAGACACCGGCGAGCTGACGGATATCGACGCGCGCGAGATCAAGGTGACAGGGCTGCCGGCGCTGCCGCAAGGCATGTCGGCCGAGGGCGTCGATATCATAGTGCGCGTCCGCTCCAGCGGGGTTTGACCCCGCGTGTTGTTACGCAAATACGGATCGTCGAATAGGACGCCGGCGTCAGGCAATGCTGCCGGTTGCGGCCAGAAGGGTGGGGGGCGGACGTTGCTGGCGCGGTCGACGCGCTGTGTTAAAATTGCGTCCGCGCAATCTCAAAAAGAATAAATTTTCCGGCCATTTCCGGCTCGGTTAAAATAGCACGCTGGTTTCAGAATAAATGCCGGAATAGCTCAGTTGGTAGAGCAGCGCATTCGTAATGCGAAGGTCGTAGGTTCGACTCCTATTTCCGGCACCACTTTTTCCCCTCGCCGGTGATTTGTTGCTCAAGCGGCAGCCGTCGTTTTGCCGGCGAGCTCGCGCTTGATCGCATGCAGCGCGCGGTCGAGATCCTCGTCGTTGTTGAAGAATGACATCGACACGCGCAATGCGTTGTCTTTGACGTTGACGACGACACCCTGCTTGTGCAGCTTGGCCTGCAGAGCTAATGCATTGGGCACCATCAGATTGACGATTTGCGCGCGCTCTTCCCACGCCGCCGGCGTCTGCGTCCTGAGCCCTGCTTTGTGCACCATGCCGAGGAACCGCGTCGAAAGTTCCCGCACCCGTTTTTCGATATTGGCGATGCCGATCGACTGCAAAAATTCGGCGCCCCGCCGCATCACGCGCAAGCCCAGAAAGCTCGGGTTGCCGCCTTCGAAGCGGTGTGCATCGTGCACGTGGTCGAATTGTTTGTTGACCGCGGCGCCGACTATGCTGAGCGGGCGGATAAATGGCGTTTTAAGGTCGCGGATAAGATCGGCCCGGCAATAAAGGAGTCCGGTGCCGGTCAATCCCAGCAGGCCTTTGTGTCCGCCGATCGCGACCATGTCGGCGCCCAGTTCCGAGAGCGGCGCCGCGAGTATGCCCGCGGCCTGTACGCCGTCGACCACCAGCCGGATATCGCGCTCGCGGCAGATTTTTCCCAGAGCCGGCAAATCCACGCGGTAGCCGTTGCCGTAGGTCACGTACGCGCACGCGACGACCCGCGTGCGGCGGTCGATTTTTTCGAGGAAAGTATCGAGCGTGAGGCGGCCGTCGCGATGTTCCGCGAAGCGGATTTCCACCCCGCGGGCTTCCCAGTGGCGCCACACCCAGACGTTGTTCACGTGCTCCATGTCGGTCAGCACGATGTTGTCGCCGGGTTTGAGGTCGAACGCATGCGCCGCGACGTTCAGGCCTTCCGTCGTGTTCTTCATGAACGCGAGTTCGCCGGGTTGCGCGCCGAGCAGTTTTGCCATCAGGTTGCGGGTTGCTTCGACATTTTCACCCGACCACGCGTCGGCGCCGGCATTTTCGTAAATATCGCGGCAGTACTCCTGCATCGCCCATTCCACGCAGCGCGGCGGAATGGTTTTGCGCGCGGTGTCGAGATAGGTCCACTTGGCGAGCGTCGGAAATTCGCCGCGCAGTGCCGCCCAGTCGATTTGTGTTTTCATCGAAATAGCCTCTTCGTTGGGTCGATTTGGATTTTCAATCCGGCAGCTGCCAGGAAGCGCGAAATCACGCAATCACAATACGCCGGACATGCCGCCGTCGAGATGCACGCTCGTGCCGGTCACATAACTCGCGCCGGCGGAGCACAGGAACACGATGACGTTGGCGGCTTCCTCCGCTTCGCCGAAACGGCCGAGCGGAATCGGTTTGGCTTCCTTCGAGTAATACTCGTCGGCGCTGACGCCCGTTTTCGCGATCCGCCGCTCGTGCTGGCCGGATTTGATCTTGCCGATGCACACGGTGTTGACGAGGATGTTGTCCGCGGCAAATTCCTTCGAGAGCGCCTTGGTGAGCGCGAGGCCAGCCGCGCGCGAAATCGTCGTCGGCATCGAGCCCGCGCCGGGTTGCTTCGCGCTGGAGATCGTGATGTTGATTACGCGCCCGCCGCCGCGTTTTTTCATGTGCGGTACGGCGAGCCGCGTGCAGCGGATCGCGCCGAAGACCTTGAGTTCGATGTCCGAGTGCCAGGTATCGTCCTTGATGTCGAGAAACGCGCCGCGCGCCGACGTGCCGGCGTTGTTGACGAGTATGTCAATGCCGCCGTACTGCTTGACGACCGCGTTGATGAAGCGCTCGATGTCTTCCATCTTGCTCATGTCGGCGGCCATGCCGAACGCATCGCCGCCCGCGCGCTTGATCTCGGCGACGGTTTTCTCGACGCCCTCCGCGTTGCGTGCGCAGATCGCGACCTTGGCGCCTTCGCGCGCAAACACGATCGCGCTGGCTTTGCCGATGCCTTCCGTGCCGCCGGTGACGATAGCGACCTTGCCTTTTAGCCCCAATTCCATTTTCATGCTCCCCCAAAAATTTTACTGCCAGGATATTACCCGGGTTTGATGCCCGCCGTTTTGATGGCCTTAATCGCAGTTCGGCGCCGGCGCGGACTTCACAACGAGTCGACGGCCGGCGTCCGTGCTTTCGGTGCTGTAACGAGATCGAATCGCGGCGGAATACTACAGCATGGCGATATCCGGATTTTCGCACGAGTTGGACGATTGCCGTAGCGTCCTTTCAAGCATACTATTTGACCTGGTTTGCTTGCCGCGTCACGGGAGACCGCCACCATGTTTTTTCGCCTCGCTTTCATTGGTACTCATCGCGGTAACGTTAGCCCCGACCGGGCGCGGATAATCGCCGGCGGCCTGATTTTTCTGGTTGCGTGTTTCTTCGCAATCCCCTCCAGCGTGCGCGGCGCGGACGCGCCGCGCGCCGGCGGTCGCGAACCGCTGACGGTTGACGCCTTTTCCGTCGTCAAGGTGCGCGTGAAAGCCGTGCCCGACGCGCGCAGCCGCAATACCCTTGGCGGCGAGCGCGAAGGTACGGGGATCGTCATCGATTCGAGCGGTTTGATTCTCACCATCGGTTATCTGGTCCAGGAGGCGGAGTCGGTGGAAGTTTCCACGGCGGACGGGCGCGGCGTGCCGGCCAGCGTGATTGCATACGATTTCACGACTGGTTTCGGCCTGCTCCGCGCAGTGAAGCCGCCGTCGGTCAAGCCGATCTCGTTCGGCGATTCGGCCACTGTGCCCGAGCGTGAACCGGTGCTCATCGTCGGTTTTGACGGCGTGGCGCCGGCGTTTGTCGTGTCGCGCCGCCCGTTTGCGGGCTACTGGGAATATCTGCTCGACGAGGCGATATATACCGCGCCCGCGACCGTCAACTGGCAGGGCGCCGCGCTCATCAACAAGGAAGGCAAATTGCTTGGCGTCGGCTCGCTGGTGGTTGGCGACGCGCTGGGCGGAAGGGGGCAGGTGCCGGGCAACCTGTTCGTCCCGATCGATTTGTTGAAGCCGATCCTCGGCGACCTGATCGCCCAGGGCCACACGTCGTCTAAGCCGCGGCCGTGGCTCGGCGTCAGCACACAGGATCTGCAGGGCAAACTCATCGTGACGCGCGTGTCGCCCGACAGCCCGGCCGATCAGGCAGGCCTTGCGAATGGCGACATCATCGTCGGCATCCGCGGCGAGCAGGTGAAGGGCCACACCGATTTTTACCGCAAACTGTGGGCGAGCGGCGACGCGGGCACGGATATCGAACTGAATGTGCTGAAGGGCACCGAGGTCAAAAAACTCGAGGTGCACTCGATGGACCGCGAAAAATATCTGCGTCCGAAGCCCACGTATTGAGCCGAGCGGGCGAAAAAAATCCCGGGACCGCCGGGATTTTTTTTTGTTCGGCGCTAGAACATTCCCATGCCGAGCACGCCGGTCGCGAGATCCATGTCCCGCACGAGTTTCCGGCCGACCAGATTGCGCAGCGTTTCGCTGGTGCCGCCGCCGAGACTGCCGTAGCGCGTGCCGCGGAAAAACCGCGAAACCGGGTATTCATCGGTGAAGCCGTAACCGCCGTGCACCTGGATGGCTTCCGAGGTGACGCGGATGCTCATTTCGTTGCAGTAGATTTTCGCCATCGCCGCGAGCGTCGGGTCGGGAAACTGGCCGCCGCTGACGGCGGCGCGGTAGAGCAGCCCGCGCGCCGCTTCGATCTGGATGTACATGTCGGCCGCTTTCCAGCGCATGCCCTGGAAGTCGCCGATCGGATGGCCGAACGCCGAGCGGTCGCGCAGATACTTGACCGCTTCCTCCATCGCGCCTTCGGCGAGGCCGAGACAGATCGCCGGATTCAAACAGCGCTGCGTGTTGAACGCGCTCAACAGTTTTTTCATGCCGTCGCTGCGGATCACCAGATTTTCGAGCGGCAGCTCGATGTCGTTGAACTGCACTTCGCTCAAGTACTCGCCGCCCATCGTGTGATATTTGGGTTCCGCGACAAGTCCCTTGATGCCGCCCGGTATCAGCACGCAGCCGATGCCCTTGGCGCCGGGCACGCTGTCGACGCGCGTGAACACGACGAACATTTCCGCGATGTCGGCGCGGCTGATCAGCGTCTTGCGGCCGTTGACGACGATGCGGTCGCCTTTGATCACCGTATTCGTCGTGTAGTTCGGCACGTCGGTGCCGGCGTTCGGTTCCGTCATGCAGATGGCGAGCAGGGCGTCGCCGGTAGCGACGCGCGGCAGTATCTTCTTCTTGATCGATTCCGGGGCATAAGTGCTGATGATGCGGCACTGCACTCCGACTTCACCGAGGACTGCCATCGCGGTCACGTAGCAGACCTTGCCGATTTCCTCGAGCACGAGCACGGTGTCGAGGATGCCGAGCCCCGAGCCGCCGTATTCGACCGGCACCGCCATGCCGAGCACGCCGATCTCGGCAAGCGTTTTCATGTTTTCCGCCGGCCAGGTGCCGTCGAGGTATTTGATCGCGCGCGGCGCGAATTCTTTCTGGCAGGCCTTGCGTACTACGCTCACGAATTCGCGTTGCTCGTCGCTCAGTTTGAAGTCCATGGTCGAGATTCCTTTCTGCTTGCGATTATCGGGTGGCGCGCGCCGCGTGCCACGCGACGATGCCGTTGGTCATGTCGTCGAGCGAGCCGAACACCGTTGCGCGGGCTTGTTCAAGCGCCGCTTTCTTGGCGGCGTAGCCGCCGCGGCTGCCATGCACCAGTGCGCCGGCGTGCCCCATCGTCACTCCTTCGGGCGAACTGCGACCGGCGATCAGTGCGAACACAGGCTTCGCAAATCGATGCGCCGTGAGCGCCGCGGCGAACTCTTCTTCCTCACTGCCGCCGATTTCGCCGATGATCAGCAGCGCCTCGCTTTTCACATCGGCCGCATAGAATGGGACCAGTTCCGCGAAGCGCGTGCCTTTCACCGTGTCGCCGCCCACGCCGATCCAGATCGACGTGCCGACGCCGCGTTGCGCGAGCCGGAATCCGGATTCGTACGAGAGCGTGCCGCTTTTGGACATGATGCCGAGCGGTCCCGGAATCAGCGCGGCTTCGGGCAGAAATCCGAGCTTCGCCTCGCCTGCTACAGCCATGCCGGGCGTCGACGCGCCTATCCACGTCGCACCCGCTTCCTGCGTAAGTCGCCGCGCGCGCAATGCGTCATGCACGGGCATGCCTTCAGTCGGCGTGACGATTAAGCGGATGCCGGCGTGGACGGCGTCTTCGATCGCGCTCAATAATTGTTCGGCACCGACGAGCAGCACGCTTGCGGCGGCTTTGGTCGCGGCGACGGCTTCTTTGCAGTTCGCAAAAACCGGAATCCCGTCGACATCGCCGCCAGCTTTCGGCGAGACGCCGGCCACGATGTGCGTGCCGTATTCGCGCATGAGCCGCGTGTGCATGCGGCCGGCGCGGCCCGTGATGCCCTGCACGATGACGCCGGTGGTGCGGTCTATGCGCGGATCAATCATGCGAGGTGCCGCCGCACGTGCGCGATGGCCTCTTCCAGGTCCGTGGAAACGGGAACATTGCGCGCGGCGAGAAATTCACGGGCCGCCTCGAGATTGGTGCCCACGAGCCGTGCAACGATCGGCACTTTGAGCTTGGGCACTTGCGCGAACGCTTCGAGCAGCAGCCGCGAAAATTCGCCGAGATCGGTGATGCCGGCGAAGATGTTGACGAACAGTACGCGCACGCGCGGACCTTCGGCGATCCAGTTGAGCACGTTCACGAGCCGCGCCGGGTCGCCGCGCAGGCCGCCGGTGCGCACGTCCAGAAAGTTATAGGGCTTGAGGCCGAGCGCGCGCAGCTCGTCGATCAGCATCATCGAGAGCCCCGCGCCGGTCGTCAGCAGACCGATTTCACCCTCGGGATCGACGACCACGTAATCGCAGCCGAAACGCTCTTTGCGATGGGCCTCCGGATAGGCGCTTGCGCGGCTGTCGAGCAGCGCGCGTAACTTCGGCTGCCGGAACATGGCATCGTCGTCTGTCACGATTTTGGCATCGCCCGCGAGCCAGGTGCCGTCGGGCCGCACGAAAAGCGGGTTGATTTCAAGCAGCGACAACTCGGCCGTCAGGAAGACGCGCGCGAGTTGGTGCCCGGCATCGTTCAATGCACGCGCAATATGTGGCGCGAGTCCGCGCGTGAGTTCGTCAACGGCCGCATTCAGTGCGGCGGGCTCCGGTGCGGCGAGCGCGCTCTTCAGCGCGCCGGGAGTAGCGGCAAGCGCTTCGATCTCGACGCCGCCCCGGGCCGCGAGCATCACCCGCACGCTCGCGGAAACCGGGTCGAGCGTGAAACTCAAATACGTTTCTTCGACGTTAGTCACCTGCGATTCGATGCGGCAAGCGCGCACGGCCATGCCTTTGTGCGTTGCGCCGAGGATCGCGCCGAGGTGTGATTGCAGGTCGTCGCGCGTTTTTGCCGTGCGGATCAGACCTGCTTTGCCGCGCCCGCCGGCGGCGATTTGCGCCTTGACGACCCACGGCGCGGGCGGCAGTTGCGCGCCGGCGATCTGTGCGTTTTCGAGCAGCGCGCCTTCAGGCGCGGGCGCGCCGTGCAGTGCCAGCAGGGATTTGGCGTCGTGTTCGAGCAGAAACATGTGGAAGGATGCGGTGAGGCGGTTCTACGCTGCGATTTCGGCGGGAGGGCGGATTATACGTGCGACCGGCGGCGCGCGGCAACGCGCGGCGGCAGGATTTATGCTGTCGGCGCGAGGCGGGCGGTATAAAATGCGGCGTTCGCAGCGGCGCCGCAATGATGTTCGATACGCGGGCGCCCTGTCTCATTTATCAATGCGGCGATAACCAGGAGCGGTTTCAATGAGCACGCAGGCGGCGGTGGCAGCGACGGGGCAGGAGCATTGGACGAAGAAGGGCGACGTCAAACTTTTCCTGTGGGAAAAGCGGGCGACGGTAAAGCCGCTGCGAGGCACTGTGCTGTTCGTGCACGGCTCCTCGATGGCGTCGACGCCGACTTTCGATTTGCAGATGCCCGCTCGGCCGTACTCGTCGGCGATGGATTATTTCGCCGCGCAGGGTTACGACACGTGGTGCTTCGATATGGAAGGCTACGGGCGCTCGGACAAGTCGCGCGACATTAATTGCGATATCGCCAACGGCGCCGACGACGCGAAAGCCGCGACCGACTACATCATGAAAACGCGCGGCGTGAAGAATTTTCTCGTCTATGGCATTTCGTCCGGCGCGCTGCGCGCCGCGATGTTTGCCGAGCGTCATCCGGAACGTGTCGCGCGGCTCGCGCTGGACGCATTCGTGTGGACCGGCAAGGGCAGCCCGACGCTCGACGAGCGCCGCAAGAAACTGCCCCAGTTCCTCAAGATGAACCGCCGTCCGATCGACCGCGCGTTCATGCACAGCATATTCGAGCGCGATCATCCGGGTTGCGCCGAGAAGAAGGTCGTCGAAGTATTCGCGGATGCGGTGCTCGCACTTGACGATTCGATGCCGACCGGCACCTATGTCGACATGTGCTCGAAGCTGCCGGTAGTCGACCCGGGAAAAATCACGGTGCCGTCGCTGATCATGCGCGGCCAGTTCGACGGCATTGCGAGCTTCGACGACCTGGTCGAATTCTTCAAGCGCCTGCCGAACCCCGACAAGCAGTTCACCGTGATGTCCGGGATTTCGCACGCGAGTTTCCAGCAGATCAACTACGAGATGGTGTACCATATCCTGCTGTCTTTTTTCTCGCAGCCCGCGCCCATTTACCGCGCCTGACGCACAATGCGCGGTCGTTTGTCCTGCGGTGCCGGCGCGGCGTTGATTGCATTGACGGGCGCCGGGGCCGTTTCGGCGCAAACGTGGCCCGTGAAGCCGGTGCGCATCGTGGTGCCGTTTGCGCCGGGCGGCGGCCTCGATATCCAGGCGCGCATGTTCGGCAGGAAATTCTTCGAAACCTTCGGCCAGCCGTTTGTCGTCGACAACCGCACAGGTGCGGGCGGGTTGATCGGCGCGGAGGCGGTCGCGCGGGCGGCACCCGACGGCTACACGATATTGTTTTCCAGCGCGTCGCTCGCGGTCAACGTGAGTCTCTACAAGAAACTTGCCTTCGATCCGGTCAAGGACTTCGATCCCGTATCGTGGGTTTCCTCGGTACCGCTGGTTCTGGTCGTGCACCCGAGCGTGCCCGTAAGAAGCGTGCCTGAACTGGTGGCGCTCGCCAAAAAGCGCGCCGGGCAATTCAACGCGTCTTCCAACGGCGTCGGCACGACGAGCCATCTCTCGATCGAAATGTTGAAGCAATACGCGGGCGTGGCGGTGACTCACGTCCCGTACAAGGGCGGGGGGGCGGCAACCACCGCGGTGCTGTCGGGTGAAGTGGACATCGCGTTCGTGCCGGTGCTGTCGGCGCAACCCTTCATGAAAAGCCGCAAAGTCAGGGTGCTCGCGGTGACGACCGCGAAGCGCTCGTCGATCCTGCCGGACGTGCCGACGATGAAATCGTTTTATCCCGAATTCGAGTCGGACAACTGGTACGCGTTTTTCGTGCCGGCCGGCACGCCGCAGGACATCGTGGCCAGATTGAATGCGGAAATCCTCAAGGCATTGAAAGCGCCCGACGTCCTCGACTATCTGTCGCATGACGGCGCGGACCCGGTCGGCAGCTCGCCCGCGGAACTCGCCGCCAATTACGGGCGCGAAATCGTCAAGTATGCAAAACTGATCAAGGCCGCCAACATCCAGCCCGAATAAGCGGGTCCTTCAACCGGGAAACTTCATGTCCGATTTCGACGCCTCAAAGCTAACCCAGTTAGAACAGTACAAGCTGCTCGTCGGCACCGTCACGCCGCGGCCGATCGCGCTGGTGACGACGCTCGGCAAGACCGGGCCCAACGCGGCGCCGTTCAGTTTTTTCAACGCCGTCGGCTCGGACCCTGCGATGCTGTGTTTCTCGGTGGGCAACAAGGAAGGCGGTGCGAAAGACACCGTCGCCAACATCCGCGACTGTCCCGAATTTGTCGTGCACATCGTGAGCGATGCCATCAAGGACAAGATGAACGTCTGCGCAATCGACTATCCGCGCGGCGTCAACGAGCTGGAGAAGGCCGGCTTCACCGCCGTGCCGTCGAAAATGGTGCGCCCGCCGCGCATCAAGGAAGCGCCCGTCGCGATGGAGTGCAGGCTCGTGCAGATCATCGAGCTCGGCCGCCGGCCCAACCATCTCGTGATCGGCGAGGTCGTGTGGTTTCATTACGACGACGGTCTCGTCAACGACCGCTATCACGTCGACGTCGGCCGCGTGAACCCGATCGGGCGCCTCGCCGGCAAGGGCGGCTATACGCGCATCACCGACCGTTTCGAAATGCCGCGCCTCTCCGGCGGTTCGTCGGAATAATTGTGAAGCGATGGCTCGCGGTGACGGCGGCGGCTTTTGTATTGCCGGCGTTCGCGCAGTCTTATCCTGATAAACCCATTCGTTTCATTGTTGGTTTCGCACCAGGCGGCGTGACCGATATCGTTGCGCGCGCGTTGGGCCAGAAACTGTACGAGCGTCTCGGCCAGCAGGTCGTGGTCGACAATCGCGCCGGCGGCAGCGGCGTCATCGCGGCGGTGATGACCGCGAAATCGCCGCCGGATGGCTACACGCTGCTGATGAGCTCGATCAGCACGATGGCGACCAACGTAAGCACGTCGGCGAACCTGCCGTACGATCCGCTGCGCGATTTCGCGCCGATCACGCTCGTCGTGGTGACGCCGTACCTGGCGACGGTGAATGCGGTGCTGCCGATCGCAAATCTGCGCGAATTCATCGCGCTCGCGAAGGCGAAGCCCGGACAGTTGAATTTCGGTTCTTCCGGCACCGGCGGCGGCGCGCATCTCGCCGTGGAGTTGTTCAAGGTGATGGCCGGCATCGAACTCACGCATGTCCCGTACAAAGGCGCGTCGCTCGCGCTGACCGACCTCATGGGCGGTCATATCCAGCTCACGTTCAGCCAGCCGCCGATCGTGCTGCCCCATATAAGAAGCGGCAAAGTCAAAGGTCTCGCGATCACGAGCGCGCAGCGGCTCGCCGCGTTGCCGGAATTTCCGACGTTCGCCGAATCGGGTGTCGCGGGTTACGAAGCGACCTCGTGGCAGGGGCTGGTGGCGCCCGCCGGCACGCCGCGCGCAATCGTCATGAAACTCAATGCCGAGATCAGGCGCGCGTTGCGATTGCCCGACATCGGCACGCGGCTCGCCGCGGAAGGTTCGGAAGCGGGCAACACGACGCCCGACGAATTCGGCGCGTACATCCGCCGCGAAATTACCAAGTGGGCGAAAGTCGTCAAAACGTCGGGCATCAAGACCGAGTGACGCAATTTGACGCGCGGCTCAATCGAGGCGCACGCCGGAGGCTTTGACGACCTGCGCCCAGCGCGCGACGTCTTCCTTGATCAGCGCGGCGAACTGTTCGGGCGTGCTGCCGACCGGTTCCGCGCCGAGCGGTGCCAGGCGCGCCTGCATGTCCGGCGCGTTCAATACGTGGATCAGCTCGTCGTGCAGCTTGCGGATGACCGGCTGCGGCGTGCCGCCCGTGGCCGCCATGCCGACCCAAACCGTCGACTCGAAATTCCTGACGCCCGACTCGATCAGCGTCGGCACGTCCGG
>Ga0265314_10000163_pt1 | contig 101795 bp, 88 predicted proteins | sample 4126metaG_FD_203106 | JGI IMG/M metagenome (GOLD analysis project Ga0265314, IMG submission 203106) | Rhizosphere microbial communities from Carex aquatilis grown in University of Washington, Seatle, WA, United States - 4-1-26 metaG | ecosystem: Host-associated > Plants > Roots > Rhizosphere >... | reverse complement strand
TCTCTCGTCACTATCCGGGCCTCTCTGGCCACTGGGTCGAGCCGCATTCCCTACGGCTATCCCAGTCGCCTTTGCGACCGGACATCTACGACTGCTTATGACCCGGACATTTCGTGTGTCACCGACACTCGCCACGGTCTGCTAGGCTTGCGTCGGGGCTTGGGGTACTATCCCCCAAAACCATCGAGGAGCTTCTTATGACCATGGCCAGTCCTGTTTCTCGTCGAGTCCCGGTTCGTTTGGGTATCGGTGCGGTCCTGTCGCTCGCGGTCGTATTGTCGGCCGGGTCGGCGGTCGCGGGAGTTTGGCAACCGGTTGGCGTGGGCGACTGCGCCGGCCGGGATGTGGCCAGCTCGCGCGGGTCGACGCCCGATGCTTTGAAGTGTGATGCCAGCTTCGCGGGACAGACCGCGGTGTGCTGGGCGAATGGCTGCGCCTATAAGAATGTTGCAACCCCCTCGTGCAAGGGCGGCGTGAATCCCGGCCAGATGTACACCTGCTCGGCTTCGCCACCGGCGCCTCCGGCGGCGGCCGGTCCCAGCTGGCAGTCGGTTGGCCTGGGCGACTGTCCGGGCCGCGACGTGGGGACGACGAACGGCCCCGCCCCCGACGGGGCGAAGTGCAATGCCGGCTTCATCGGGCAGACGGCCGTGTGCTGGACCACGGGCTGCACCTACAAGACCGTCTCGACCTCGGCTTGCACCGGCGGCGCAACCCCGGGGCAGATGTACACCTGCGCAGCTCCTGCAGCCCCGGCCGGTCCGGCACCTGCCGCGACGCCAGCACCGAGCGCCGCCGCGTGGCAAGCGGTCGGCATCGGCGACTGCCCCGGGCGCGATGTGGCCGGTAGCAGTGGCTCCAATCCGGATCCAGCGAAGTGCAACGCTGCTTTCGCGGGACAGACCGCGGTGTGCTGGGCCACGGGCTGCACCTACAAGAGCGTCACAACCGGTGCCTGCACGGGCGGCGCAAATCCGGGTCAGATGTATACCTGCACGGCCGCCGCAAGCGCGGCGCCGTCGACGACCCCGGCGCGCGGGCGCCACCGGCGCGATGCCGCCCCGGTTACGGGCTGGCAGCCAGTCGGCGTGGGCGACTGCTCTGGGCGCGATGTGGGCGGCACCGCCGGGGCGACCCCTGACCCCAGCAAGTGCGATGCCGGCTTTGCGGGACAGACCGCGGTCTGCTGGAACAACGGTTGCACCTACAAGAATATCGCAACAAGCGCCTGCACTGGCGGATCCAGCCCGGGTCAGATGTACACCTGCAACACCGGCGGTTTCGTCCCATCGCAACCGGCACCACCGCCTGGTCCGCCCAAGGTCAACGGCAAGCACTACCTCATGGTGAACTACGCCGGTGAAACCCAGAACCTGCACGATTTCATCATCGATTGGAACGGCTGCAAGGTGGCTGAGCAGAACCAGGACTACCAGTCTGGCGCAGAGCAGATCTCAGTGCAGGTCTGCAAGCCGGGCCAGCGCTTGGTGCTCAAGACCGAATTCAAGAATACGGGCTACTGGGCTCAGTACGACTGGGTGTCGCTCGACAAGGGCGCCATGTTGGCCGGGGCCTATCGCGACCCGGCGGGGTGCGGTCCGTCGGTAGGCAAGCGCGGAAAGTAGCGCGCTACGAGGCGCCCTGACGTCGCCACAAGACCCGCAGCAGATAGCCGACGATGATCAGATTGGCGACCAGCGAGGCCGTCCGCAGCGCGGTGGTCTTACGAATCAGCTCGGTCAGCTCGAACGGGACGTAGATGCCGCCGCTCACCGCGCCCAGCCAGGCTGCCCAGCGCCTGCCCCGCCAAAGGCCATAGGCCTCGGCGAAGCGGATCGATGCGTAGAGCAGGGAGCCCGCGGCGAGCGCCCACAACCATCCGTCGGTGATCTTGGCGGCGAGCTGAAGGAAGATGTGCGGGTAGTGCGACGACGGGCTGAGGTGAAGGTGAGCGACCAACTCCTCGCCCAGCTCCTCCACGTCGCGATGGATGAGGCCGAGGAGGCCCAGGCCGAGCGCGAGCACCAGGATGCCCTTGGTCGCCTCGTAGCCTGCGACGGTTCGCAGTCCGGCAGATTGCGCCCGGTGGTGACGTTGCTCGGCCACGCGCTAAGCCTGCCCGGCGCGGGTGCCGTCGGCTGCCGGCCGGGTTTCAGCGGATAGCCAAGTCAGGTAGGGCGTGTGTCCGAGGGCGAGAGGAATCGCGATGATCTCGGGAACCTCGTAGGGGTGCAGGGCGACCACGCGGTCGCGTAGCGCCGCGAACAGGTCACGTCGGGTCTTCAGGACGCAGAGCAGCTCGCTGTCGTCACAGATCTTGCCCTGCCACGCGTAGATGGAACGCACCTGAGGCAGGATGTTGACGCACGCGACGAGCTTGTCGCCGACCAAGGCGTTGGCCAGTTGCGCTGCCACGTCCTGGTTCGGCACGGTGACGAGCACGACGATGAAGTCGTCAGGCGACGGCTGACTTCCGGAATCCATGAACGCAATTTACCTCAGGCGGCGAGAGTGGTCGAACCGGGAATGCGGGCTAAGATAGCGGCGAATGCACGAGCTATCCATCGCCTCGGCGATCGTCGATCGTACACGGGATGTGTCGGAGAAAAATGGTAACGCCCGGGTGCTCAAGATCGCCCTGCGCATAGGGGAGATCTCGGGCGTCGAACCGGACGCCCTCAGGTTCGGGTTCGAGGCGCTGTGCCGGGACACGCCCCTGCAGGACACGGTGCTTGAAATCGAGTTTTGCAGGCGCAAGCAGCGCTGCAACGGGTGCACGGCCGAGTTTGAACCGGAAAGCTTCCTCACCACCTGTCCGCGCTGCGGTGCCGATGATAGCGTATGCATCGCGGGCAAAGAGCTCGACGTGAGGTTCATTGAGCTAGAGGATTCTCCATGCGCGTAGAGGTCGAAGAAAAGGTCCTGAGCGAGAACGACAAGCTGGCCATCGGGCTGCGCGAACGCTTTCGTAAGCACAAGGTCTTCTGCCTGAACCTCGTCAGCTCGCCCGGTTCCGGCAAGACTGCGCTGCTCGAACGGACCCTAGAGGCATTACCGAAGACGGCCAGGGTGGCGGTGCTCACCGGCGACTTGCAGACGGAAAATGACGCCCGACGCCTTGCGCGTTCCGGATTTCCGGTCAAGCAGATCACGACCGGGGGCACGTGCCACCTCGACGCCAGCATGATCATCAAGGCGCTCGACGACTGGAATCTCGACGATATCGACATCCTGTTCGTGGAGAACGTGGGCAACCTGGTGTGCCCCACCAGCTACGACCTGGGCGAGCACGCCAAGGTGGTGCTCCTCAGCGTGACCGAGGGGGAGGACAAGCCGCTCAAGTACCCGGCGATCTTCGCCATCGCCGAGCTTTGCATCCTCAACAAGACCGACCTTCTACCCTACGTTCCCTTCAAGCTCGCAGACGCCGTCGCGAACACGCGCCAGGTGCATCCCGGGATGGAGGTGGTGGAAACGTCGTGCACGAACCTGAACGGCCTCGACGCCTGGCTGGCGTGGATCGAACGCCGGCGCGAGCGGGCGATGCGAGAATAGGTCTTCACGGCAAGAAGGAGAATCCCGCATGGGAAAGTCTGGAAAGACTACGCTCGTGACCGGTGCATCCGCGGGCCTGGGCCGCGAGTTTGCCCGGCTGGCCGCCCGCGACGGGCACGATGTCATCTTGGTGGCGAGGCGGAAGGATCGTCTGCAGGAGCTTGCCAAGGAATTGGAAGCGGCCCACGGTACGGTGGTCACCATCATCGACGCAGACTTGGCAGACCGCGGGACGCCACGGGCGATCGTGGAACGGATCCAGTCGGCCGGACTCTCCGTCGATATTCTGATCAACAACGCTGGCTTTGGCAGCCACGGGAGCTTCCTGGAAACCGACTTCGCCCGCCAGGCCGAGATGGTCGACGTGAACGTTCGAGCGCTGATGGAGCTTTGCCATCGCCTGCTGCCGGCGATGATTGCGCGCAAGTCGGGACGGATTTTGAACGTGGCCTCGCTGGCGGCTTTCTCGCCCGGCCCGCGCAGGGCCACCTACTACGCGAGCAAGGCCTTCGTGCTCAGCTTCAGCGAGGCGCTGGTTGCCGAGCTGCGGGGAACGGGCGTTACCGTGACCGCGTCGTGCCCTGGGCCGGTCTTGACCGAGTTCGGCGCCGTCGCGAAGAGCGATCGCGCCAATCCTTTCCGCGGCGGTCCCGGCAGCGCGGCGTCGGTGGCAAGGCACGCCTACCGAGCCATGCTGGCAGGCAAGGCGGTCGCCATCCCCGGCTTCATGAGCAAGCTGACCGCGCAAGCGATCCGCTTTCTCCCGCGCGCCGTGGTACGCAGTGCGGCCGCGTGGCTGAACAAGAAGAAGGCGTAGCCTTTCAGCAGTCCAACGCTTTCGAGGATGAGTACCGACGGCGGTGCCGAGGTTTCCCTGTCAGCTCAGTACCAGAATCTCGGCGACCCGGCCGAAGTCGCGATCGTGCGTGACGATGGCATGGCATCGCTGCTGTAGCGCTGTGGCGACCTGGATTGCGTCGGGAAGCTTCAGCCGATAGCGGTTGCGAATTCGGGCCGCAAGCATGGCGATCTCGCCGTCGACCGGGCAAAGGGTCCATCCGGGACTGCTTGTGAGAGCGCCGCGATACCGTTCGGCCTGCGCCTCGTGCCCGTGGGACAGGGGCCCCGCGACGACCTCGGCCAGAGTGACCGGCGTGACGATGGCATGGATGCGCCCGGCAGCGATGTCGGCAAAGACGCTCGTGTATCGCTCTGCGAGCCTGCTTCCTTCGAGGACATAGATGATCGGATTGGTGTCCACCAGGACGGTCGCGCCGTCGATGAGGTCGGCCGTGAGGGTCATCGCCATTCGTCACGCATTCGCGCGATCGTGCGCGCACCGGACTTGCCCCACATCCCAGCGCCGGTGCCCTTCAAGTCAAGCAAGGACGGCCCCTTGCGCGAGAGAACGGTCCCGGCGCGGTCGACCGGAATCAGGGCCGCCCAAGCGCGTCCTCGCTTGGTGATGATGGTCGGCGTTCCCTGGTGCGCGGCATCGAGCAACTCGGGCAAGTGCGCGCGTGCGTGTTCAGCTCCGCAGATCTTGGGTGCCATGTTTGTCCTCACAGGAAAGTGTACGGCCTGTACGGTTGCGGCGCAAGGGGGAGGCTTCGTGCGTGTGGCTAGGCTTCAGCAAATCCGCGGCAGCTGCTCCCCGCTGTGCATGTCGAGCATGCGCCTTGTGCCGATACGGCTTAGCAGGGTGACCAGCTTGTCCGGTCTTTCACCGACGGTGCCGATGCGCAGGGCGCGTGACGAGACCGCGTGACTTTGCAAGATCGCCACGGCCTTGTCGGCCTGGCCGCTGGGAACGAAGGCGACGAAGCGGCCCTCGTTGGCCAGGTAGAGCGGATCGAGGCCAAGGATCTCGCACGCGCCGCACACGTTCTCCTCGACCGGAATCTCCCGCTCGCCTACGTCGATGTGCAGGCGGGACGATTCGGCGATTTCGATCAGGGTGGTGGCCAACCCGCCGCGGGTGAGGTCGCGCAGACAGTGGACCTCGATGCCGGCGGCCAAGAGGGCCAGCACCGGCTCGGCCAGGGGCGCGCAGTCGGTTTCGATGGTGGTCTCGAATTGCAGGCCTTCGCGTACCGCCATGATGGCCACACCGTGGCGGCCGACGTCGCCGCTCAGCAGAATAGCATCGCCGGCGCGGACAGAGGTTGGCGCGATGACAAGCCCGTGCTCAATCACACCGACGCCCGCAGTGTTGATGAACAGCCCGTCGCCCTTGCCGCGATCAACGACCTTGGTGTCGCCGGTGACGATGCCCACCTTGGCCGCCTTTGCCGTACGCGCCATCGACGCGACCACCTTTTCGAGCGTCGCCATGGGCAGGCCTTCTTCCAAAATGAATGCAGCGGACAGACCGAGCGGGCGCGCACCGCACATGGCGAGGTCGTTGACCGTGCCGGTGACGGCAAGGGTGCCAATGTCCCCGCCGGGAAAGAACAGGGGGTGCACGACGTAGGAGTCGGTGGTGAAGGCCAGGCGTGCCTTGCCCACGGTCAGCACCGCGCCGTCGTGGCGTGATTCGAGCGGCTGGTTGCCGAAGGCCGGGATGACCACGCGTTCGAGCAGGTTGTGCATCATGCGCCCACCGCCGCCGTGGGCGAGGGTGACGAAGTCGTGGCTCGTGATCGAAATCGGGCAGCTTGTGGTGAAATCCGAATTGGGTGGGGCCATGGCTATCCGTTCTGGTCGGGTTGGCGGCGGCGATACTGATAGTAGGCGGCGCACGCGCCTTCGCTCGAAACCATGGTCGCGCCCAGCGGGCGTTCGGGCGAGCAGCGTACGCCGAAGGCCGGGCATTCCTGTGGCTTCTTCACCCCGCGCAGAACCTGGCCGCTGATGCATTCGGAATCCTCGTCGACGTGATGGCCAGCCACGCCGAAGCGCAATTCCGCATCGTAGGCCGAAAACTCGTCGCTAAGGCCGTAGCCGCTGGCCGGGATCTCTCCGACGCCGCGCCACTTGCGTGGGACGATACGAAAGACCTTGGACATGAGCGCCTGGGCCGGACGGTTGCCCTGGCGCTGAACCGAACGCGCGTACTGGTTTTCCACCTGCGCACGCCCCGCTTCGAGCTGGCCCACGCACATCAAGATGCCTTGCAAGATGTCGAGCGGCTCGAAGCCGGTCACAACGATGGGCACGTGAAATTTCTCGGCGAGCTGGAAGTACTCTTCGAAGCCCATCACCGTGCACACGTGTCCGGCAGCCAGGAATCCCTGGGTGCGATTGTCGGGCGCGCTTAGAATGGCCGCGATGGCGGGCGGCACCAGCACGTGCGAGACAAGGACCGAGAAGTTCGCGACCTTCTGCTGCTGGGCCTGGAAGACGACCATCGCGTTGGCGGGCGCGGTGGTCTCGAAGCCCACTGCGAAGAACACCACCTGGCGCTGCGGGTTCTCGCGCGCCAGCTTCAGCGCATCCAGCGGCGAATAGACGATGCGCACGTCGCCGCCCTTGGCCTTGACCGAGAAGAGGTCGCCGCCGCTGCCCGGCACGCGCAACATGTCGCCGAAGGAACAGAAGATAACCTCCGGCCGCGCCGCAATTTGCAGAGCCTTGTCGACGATCTCCAGCGGCGTCACGCAAACCGGGCATCCGGGACCATGCAAAAGCGAGATCTGCTTGGGCAGAAGCTCGTCGATGCCGTACTTGACGATGCTGTGGGTCTGCCCGCCGCACACCTCCATGATCGACCATTGCCGCGTGGTGATTCGGGCGATGGCCTGCGCGATCTGCTCGGCTTTCTCCTGATCGCGATACTCGTCGACGAACTTCACTGCTTGTCCTCCAGCTTGCCCAGCTCACCGATCTGGCGGAAGTACTCCAGGGTCTGGGCTGCCTCGGCCTCGTCGACAATGCTGATGGCGAAGCCGGCGTGCACCAGCACGTAGTCACCCACCTTGGCCTCGGGTACGAAGGCGAGGCAAGCTTCCTTGCCCACGCCGCCGAAGCTCACCTGGCCCATGCGGCTGGTGTCGCTACCGGTGATGCTGAGGATCTTTCCTGGGACTGCCAGACACATCGATCATTCCTTTCGCAAGTCCATCTGTCGCTTGACCGCTACGATCTGGCCGAGCGCGATGCCGCCGTCGTTGGGTGGCACGCGCTGGTGCCAGTAGGGACGGAACCCTTCCGAGCGCAGGCGCGAGACCATGCGTTCGGTCAGGTATCGGTTCTGGAAGCAGCCGCCGGTGAGCACGACCTTTTCTACCTTCATTCGGGCCGCCACGGCGACTGCCATCTCGGCCAGGGTGTTGTGGAAACGCGCCGACGCAAGGCCTCGGTTCGGCGTCGGCGCGGCGAGCATGGCGCGAACCATCGGCTCCCAGTCGAGAACCGCGCAGTCACCTTGGTCACGGATGACATAAGGATATGAATTGTCCTCTTTTTGGTCGGCGAGGGCAAACTCAAGCTCCATGGCGGCTTGACCCTCGAAGCTCGCGATCTGACGCACGTCCAGCAGCGAGGCGAAGGCGTCGAACAAACGCCCCGCGCTGGTGGTAACCGGTGCGTTGAGGCGCCGATCGAGAACCGACCGAAGCGTCTGCAGCGCGCCCGCAGAAAAGGCTCGCAAGGGCGGCAAATCCAGATCGAACGCGTCTTCCCCGAAGATCTCGAACAACAGGGCCAGTGCCACGCGACGTGGCTCGCGCACTGCCTTGGCGCCGCCGGGCAACAGCAATGGCCGCAGATGGGCGACCCGGCGAAATTCGTCCGGCGTCACGAGCAGAAATTCGCCGCCCCAGACTGTGCCGTCGGTGCCCATGCCGCTGCCGTCCCAGGCGACGGCCAGCACAGGCGGCGCCAGGCGGTTTTCGGCCATGCAGGCGAGCGCGTGCGCGAAGTGATGCTGAACCTCGATCACCGGCAACCCGGTCCGCCGCGCGTGCTGGGTGGACATGTAGTCGGGGTGGAGATCGCAGGCCACCGCTGTGGGCCGCAGTTCGTAGAGATCGCAAAATGCGTCGATGACCTGGGTGAAGGCCCGGTACGAGGCCTCGGTTTCCAGGTCGCCGATGTGTTGGCTGAGAAACACGTCCGAGCGCACAGCCGCAGCGATGGTGGTCTTTTGGTGCGCCCCCAGCGCCAGCACCGACGGCGGCTCGCCTTCAACCTCGACCGGTAGCGGCGCGAAACCGCGCGCCCGACGGAGCACCAGCTCGCGCCCACACACCTCGCGCACGATGGAATCGTCCACGTGCCGCAAGATGGGACGGTCGTGAACCAGAAACAGATCCGCGATGTCTCTCAAGCGGGAAACCGCCTCGGCTTCGTCGGTGCAGATGGGCTCGTCGGAAAGATTACCGCTGGTGGCAACCACGGGAAAACCCAGCTCGGCCATCAGCAAATGGTGAAGAGGCGTGTAAGGCAACATCACGCCCAGGGTCGGGTTTCCCGGCGCAACCGAGGCTGCGAGATCGGCCGCATCGTGCCGGCGCCGCAACAGAACGATGGGACACTCTGGCGAACGCAACAAGCGCCGCTCGATGTCCGACCCGTGGCACAGGCGCATCGCCTGAGCAAAGGACGGCGCCATCACCGCAAAGGGCTTTTCTTCACGATGCTTGCGCCGCCGCAACTCCCGCAGGCTGCCGTCATTTTGCGCATCGACCATCAAATGGAATCCGCCCAGGCCCTTCACGGCGACGATCTTGCCGCCGCGTATTGCTTTCGCGCTTGCTGACAGGGCTGCGTCGCGAATCGCCAGCACGGCGCCGCTCGCGTCCCAAAGCGCGAGCTCGGGCCCGCACGCGGGGCAGGCGTTGGGTTGCGCGTGAAACCTCCGGTCGGCCGGGTCGTGGTACTCGCGCTGGCACGCCTCGCACATCTGGAACCCGTGCATGGTGGTGGCGGCCCGGTCGTAGGGCAGGGCGGCGATGATGCTGAAGCGCGGTCCGCAGTTGGTGCAGTTCGTGAATGGGTAGCGGAAGCGCCGGTTTCCAGCATCGAAGATTTCGGCGACGCAGGCGGGGCAGGTGGCAAGGTCGGGCATCACCAGCGCCCGCTTTTCACCGCCAGTGCTTTCCCGAATCTCGAAGCCGCGAAGGCCGGCTGGATCCAGAAAGACGGCCTCCAGGCTTTGAATCAGGGCGATAGCGGGCTTCTCTGCTTCGAGGCGACGCAAGAATAGCCGCAGCGTCGCTTTTGCGCCCTCTGCCTCGATGCAGACACCGGCCGACGAATTGTTGACCCAGCCAACCAGGCTCATTTCCTGGGCGAGGCGGTACACAAACGGGCGAAACCCCACCCCCTGAACCGCACCGCGGATGGTTACGCGCACGCGACTTTCGGCAGGGTCCGACTTCGGCTCCACGTCTTCAATGTACCCCAGTTTGCCGGCTGCGCTGCCAGGTGCGCCCCTCCAGCGTCTCCGCTTCCGAGCAAGAGCCGAAGCACAAGCGACATCTCGGTGTCAACGTGGAGATTTGAACGGTGAGTGAATTGCACCGTGCGGCTGCGGTAGGCACAGCAGGCTTCCGGGTTCTTGCAGGTTTCCGTCGAGGAAATGAAGTTTCTGCAAAAGAGGACTTGCCAAGCAACGGTACATTCGTTAATTTTTTCACGTGCGCAGTGCTTGCGCCATGGATCGTGGTTAAGCGTCGTTCCCGCAGTTCTGAGAAACTAGTCAGGTTCGCGCTATCCGGGGAATCAGAAGTCCCGTTTCCCGGTCGGTTAGTGTGGTTCGATTCAACGAACGTTTGAAGCAGGAAGGGCCCATGGCAGACAACTCCAGTGTCAGTAGGCAGATCTGCGCGAAGTTCGGCAACGACAAAGGCCGCATGATGGACATCCTCCTCGGCGTCCAAGCCCAGGCCGGGTGCATCGCGCCGGATGCGCTGGACGAAATCGCAAAGTCCCTGTCGGCGAGCCGGGTTGAGGTCGAAAGTGCCGCGACCTTCTATGCGTTCCTTTCCAGCAGGCCGAAGGGGCGCTTCGTCATCCGACTCTGCAACGACGTGATCGACCGCATCCAGGGCATGGACAGGATCGCCGACGCGCTCAAGGCCGAGGTCGGCGTCGATTTCGGGCAGACCACTGCGGACGGACTGTTCTCGCTGGAATACACGCCATGCATAGGGATGTCGGACCAGGCGCCGGCCCTGCTGATCAACGACAAGGTCATCACGCGCCTGTCCACCGATCGGGTGCGCGAGATGGTCCACACCCTACGCACGACCAAGAACCTCGAACAGCTCAAGCTGACGCTTGGCGATGGCAACAACAGCCATCCGCTCGTGCGGTCCATGGTGGTCAACAACCTGCGCGAACGCGGCGCGGTCGTGTTCGCACCCAGCACGCCAGGCGTGGCCTTGCAGCGCGCACTGTCCGAGCAGCCGGTGGAGCTGATCAAGATCATCAAGGCGTCGCGCCTGCGCGGCCGCGGTGGCGCCGGTTTTCCGACCGGAATGAAGTGGGAATTCACCCGCGCGGCGGAAGGGGATCGCAAGTTTATCGTCTGCAATGCCGACGAAGGCGAGCCAGGCACGTTCAAGGACCGTGTCATCCTGACCGAGGCGGCCGGCCTGATGTTCGAAGGCATGACCATCGCCGGTTACGCGATTGGCGCCGCAGAGGGCATTTTGTATCTGCGTGGCGAATACTCCTACTTGCTACCGTTCCTCGAGGATACCTTGGCCAAGCGACGCGCAGCGGGCCTGCTCGGCCGCGACATTCTCGGCAAGTCGGGCTTCAAGTTCGATATTCGCATCCAGCTCGGCGCCGGCGCCTATGTGTGCGGCGAAGAAACCGCGCTCCTGAGCTCTTGCGAGGGCAAGCCGGGTGATCCGAAGACGCGCCCGCCGTTCCCGGCGCAGAAGGGCTACCTCGGCATGCCCACGGCGATCAACAACGTGGAAACCTACTGCGCGGCGGTTCGCATTGTCGAGAACGGGCCGGGTTGGTTCACCTCGATGGGGACCCAGGGCAGCGCAGGCACCAAGGTGTTCAGCGTGTCTGGCGACTGCAGCAGCCCTGGTGTCTACGAGCTTCCCTTCGGCATCACGGTTGCCGAGCTGCTGGCGCGGGTGGGCGCGACGGACACCATCGCGGTGCAGGTCGGCGGCGCCTCCGGGCGCATGATTGGACCGTCGGAATTCGGGCGCAAGCTGTGCTACGACGACCTGGCCACCGGCGGGTCGATCATGGTGTTCGGACCCGGGCGCGACGTGCTCGCCGTCGCCGCTGCATTCATGGAATTTTTCGTCGAGGAGAGCTGCGGCTACTGCACGCCCTGCCGAGCGGGCACTCGCCTTCTGGCCGATCGCCTAGAGCGTTTCCTGAAGGGCAGCGCAGCGCCGGGCGACATCGACTATTTGGAAAAGACCAGCAAGACGGTGAAGACCGCCAGCCGCTGCGGCCTGGGGCAGACCGCGCCCAATCCAATCCTCGGAACCTTGCAGAGTTTCCGCAAAGAGTACGAACGGCGGATTCGCAGCAACGGTAGGGTCTTCCTTCCCTCCTTCAATCCAACCTCAGCGGTTGCCGCAGCCGAGGCCATCGCCGGCCACGTCTCGATGCATTTCCCGGCCGAGAAAGCTGGAGCCAAGCAATGAGCAACAAAGTCATCTTCACCGTCGACGGCGCGAGCGTCCAGGGCGAGCAGGGGCAAACCATCCTGCAGGCCGCTGCGTTGGCTGGCATCTACATTCCCCATCTGTGTGCGATGAAGGGCCTTACCCCCTGGGGAAGCTGCCGCGTGTGCACGGTGCTTGCCAACGGGCGCCCGCAGGCGGCGTGCACCATGCCCATCGCCGAGGGCATGGTGGTGGAAAGTGAAACCGCGGAATTGAAGGATCTCCGCGCCAGCTTGGTGGAAATGCTCTTCGTCGAGGGCAATCACTTCTGCATGTTCTGCGAAAAGAGCGGCAATTGCGAGCTGCAGGCGCTGGCGTACCGCATGGGTATCCTGTCGCCACGCCACCCGTACATGTTCCCGACCCGGCGCCTGGACGCGAGCCATCCTGATGTGATGTTCGATTTCAACCGTTGCATCCAGTGCGCGCGTTGCATTCGCGCCTCGCAGGAGCTGGACGGTAAGCACGTGTTCCAGTTCATCGGCCGCGGCGCCCACAAGCGCATCGGCGTGAACGCGAAGTCCGGCGCGGCCGGAACCAACCTGGGCGTGATCGACAAGGCCGCCGAGGTGTGCCCGGTCGGATGCATCGTCAAGAAGCGGGTCGGATTCGCGGTACCCGTAGGCCAGCGGCTCTTCGACAGCAAACCCATCGGCACGGAAATCGAATCCCGCAAGGCGCAAAGCCGGTAGGGCATGACCATGGCAAACAAACCAAAGTTGGCGACAGTATCCCTGGCCGGCTGCTTCGGCTGTCACATGTCGGTGCTGGACATCGACGACCGCATCTTGAAGTTGATCGAGCTGATCGACTTCGATCGCAGCCCGATCAACGACATCAAGACCATCCAGGGGCGCTGCGCGGTCGGCATCGTCGAGGGCGGTTGCTGCAACGAAGAGAACGTGCACGTGCTCAAGCACTTCCGCGAGCACTGTGACGTGCTGGTGTCCACCGGCGATTGCGCGACCATGGGCGGCATCCCGGCTTTGCGCAACATGGTTCCGCTGAAGGAATGCCTGGAAGAGGCGTACATCAAAGGGCCCACCGTGTACAACCCGCGCGGTCGCATCCCAAGCGATCCCGAGATTCCGCTGCTGCTCGACAAGGTCTATCCCTGCCACGAAGTCGTGAAGATGGACTATCACCTGCCGGGCTGTCCACCGTCGGCGGATACGATCTGGGCGGCATTGGTAGCGCTATTGACGGGGAAGCCATTGGCACTGCCTTACGACCTCATCAAGTACGACTGAGAAGGAGATGCAGATGAGCGTTGCCAAGCGAATTGTCATCGAGCCCGTGACCCGCGTTGAAGGCCACGGCAAGGTTGTCATTCTCCTCGACGAGAACAAGCAGGTCGTCCAGGCCCGTCTGCACATCGTCGAATTCCGCGGTTTCGAGCGCTTCATCCAGGGGCGGCCGTTCTGGGAGGTTCCGGTCCTGGTGCAGCGATTGTGCGGCATCTGCCCCGTCAGCCACCACCTGGCCGCAGCCAAGGCGATGGATCGCATCGTCGGGGGCGAAAGGCTGACCCCGACGGCCGAGAAGGTGCGGCGTCTGATGCACTACGGGCAGATGTACCAGTCGCACGCGTTGCACTTCTTCCACCTGTCTTCGCCTGATCTGCTGTTCGGCTTCGACGCCGATGTGGCCATCCGCAACGTGATAGGCGTGGCCGGCAAGTACCCGGATTTGGCTGTGCAGGCAGTACTGATGCGCAAATACGGGCAAGAGATCATCAAGGCCACCGCGGGCAAGAAGATTCACGGCACCGGCGCGATTCCCGGCGGCGTGAACAAGAATCTGTCCATCGCCGAGCGCGACGGGTTCCTCAAGGACCTGGACCAGCAATTGGCGTGGTCCAAGGCCGCGGTGAAGATCGCCAAGGACTACACCGTGCAGAACCTGGCCAAGCTGGCGCCATTCGGTTCGTTCGATTCCAACCACCTGTCGCTGGTCCGCAGCGACGGTGCCATGGATCTCTACCACGGCAACCTGCGCGCCATCGACGCCGCGGGCGCTGTCATCTTCGATCAAGTGGACTACCAGCAGTACGTGGACTTCATCGCCGAGGAAGTGCGCGACTGGTCGTACATGAAGTTCCCGTTCATCCGGTCGATCGGCCCGGAAAAGGGCTGGTATCGGGTGGGGCCGCTGGCGCGCCTCAACACCGCCAGCTTCATCGACACGCCGCTGGCCGAGGCCGAGCGCAAGGAATTCAAGAAGGCCACGGCGGACAAGCCCAACAACATCACCATGGCCTACCACTGGGCGCGTATGATCGAGCTTCTGCATTCGATCGAAAAGATCCAGGCGTTGCTGAGCGACAAGGATCTGCAGGGCACGGACCTCTTGGCCAAGGGCGAGCGCCGCGAGGTGGGCATCGGTGTCATCGAGGCTCCGCGTGGAACCTTGTTCCATCACTACAAGGTAGACAAGAACGACCAAGTGGTTTCGGCCAATCTCATCGTGTCCACCACCAACAACAACGAGCCCATGAATCGGGCAGTTGCCAAGGTGGCGCAAGATCACTTGCAAGGCGTGGAGATCACCGAGGGCTTGCTCAACCATGTCGAGGTCGCCATCCGCGCCTACGACCCGTGTCTATCTTGCGCAACCCACGCGCTGGGGCAGATGCCGCTGGAAGTGTCGGTTGTCGGCCCCGACGGACAGGTTCTGGACCAAAAGAGCAGGGGATGAAGAGCTGGGAATGAACGGCGCCGCTGACAAGATCTTGCTCTACGGCTTCGGCAACCCAGGCCGCGGTGACGATGGTCTTGGCCCCGCCTTGGCGTCTGCGATCGAGGCATTGGAGGTACCCGGTCTCGACGTCGACGCCAACTACCAGCTCACGGTGGAAGACGCGGCCGAGATCGGCGGCTACTCGGCTGTGGTCTTCGCCGACGCGGCCGTGCAAGGGCCGGCGCCCTTTGGGTTCTCGCGCATCGACGATTCCACGGTTGGGTACGTGGGTTGGACCAGCCACAGCGTTTCGCCCGCCCAGGTGGTGGCCCTGGCCCGGGACCTGTTTGCCAGTAAGGTCAAGGCCTACACCCTCGGCATCCGCGGATACCAATTCGGCGATTTGGACGAGGTTCTTTCAACTGCCGCAAAAGAGAACTTGGCCGAGGCCCTGGCATTCGCTAAAAAGGCGCTTGTCGAGCGTCAGTTCGATAGTTACCTGCAGAAGTTCGGACCCATCGCTGCCGGCAAGAACGCTGGTGGCCCAACCCGGAAGGCGCAACCATGAGAGATGGAAAACACCTCATCCTTTGTGTCGATGACGATACCGATCTCCTGGATCTGTTGCGCATGCAACTGGAGAAGGGCGGTTACACGGTCGAGACCGCATTCTCGGGCGAAGAGGGTCTGGTCAAGTTCAAGCAACATAGGCCTGACCTCATCATCGTCGACCTGATGATGGAAGAGATCGACGCCGGAACCAATTTGGTCAAGGAACTGAAGCTGGTCGGCAACAACGTGCCGGTCTTGCTGTTGAGCTCGATGGGCGACCAGCTCAACCTGTCGACCGCCTATCGCGACCTCGGCCTCGATGCCGTATTCCAGAAGCCGGTCAATGCCGAGGCGCTGCTGCGTACGATCAAGGCCAAGCTCGCCCAATAGATCCTGCGCTAGTATCGTTTTCCATCGACGATGGAATCCAGGACCAAGCAGGACCTGATCCTAACCCACAGCTTGCTCCTGGGTGAGCGGCTTTACTTGTTTGCTCGACTGCGATTCCTAGCAGCCGCGGGCATTCTAGTGGGCGGTCTATTTGCGACCTACGCGGTCGGCATTCAGGGTCTGAACCTCAGCGCCCTGTGTGCCTCGGCGATATTCCTGGCGGTCTACAATCTCGGCGTATTCTTTGCGGTCCGGCCCTTTCGGCATCTGGGCGAAGGCGCCGACCAGCACCGACGGCTGGTGCTGATTGCATACATCTCCGTCACCCTCGATTACCTGGTCCTTACCTACGCGATCTGGCAGGTGGGTGGGGCCGAGTCGCCGTTCCTTGCTTTTTACCTGCTGCACGCAATTCTCGCGTCGGTCCTGCTATCTCGGGCCGAGGCGTACGGGCATGCTGCCATCGGGTATCTGTTTCTTTCGATGCTCGTGCTTGGCGAGTGGTCGGGCGTCATTCCGCGCCGCCATGTTGTGGGCGCTACGCCCTGCGACGCTACCTTCGACGTCCGTCTGGTCGTGACGGTCCTCTTCGTATATGGGCTGCTGACTGCCGTCACCACCGCGCTGACCACAGGCATCGTGAAGCTTCTGCGCGAGAGCGAACGCGGGCTCAGAGATGCGCGCAATCGACTTGAGCGGCTGGCCGACATGCGGCGGTCATTTCTTCACGTGGTCTTGCACGACGTGCGCAGCCCGGTCGGCACGGTGGTGGCGATGCTCGACGGCCTTTCCGGCGGCATCGATGGCCCTTTGGCCGACGCGCAGAAGCGGCGAATCGAACGAGCGGAAAAGCGCCTGCAAGGGGTTCTGGACCTCTTGCGGGGATTGCGTGTGCTCGCCGATTTGGAGACCGAGCGGCTTGAAACCTTGATGGCGCCGGTGGATCTGCTGGCCAGCATCGCCTCGGCGGTCGAGGAGCAGCAGGACTCGGCGGAGCAACGCGGCCTCACGCTCGCCGCCAACCTTCCACCTTTGCTGCCGAAGATCGAGGGGGTCGAACGGCTAATTCGCGAGGCGATTGCGAACTACCTGACCAACGCGATCAAGTACACGCAGCCCGGGGGCAAGGTCGTGGTCAGCGCATCGTCGACGGAAGACGTGGTGCGGATCGAGGTCACCGACAACGGGCCCGGTATCTCCGCGGAAGATCAGGCGAAGCTGTTTCAAGAGTTTGCGCGCGTGGGCCGGGCCGGGCGGGCGAGCAAGCCCAGCGGCATTGGTCTGGGGCTTTCCATCGTTCGCCGCATCGCGGACGCCCATCACGGACGCGCAGGCGTGGTCAGCGAGCCCGGGCAAGGAAGTACCTTCTTCATAGAATTCAAGGTCTTGCATGCTTAAAAGGCGACTTGGCCAGTCCTGTCTAAGCGAAATTTGCTGTGAGAAAAGCGACGGCGAGAGTGCAAGCGTATCGCGTTGCGAATCTGGCTCGATCTTGTAAAGGGGCGGCTGGGTTCGGATTCGCGCTATAAGTATCTATAATGACGGCTAAATAGTGGCAATCCCCGGTAGTCCTACCGTCATCTGTCAGATGCTGATGCGCGCTTGTTGCCTTGACTTGGAACGGTCTGGTCTGTACATTCGTCGTTACATAATTCACAGCTCGTCTCCACGCGCAGTGGTGGTTCGGGGGTTGGATGATGAACAGACGCAAAATTCCAGGCCGATGTGTAGAGCGACTCAGCATCTACAGGCGCGCATTGCTTCAGGACCGCCGGTTGTGCGGTCCCAGCATCTTTTCGCATGAGCTTGCGTTTGCCTGCCGCCTGACCGCCGCCCAGGTGCGGCGCGATCTGATGGCTATCGGCTATTGCGGCAGCCCGACCACAGGCTACGAGGTCAAGCGACTGCTGTCGTCCATCGGAATGCTGCTCGATCCTCCCGACGTGCGCGAGGTTGCCATCGTGGGGATGGGGCACCTCGGCCGATCCATCGCCGCCTATCTGGCGGATCGATCGCCGAAGATTCGCCTGTCGGCGGCCTTTGACGTCAACCCGGACAAGATCGGCGCCGCCTTCAGCGGCGTGCCGTGCTACTCGGTTGACAAGCTGGCCGAGGTGATTGCGTCGAGACAGATCGTGCTCGGGATTCTGACCGTGCCGCCCGAGCACGCCCAGGCCGCAGCCGAGTCGCTGGTACGCGCCGGGATCAAGGGCATTCTGAATTTTGCCCCGGCGTGCCTGCACATTCCCGAAAAGATTCACGTCGAGAACATCGACATGACGGTGGCGTTGGAGAAGGTCGCATTCTTCGCATGCGGAAGTCATAGGAAAAAAGGAAACATCGATGACCACAGCAGTACGAACAACATCGACCAAGCCACTCCTTAGGGAGTTCGGCGGGGCCAAGCGAGACAGTCTAATCCCGATCCTGCAGAAGGCGCAGGAGGTCCACGGCTACTTGTCGGAAGAGGCTATCGCCGAAATCGGCCGCCATCTGAAGTTGCCGGCCAGCAAAGTCTATGGCGTCGCGACCTTCTACAACCAGTTTCGCTTCGCCCCGAAGGGGAAGTACCACATCATGCTCTGCCGCGGGACCGCCTGCCACGTGAAGGGCTCGATCAAGCTGCTCGACGCAGTCACTCGCACCCTGAAATTGCAGGCCGGCCAGACCACCCGCGACGGAATGTTCAGCCTGGAAGTCGTTGCCTGCATGGGCGCGTGCGGTCTCGCACCGGCCATGAGCATCAACGGCGAAATGCACGCAAAGGTAACGCCCAAGAAGGTCGGCAAGATCATCGAAGAATGCCGCAGCAAGGAGCAGCCCCATGCCCGCGCCTGAGACCCCTGGAAAATGCTGGGTTGAGCCCTCTCGCCCCAGCTCAGAACTACTGGCTAAACTGTCCGCCGGACCGCTGTCTGCCAAGGGCGGCGGAAACGTCAACGAGCGCATCACTGTGCTCCGTCGCGAGAAGGTGGCAAAGCCGACCATCTTTGTCGGCACCGGGACCTGCGGCCTGGGCGCGGGCGCGGCCAAGACCATGGAAGCCGCGAAAGCGTACTTGGCCGAAAGGAAGATCGATGGCGAGGTGGTCGAGGTCGGCTGCCTCGGCATGTGCTCGGAAGAGCCCATGTTGGACGTGCAATTGCCAGGCAAGGCACGCGTCAGCTTCTGTCGTGTCACCGCGGACCGCGTGTCGGCCGTGCTCGATTCGGCGCTGACCGGAAAGGTCTGCGAGGACGGCGTCCTTGGTCAGTTCCGCAGCGCGACTGCCGAAGCGTGGCCCAAGCTGCCCTTCGTCGATCAGAACGCATTCTTCGCACCGCAGCTCCGCTGGGTGCTCGCCAACTCGGGCATCATCGATCCCGGAAACATCGACGAGTACATTGCGCGCGGTGGGTACTCGTCTCTCGAAAACACGTTGCGGACCAAGAAGCCGGAAGAGGTCTGCGAGATCGTCACCAAGGGCGGTCTGCGCGGCCGTGGCGGCGGTGGCTTTCCCACCGGCGTGAAGTGGAAGTTTGCCCGCGACGCAAAGGCCGACCACAAGTACCTCATCTGCAACGCCGACGAAGGTGACCCGGGCGCGTTCATGGATCGCGCGGTTGGCGAGAGCGATCCGTTCCGCTTGCTCGAAGGCATGGTGATTGCGGCCTACGCCATCGGCGCCAGCAAAGCGTACATCTACATCCGCGCCGAATACCCGCTCGCCATCGAGCGCTTGAAGGCGGCGATTCCCAAGGCCACCGAGTATGGCCTCCTCGGCAAGAACATCCTCGGCAGCGGTTTCGATTTGGAAATCGTGCTGAAGCTCGGCGCCGGTGCCTTCGTATGCGGTGAAGAGACGGCGCTCATGCACAGCATCGAGGGCAAGCGCGGCATGCCTCGCCCGCGTCCGCCGTTCCCGGCGGTGCAGGGACTGTTCGGCATGCCCACGGTCATCAACAACGTGGAGACCCTCGCGTGCGTGCCCGGCCTGATGGAAATGGGTGGCGACGCATTCGCGGCGGTCGGCACTGCCAAGAGCAAAGGCACCAAGGTGTTCGCGCTTTCGGGCATGGTCAGCCGCACCGGGCTGGTCGAGGTTCCGATGGGCACTACCATCCGCCAGATCGTGTTCTCGGTCGGTGGCGGCTGTCCCAACGGCAAGAAGTGCAAGGGCGTGCAGATCGGCGGTCCGTCGGGCGGTTGCATCCCCGAACCGAAGATGGACATTCCCGTCGACTACGACGCCATCAAAGAGCTTGGCGCCATCATGGGATCCGGCGGCATGGTGGTTCTCGACGAGAACACCTGCATGGTCGACCTGGCCAAGTTCTTCATGGAGTTCATCCAGAACGAAAGCTGCGGCAAATGCATTCCGTGCCGTGAGGGCACCAAGCGCATGCTGGAGATCCTGCAGGCGATCACGCGCCCGCGCCGTCGAGAAAATGGCAGCGATGCCCTGATTCGCTTTCAGGGCGTCATGCAGCTCAAGCAGCTGGCGGAGAGCATCCGCATCAGCTCGCTCTGTGGTTTGGGCCAGACCGCGCCCAATCCGGTGCTGTCGACCATGCGCTGGTTCCGCGACGAGTACGAGGCGCACATCTTCGACCGGGCCTGTCCGGCCGGCACCTGCAAGGACCTGGTCGGCGCTCCCTGCCAGACCGGCTGTCCGGTTGGCACCGAGGTGTGGCGCTACGTCGCCCACATGGCCCGCGGCGAGACCGATCTGGCCTACCAGACCATCCGCGAGGCCAATCCGTTCCCGTCGGTGTGCGCGCGCGTGTGCAGCCACCCCTGCGAGGACGTCTGCCGCTGCGGCGCCACCGGCGGCGAGCCCATCGCGGTGCGCGCGCTCAAGCGCTACGTGGTCGATCATGTCGATCCGTCGAGCTTCACCATCACGGTCAAACCTGCGGGCGACAAGTCGAAGAAGGTCGCGGTCATCGGTGCGGGTCCGTCGGGCCTCACCGCGGCTCACTACCTCTCGCTCAAGGGCCACAGGGTCACCGTGTTCGAAAAGGAGAACGAACCGGGCGGCATGCTCTTCAACGGCATTCCGGCCTACCGTCTGCCGCGCGATGTGGTGAGGAAGGAAATCGCCTCGCTGCTCAACGCGAACATCGAGCTCAAGTGCAACATTGCGCTCGGCAAGGACGTCACGGTCGACGGGCTTTTGGCCTCGGGCTTCGACGCCGTGTACGTCTCGATAGGGGCGTACAAGAGCCAGCGCCTGGGCATCGACGGCGAAGACGTCGCCGGCGTGATTCCGGGCATGGCCTTCTTGAAGGCAAACAACTTGCGTGACGAAAAGCTCGGCAAGGGCAAGGTTGGCATCATCGGTGGCGGCAACACCGCCATGGATGCGGCCCGCGTGGCCCTGCGCCAGCCGGGCGTCGACAAGGTGACTATCCTCTACCGCCGCACTCGCGAGGAGATGCCGGCGTTTGCGGAGGAGGTACACGCCGCGCTGGAAGAGGGCATCGAGCTGGTGGAGCTGGTGGCGCCCGTCGCGGTGCTGTCGAAAGGCGGCAAGCTGACCGGCATGCGCCTTGTCCGCAATGAGCTTGGTGAGCCCGATGCGAGCGGCCGTCGCAGGCCGGTACCGGTCAAGGGCAGCGAGTTCGAAATTGCGCTCGATACGTTGATCGTGGCGATTAGCGAGCAGCCCGAAGCCGACAGTTTCCAGGGTCTGCGCACCACCAAGTGGGGCACCATCGAAACCAACCCCGAGTCGCTCGCGGCGGGCAGGCCCGGCGTGTTCAGCGGTGGCGACGTGGCTCGCGGCCCCACCGGTGTCATCGAAGCCATCGCCGACGGCAAGCGCGCCGCCACGATGATCGACCGCTATCTCACGGGGCGACAGATGAAGCTGATCAAGAAGGTGAAGCTGCCTTCCATCTACATCGAGCCGGTGATGAGCGACGAGGACGACGAGTCTGAATCGCTCATCGAGCGCGCCGTCGAGGAAATGGTTCCGGTCGCCAAGCGGCGCGGGAGCTTCGTCGAAGTTGAAATGGGCTTGTCGCTGCAGGCAGCGACGGACGAAGCCAGAAGGTGCCTGCGCTGTGACTTGGACTTCACCCGACCCCTTTGATGGCGGCGGCTATCAGGAAGAAACAATCATGCTGACCATCGAAATCAACGGAAAGAAACTGGATGCCGACAAGGGCGAAACCATCTTGACGGTCGCCCGCCGCAACGGCATCGACATCCCGACCCTGTGCCACATGGAAGGGATGACGCCGAGTGGTGCGTGCCGGATGTGTGTGGTCGATGTGGAGGGATTCCCGGGCTTGCTCACCGCTTGCTCGTACCCGGTTGCCGACGGGATGAAGGTGCGCACGCACTCGCCGCGCGCCCTTGAAACCCGCCGCACCATCGTGCAGCTTCTGCTGGCCAATCACCCGGACGACTGCCTTTACTGCGGGCGCAGCTCGAACTGCGACCTGCAGGGGCTGGCGCGCGACCTGGGAATTGCCCGGCGTGAGTACCACGGCCAGCGCAGCAAGCGACCGCTCGACGTGTCGAGCCCGTCGCTTACGCGGGACCCCGAGAAATGCATCCTATGCGGTAAGTGCGTCAGGGTGTGCGAGGACATCCAAGGCGTGTCGGCTATCGACTTTGTCGGCCGGGGAAGCAAGACCGTGATCGGGACCGCGTTCTCGCGCGGGCTCGGCACTTCAAGCTGCATCAACTGCGGCCAGTGCGTGGTGGTGTGCCCGACCGGCGCGCTGATCGAGCGTTCGTACGTGGCCGAGGTGCTCGGCGCGCTTCGCGATCCCGACAAGTACGTGGTCGTGCAGCACGCGCCTGCAGTGTCGGTCACCTTGGCGGAGGAATTCGGGGTTGCGCCAGGCACCGACTGCGACGGACAGATGGTTGCGGCGTTGCGCCGGGCCGGTTTCAAGCGGGTGTTCGACACTAGCTTCTCCGCCGACCTGACCATCATGGAAGAGGCGTCCGAGCTGGTGCAGCGGATCACGACCGGCGGGAAACTACCGATGTTCACCAGCTGTTCACCAGGCTGGATCAAATTCATCGAGGAGTTCTACCCGGACATGCTCGGTCACGTATCGACGTGCAAGAGCCCGCAGCAGATGCTGGGTGCGATCATCAAGAGCTACTTCGCCGAGCGCGAAGGCATCGATCCGGCCAAGATTGTCAGCGTCTCGATCATGCCGTGCACGGCGAAGAAGTTCGAAGCCGGCCGGCCCGAGATGACCCAGAACTACGTGCCCGACGTGGACTTGGTCCTGACCACGCGCGAGGCGGCCCAGCTTCTGCGCATGAGCGGGGTGGGCATGGTCGGGATCGAGCCCGAAGCCGCGGACACGCCGTTCGGCGAGCGGTCTACCGCGGGCAAGATCTTCGGGGCTTCGGGCGGCGTCATGGAGGCCGCGGTTCGCACTGCGCACTGGATGATCACCGGCAAGGAGCTGCCGAACCTGGACGTGGCTCCTCTGCGCGGTTTGGAAGGCGCCAAGGAGCTGAAGGCCAACATCGGTGGTGTCGAAGTCGGCGCCGCGGTAGTCAGCGGCCTCGGCAACGCACGAGCCCTGATCGAGCAGATCCGGGCGGGCCGCAAGGACCTGCACTTCATCGAGGTCATGACCTGTCCCGGTGGATGCATCAACGGCGGCGGCCAGCCGCTGCATTCAGACAAGCAGGCGGTGATCGCGCGCATGAAGAAGCTGTACAATCTCGACAAGGACGCCAGCTTGCGGGTCAGTCACGACAACAAATCGGTCAAGCGCCTGTACCAAGAATTCCTGGGCGCCCCCCTCGGCGAGAAGAGCCATCACTTGCTGCATACGCACTACGCACAGAGAGAGGTCCTGGTGTAATCATGAACGAAGCAAAGACAATTCTGGTAGTCGACGACGACCTGGACATCCTCGACCAGTACGCCATCCTGCTCAAGGCGGACGGCTACAACGTCGTGCAAGCAAGCAGCGTGGCCGAGGCGGAAGAGACCATTCTGACGGTCCGGCCCGACCTGGCCATTCTGGACCTGATGATGGAGGACAAGGACGCCGGTTTTGTGCTGTGCAACCAACTCAAGCGTCTTTACAGCGACCTGCCGGTCATCATCGTGTCGAACGTCACGCCCATCACCGGGCTCGACTTCAGGCCGCGCAACCAAGAAGAACACTCGTGGGTGCGAGCCGATGCGATGTTGAGCAAACCCGTGGTGGCCGAACGCCTGCGCATGGAAATACGCCGCTTGCTCGGGCTGGGACAGGCCGCTGCTGCGGCGGCTCACCACTAGAAGGTGCAGATTGCGGGCTCGGTGAGGCAAACGGCATGCGAAGATGGAGATGTCCATGACCATCGCGCAGCCGAAATGCTTCACCAAGACCGTGAAAGACCGGTGCAAGGTCTGCTACAGCTGCGTTCGCGGCTGCCCGGCCAAGGCGATTCGCATTCTCGACCGGCAGGCCGAGATCGTTGCGGATCGCTGCATCGGCTGCGGCAACTGCGTGCGCGTGTGTACGCGCGGCGCGAAGAAGGTCGTCAACACCGTCCCGGACGTCGAAGCGCTCTTGGCCACCCATCCGAAGGTGGCCGCGCTGGTTGCGCCCAGCTTCCCCGCTGAATTCTTCGACGTCATCGACGAAAACGACGCCCAGGTCTGGGTCGGTATGCTGCGCAAGCTGGGCTTTGCGCTGGTTACCGAGGTGGGATTCGGTGCCGATCTGGTCGCCCATCGATATCGCAAGCTGCTCGACTCGAGGGCTTCCGGACAGCGCTACATCGCCACGACCTGCCCGGCGGTGGTCGGCTATGTGGAACGCTACTATCCCGATTTGGTCGGGCAGTTGGCCCCGCTGGTATCGCCCATGGTGGCCACCGCGCGCGTGCTGCGCGAGATGCATGGGCCCGACTTGCGCATGGTTTTCATCGGGCCTTGCCTGGCCAAAAAAGTCGAGGCCAGTATGGAAGAGCTGGCCGGGGAGGTGGACGCGGTAATCACCTTCGCCGAGTTGCGCGCGATGTTCGTGGCCAGAGACATTACGGCGGCCTCGGTGGCTGCCAGTGATTTCGATCCGCCTCATGCCGGTACCGGGACCTTGTTCCCGCTCAATCGTGGCCTGTTCCAGGCAGCGGGCATCAGCGAGGAGCTGGACAGCACCGAGGCGGTTGCGGCACACGGTGGGCCGGCCTCCTTCATCAACGCCATCGAGGAATTCGCCGGCGGCGAGGTGGACTTCGGGCTGGTGGAGGTGCTGTGTTGCAACGGCTGCGTGTCTGGACCGGGCATGACCACCAAAGAGAAGACGTTCCGTCGTCGGGCACGGGTCGCGAAGTATGCCAATGAGAGCAAGCACAACCGCGACGCCGACGAATGGCAGGCCCAGATGGATCGTTTCGCAAACCTGGATCTGTCGCGCAGGTTCCTGCCTTTCGACCAGCGCAGTATCACGCCGTCGGAGGACGAAATTCGCCACATCCTGCGCAGCATGGGCAAGGAGGACGAGACCGACGAGCTCGATTGTCGCGCCTGTGGCTATTCCACTTGCCGCGAGCACGCTATCGCCATCTACCGTGGCTTGGCGGAAACCACCATGTGCCTGCCGTACGTCATCGACCGCTTCGACCACACGGTGAGGCAGCTTTCCGAATCGAACCGTCAATTGGAGAGCACGCAGGAGCAGCTCATGCACTCGGAGCGGTTGGCCAGCATGGGCCAGCTTGCGGCGGGCGTTGCGCATGAGCTTAACAATCCGCTCGGCGTGGTTTTGCTGTATGCGCACCTTTTGCGTGAGGAGGCGGGCGAGGAGTCCGGCATTCGCAAGGAGCTGACCCTGATCAGCGACCAGGCCACGCGCTGCAAGCGTATCGTTTCGGACCTGCTCGATTTCGCGCGCGAGAACAAGCTCCTTCTTGAACCGATTCGGATCGAGGAGTTGGTCAAGCGAAGCCTGGCGGGGCTGCCGTTGCCGGCGAATGTGACTATCAACCTGGACCTTGCCCACATCCACCCCGAATGCGAGTGCGATCCGGCGCAGATGATTCAGGTGCTCACAAACCTGTACAGCAACGCCTTCGCCGCCATGCCCGACGGCGGGAGATTGACCATCACGACCCACGACGAAGGCGAGCGCCTGGTCATCAGCGTGCACGACACGGGCACCGGCATTGCCCCCGAGAACCTGAAACAGATCTTCCAGCCCTTCTTCACCACCAAGCAGATAGGCAAGGGCACAGGTCTCGGCCTGGCTGTCGTGTACGGCATCGTGAAAATGCACCGAGGCGATATCACCGTCGAATCGAATTCGGATCCCACCCGCGGTTCCACCTGGACGCGTTTCAAGGTGTCGATTCCGCACAACCAGGTCACGACCGACGTGCAGGAAAGGATTGGCTGATGCCCGAGCAGCTACGGATCCTGGTTGTCGACGACGAAGAAGGGATTCGCCTGGGCGTCGCGCGCGTGCTGGACAAGTACGTGGCTAGCTTTCCGGACATCGGGGCTGAGACCAGCTATCTCATCGAATCGGCTGGTACTGGAGAAGAGGCCATCGACCGACTGCACGACCGACCGCCGGATATCTTGCTGCTGGATCTGAAACTGCCGGGGATTGGAGGCCTCGACGTTCTGAAAGAAGCCCGCAGCTTGGAGCCGCCGGTACTGACCATTATGATCACGGCGTACGCATCGGTGACCACGGCGGTGGAGGCGACCCGCGGCGGAACCTTCGATTTTCTTCCCAAGCCATTCACGCCCAACGAAATCAAATCAGCGGTCAGGCGCGCGACGCGCGATCTGATACTAAGCCGGCAGGCCAAGAAGCTGGCCGCAGAGCAGCGACGGACGCGATTCGAAATCATCCGGGTGTTGGTGCACGAGCTGAAAGCGCCGCTTGGCGTGGTCGAGGGTTACTTGGGCTCGATTCTCGACGGGGTCGTCACCGACAAGGATACGCTGCAACGGGTGGTGAAACGGTCGATTGCGCGCATCCAGGGCATGCGCCAGCTGATCTTGGATCTGTTGGACGTCACCCGATTGGAAGCCGGCATGAAGGCGCGCGATTTCTCAACCGTGAGCCTGGGCGATGTGGCGCGCGACTCGATGGACAACTTGCGCGCGCAAGCCGAAGCGAAGAAGGTCACCATGGAGCTGGGGCCGAGCGCGGGGTTGGAGCTGGTTGCGGTTCGGGCGGAGATCGAGATCATCTTCAACAACCTCCTCACCAACGCCATCAAGTACAATCGCGAGGGCGGCTCGGTGGGGGTCGAGCTGGCGCGGCACGACGACGTGTTCGAGATTGTGGTTCGCGACACTGGCTTCGGGCTTACCCGGGAGGATGCCGCCAAGCTTTTCAACGATTTCGTCCGCATCAAAAACGCGCAGACCCGTGGAATTGAAGGATCCGGGTTAGGCTTGGCCACCGTGAAGCGCATCGCCGGCATGTATCACGGCGACGCCACCGTCTCGTCCGAGCCGGACAAGGGCAGCACGTTCACCGTCACGCTCAAGGCAACACTGCCAGAGAAGAAGACATAGACATGAAAGACCATCGCATCGTTGGCATTCACATCACCGACCGAGCAACCCATGCCGGGGAAGTGCAGCAGATTCTCAGCAAGTATGGCAAGAACATCCGAACCCGGCTCGGTTTGCACGACGTGAGCGAAGACTCTGCGTCGCCGAACGGCCTCATCCTCATCGAGGCGGTAGGTAGCAACCAGGAAATCGACGCCCTGTCCGACGAGCTTCGGCGCCTGAAAGGGATCCAGGTGCAGAGCATGTTCTTTTCGCATCCACAATGATGGGAACCCTCAAAGGGTTTCTAAACCCGAGGCCCCTGCCACCAGTCCAACCCGCCGCTCTCTACGCTCGGCCTCGCGCGCACTGGCTGCGGCCGGCAAAGCCGGCCTCCGCCTACGCGAAAGCGGCGGGTTCCGCTGGCCGTCCAGCCCAGGCGCGCTACGCTTGGGCGAGCAGGAAAGGAAGTTCTAGATGTTACCGCTATCGCAAACCCTGAGCCGTCACGCGGAAGACTTCATCGATGACGCTCGCCTGGAACGACTGGCGGGTGGCGCCGGCCTGGTGGACGTTGCGCGCCTGCGCGACGTGATCGCGAAGGCACTCGACAAGCAGGCGCTCTCCGTCGAGGAAGCCGCGGTGCTGTTGCACGCGCGGGATCCCGAGCTGCGGGAAGAAGTCTTTTCGGCCGCGCGCGATCTCAAGCAGCGCGTGTACGGCAATCGCATCGTCCTGTTTGCTCCGCTTTACCTCGGCAACCTGTGCGTCAACGACTGCGCCTACTGCGGTTTCCAGCGCAAGAACAAGGACGCCGTTCGCCGGACCCTGGGCATGGACGAGATCCGCGAGCAGGTGGTGGCCATGGAGAAGCAGGGGCACAAGCGCCTGATCGTGGTGTTCGGCGAGCACCCGCGCTACGACGCCGACTTCATTGCGACCTGCATTCGCGACATCTACGACACGCGGGTCGGCCACGGCGAAATCCGGCGCGTGAACGTCAATGCCGCGCCTTTCGATCACGCGGGCTTCAAGACTATCAAGGCGGCCGGCATCGGCACCTACCAGATCTTCATGGAGACCTACCACCACAAGGTCTACGCCGAGATGCACCCGCGCGGGACGCCCAAGGGCGACTACCTGTGGCGACTCGATGCCCTAAGCCGGGCCTTCGAGGTCGGGCAGGACGACCTCGGCATCGGCGCGCTGTTTGGCCTGGCCGACTGGCGCTTTGACGTGCTTGGCCTGGTAAGCCACGCGGTCTTTCTGAAAAGCCGCTACGGCTGTGGACCCCACACCATCAGCTTCCCACGCCTGCGGCCCGCCTCCGGCATGGAGATCAGCAAGCAGAACCTGGTCAGCGACGAGGATTTCAAGTTCCTCATCGCGGTCTTGCGGCTGGCGGTGCCGTACACAGGCCTGATTCTCACCGCGCGCGAAACCGCAGAGCTGCGCCGAAGCGCGATGGAATTCGGCGTATCGCAGATCGACGCCGGATCGTGCATCGAGCTCGGCGGCTACACCGAACAGACCTGCGGCCAGCGCATGGAGCGCGAACAATTCTCGCTCGGCGACCTGCGATCGCTCGACAAGGTCATTCGCGAATTGAGCGAGCAGGGCCACGTGCCCAGCTTCTGCACCGCCTGCTATCGCCTGGGCCGCACCGGCGAGCACTTCATGGAGTTCGCCATCCCCGGTTTCATCAAGCGCTTCTGCACGCCCAACGCTCTCACCACCTTCATGGAATACCTGGTCGACTACGCCAGCCCGGAGACCGCGAAGTCAGGCCTGGCGCAGATTCAGGTCGAGCTCGATAAGCTCGAAGACTCGCCCATGAAGCAGAAGCTGCTCGAGCGCCTGGCGAAGGTGAAAGAGACCAACGAACGCGACATGGTGTTCTGATGTCGAGCCTCGCGCCTGGTGGCCGTCACCCTTTGAAGTAGTCGTAGTCTCGCGCGTGGGGAGCGATGCGCTTCTCCAGCGAGCGCTTTTCGAGATCGGTCATGGCTGCGAATCCGTCAGCGACGGCCAGATTGGCGCGCACCTCGTCCACCGTCGAGCACCCCACCACGACGGTATCGGCGTAGGTTGCGGCATAGCGCAAAAGATCGATCGAGGCCGCCGCCCCGACAAGTCGTCCGCCGGCCAAAGCCTTCATCCCCACCACGCCCATGTTGCGCTTGCGTGCTTCCGCCACCACGGTCGGCAAGAACGGCCGATGGCGGCCATCGGCGGGATTGATGGCCACCAAGACCGTGTCGAAGGGAAAGCGTCGCATGGCCTCGAGCAGGACCTCGGGATCGTGGTGCCCGGTCACCCCGATGAAGCGAATGCGACCATCGGCCTTCGCCTGCAGAGCAGCTTGCAGCGCGCCGCCTTGTCCGGTGAGCACGTCCAGCTCGTCGATTTCGCGCACGTCGTGCATCTGCCACGTGTCCAGATGATCCGTGCCCAAGCGGCGAAGCGAATCGTCGAGGAGCCGGAGCGCCCGATCGCGCGTGCGCTCGTGGCATTTCGACGCCAATAGAACGCTCTCGCGGCTGCCCTTGCCGGCGGCGCGGAAGGCTTCGCCGTAGTAGTCCTGGCTTTGTTGGTACGCGGGCGCGGTGTCGCAGTAGCGCACGCCGAGCCGAAGCGCTTCGAGAATGACCGGCACCGCCTGAGGCGCGCGTCCGGTGGTGCGCAGAATCCCCTCGCCGCCGAGCGACACCGGCGACACCTGTGCGCCCGTCCCGCCAAGAGTTCTTGTCACGGTCGTCGATGCCATGGCTCGAAGGCTAGCAGCCCCAAAGCCTTGAGCTCGACCAAGAAACGCCGTTGCCGGTTGCAACATCCAACAACGCGGCGAGGTCCGCCTGCATGTAGAAGGCCAACGAAGCCGCATTCCTGGGCGTGGTCGACGCCATCACCGACATCAGGTTGATTGCATGTTGACCACATGCAGGTATCCTAAGGTCATGTCCAAGATGATTCAGGTCAGACACGTTCCCGACGACGTGCATCGACGCCTGACAGACCTTGCCAGACAGTCGCGCACGTCGCTGTCCGACTATTTGCTGGCTGAACTGGAACGGACGAGTCTGCGGCCATCCCCGAGGGAGATCCTGGCGCGGCTGTCGAAATTGCGACCGGTTGCCACACGTGTATCCATCGTGTCGACGTTACGAGAAGTGAGGGATCGGCACTGATCGTACCTGACGCTTCGGTCGTGGTGGAACTCCTGCTCGGCGGCAGGCGGGGGGCCGACATACATGCGCGCCTCGCGGAGGAGGAACAGCCCTGGCACGCGCCGCACTTGATTGAGGTGGAGGTGTGCCATGTCCTCCGGAGGTTGAATCTATCGCGGCAGGTGACGGATCTACGCGGACGGCAGGCGCTGCGAGACCTTTCGGCCCTCGGACTCTTCTTGCACGAAGACGGCCCGCTCTTGCCCCGCGCGTGGGTCTTGCGGGCCAATCTCTCTGCGTACGATGCGATGTACGTCGCCCTGGCAGAGGCCCTGCGCGTGCCTCTCCTTACACTCGACACCAAGCTGGCGAGGACGACCGGGCACGTGGCGAAAATCGAAGTCTTGTAGTGTCCGAACCCGTTGGGTCACGGCCACGGCGCCAGTCTCGCGGGGCGGCAGGCCACGCTCAACATGGCGGCGCCGATACCATCCGTCAGCGGTTTCCACGAAGACGCGCGCCACTTGCTCTCAAGAGGCCGGGAGCCAATTTTCGCACGTCTTGAGGTCGTTCTTCTCGTCGCCCCGCGGGCATCGACCGTGTGGGCGCAAGAAAGCATTGCCAGAACCGTCGAGAACGAGGACAACTTCACCCGCAGCTTGGCACGGCGACTGATGACAACACGCACAGCAGCATGGACATGAGCACCAACGTGACCGCAGCGAAATGCTGCCTCGCCGGGCTTCTGGGGATTCTCGCGGCCGGTCCGTCGGGGGTTGCCTCGGCCTCGGAGGAGCGCTCGTCTGCGCTTGACTACGGTCTGGCGCTGGGTGCGCTGCAGTTGCGCGACGATCTTTTGCGGCCCTTGCGCTGGAACGGCGGTCAAGCCGTGCTGATGGTGGGGCTGGAGGTGGACACGGGCAGATGGCTTCATCGCGCCGGCATCGAGCTCGGCGCCGGTCTGCTCCAGGATCGCTACGGCGACGGCGGCATGGTCGTCACCCAGAGCGCCCATTACGCGTGTCTGGCGCGGCTCCGCGCCGACCGGCGCATTCACGTGTTGGTGGGTGCCACCTACCGCTACGAATCTATCGACGCGTACTACTACGACTGGGACGATTCATTTCTGTACTGGATGACGTCGCACTCCATCGCGCCCACCGTGGTGTTGGAGACGCATCCCTGGCAGGGCCGCACCCTGCGTGCGTCGTTCGAGCTTCCCGTCGTGGGGCTGCTTTCGCGCCCGCCCAGCGAGCGCATCTACAAAGTGGAGCCGCTGCCCTACGTCTACCGCTGGCCTGCCTTGACCCACCGGAACCCAAGCTGGGCCGGCCCCACGGATCTCTTCGCGCCCACCTTGACCTCGACCTACGACCGCCAGTTCGGTCCCCACTCCGGCATGCGCCTCGGGTTGGATGTGTTCTTTCGCCGAACCGCCGAGCCGCGTCCCTTCTATGCGCTCGGCGAGACCGTGCGGGTGGAGCTTCGCCACGTCTTTTGAGCCAAAGATGGAACACGGATTTTCGCGTCGAAGTCTGCTGCGAAGGCTGGGGGCGGCTGCGGTCGGAACCACCTTGGGAGGCCCCGTCGCCTCGCTTGCCGGCTGCCTTCCCGAGGGGCGCCTCAAGCGCCCGTTCGAGATGACCCCCGAGGCCCGCGACGACGGCTGGCCGGTCGGTACGCCCGCCGACGTGGGCCTGGATCCGAGCGCGGTCGAAGCAGCCTACCGTCGCGTGTTCGACGAAGGTCAGTTGCCCAACATTCGCAGCCTGCTGGTCGCTCGGCACGGAATCCTGGTGGCCGAGGCCTACATCGCGGACCGTGGCGACCTGACCCGCGTGGCTGCCCTGATGTCAGCCACCAAGAGCGTCACCTCCACGCTCGCGGGCATCGCCATCGATCGCGGCGAGCTTGCCTCGCTGGAGGTGACCGTCGGCGATCTCTTCCCCGACAAGACCCAGGACCCCGGCAAGCGCGCCATTCGCCTGCGCGACGCGCTCTCCATGCGCGCGGGGATAGACTTTCCCAACTCCGACTTCTCCCTCGAGATGGAGTACGGCGACTCGGACGACAGCGTGGCCCACATCCTCAGCAAACCGATGGCGCAAGAGCCCGGGACGGTTTTCAAGTACACCGATGCCTCCGCGCACCTGGCCGGCGCCATGGTTCAGCGGGCGGTCGGCCGAACCCTGGACGACTACGCACGCGAGCACCTCTTCGCGGGTATCGGGGTCGAGCGCTTCGAGTGGCTCCACCACCGCGACGGCCTGGCCTACGGGGCTTACGGCCTGTTTCTCGCCCCGCGCGACTTTCTGCGCTTCGGCCAGGCGGCGTTGCGGGCCAAACGCCACGAGGCCGGCGCCCTGGTTTCGCCCGCGTGGATCGACGTGGCCACCTCGTTCCAGGTGAAGCCGAATTTCGACACCAGCTTCGACTTCGGCTTTCTCTGGTGGCTCGTCCCCGACGGCACGGCCTTCACGGCATCCGGCCACGGCGGCCAATTCGCGTACTCGGTCCCCGCGCTCGACCTCGAAGTGGTCGTGACCGCGGATCCGAACTCGAACGAAGACAGCGTCTCAGTCAACGTCGCGGACGCGAAAGCCTTGGCCGACATGCTTGCCAGCGGAGCGACATGAGACACCTCACAGGCGGAGCGAAAGTCGGAAGGACGTCTGCGGAATGTCCGGCAGACGACGCCTTGCCGCGGGACCTGGAAAACGGTCATGGTAGGCTCACCCCTGACTATGAGCACTTCTTCACCCGGCGACTTGGAAGGGCGGGCGGTCGCATTTTTTCGCGACTTGCAGGACCGCATCGTGGGGCAGCTGCAAGCGGCGGACGGACGGGCGTTTCGCGAGGACGCGTGGCAACGGCCGGGCGGCGGGGGAGGGCGATCGTGCGTGCTGGCGGATGGGGGGCTGTTCGAAAAGGCGGGCGTGAATTTCTCCGACGTGTTCGGCGAAATGCGGCCGGACTTCGCCAAGAGCTTGCCGGGCGATGGAATCGCGTTTCGCGCCACCGGGATCTCGCTGGTGCTGCATCCGCAGAGCCCGCGCGTTCCCACCGTGCATGCCAACCTGCGCTTCATTCGTCGCGGCTCGTCGGCGTGGTTCGGCGGCGGCACGGATCTGACGCCGTACTATGTGGTTGCGGAAGATGCGCGGCTGTTCCACCAGTCGCTAAAGCAGATCTGTGGTCGTCACGAAGGCTCGCTCTATTCGCGATTCAAGCCCTGGTGTGATCGCTACTTCTTCCTCCCTCATCGCAACGAGCCGCGCGGGGTGGGCGGCATCTTCTTCGACTACCTTGGCGCAGGCGCCGAACGAACGGCGGGCGAGCCGGAGCCGCCAACCCCGAGCGCATGGGAAAGCGACCCCGAGCGGGTGTTCGCGTTCGTGTGCGATCTCGGCACGCATCTCATGGATGCGTACCTGACCATCGCTTCACGTCGCCGCGACGAGCCCTGGAGCGAACGCGAGCGCGAGTGGCAGCTTGTGCGCCGAGGACGGTACGTGGAATTCAATCTGGTCTACGACCGCGGCACGTTGTTTGGCTTGCGCACGGACGGCCGCGCGGAATCCATCCTGATGTCGTTGCCCCCCGAGGTGAAGTGGCGCTACGCCGCTGCGCCCGAACCGGGCTCCGCCGAGGAACGGTCGCTGGCCGACATCTGCGCAAGGCGCGACTGGGCATCCGATTGAAGAGTCGTACTTGACGAGCGTGGATCTTCAGCGCATTCTACCGGTACACATGCGATTGACGTCTCTGCTTCCTCTCTCGGGACTGCTGCTTAGCAGCGCGAGAGAGGTCTGAGCGCAAGCGCCGACACCAAACCCTCTCTCGCGGAATCCGGAGAGGGTTTTGGTTTATCTGGGCCAGGGCCGTCTCCGAGCAACCCCAAGACAAAGGAGACGCAAATGTTCGATGCCCGAAAGTACCAGCCCCTGACGACCCCCGACTTTTCTGCGCGCACGTGGCCCCAGCGCGAGCTCGACCGTGCGCCCGTGTGGTGCAGCGTGGACCTGCGCGACGGCAACCAGGCGCTGGCCGAGCCGATGGGGCACGAGCGCAAGCTCCGCCTGTGGGACAAGTTGGTCGCCATCGGATTCAAAGAGATCGAAGTGGGATTTCCCGCCGCCTCGCAAACCGATTTCGACTTCGTCCGGTTCCTGGTGGAAGAGCGACGCATTCCCGACGACGTCACCATCCAGGTCTTGACCCAGGCCCGCGAATCACTGATCAAGCGGACCGTCGAATCACTGCGTGGCGCACGGCGAGCTATCGTTCATCTCTACAATTCGACCAATCCATTACAGCGGCGGGTGGTGTTTCGCATGGGGCGGGCCGAGGTGCGCGATCTCGCGGTTCGGGGCGCGCGCCAGGTGATGGAGCATGCCGCCGAGGTGCCCGACACGGAAATTGTGCTGGAATACTCGCCCGAGAGCTTCAGCGCCACCGAGCTGGACTTCGCGGTCGAAGTGGTGGACGCGGTGGCGGATGCGTGGAATCCGTCGCGAGAGCGCAAGATGATCGTCAACTTGCCTGCCACGGTCGAGTCATCGACGCCCAACGTGTACGCCGACCAGATCGAGTGGATGCACACGCACCTCCGCCGTCGCGATCAGATCGTGCTGAGCGTGCACACCCACAACGACCGCGGCTGTGCGGTGGCGGCTGCTGAATTGGCCATGCTGGCGGGCGCCGAGCGCGTGGAAGGAACCTTGTTCGGTAACGGCGAGCGGACCGGAAACACGGACTTGGTGACCGTGGCGCTGAACCTCTATTCTCAGGGCATCTCGCCTGGGTTGGATTTTTCGGATTTGCCAGGCTTGGTCAAGACCGCGGAGGCGTGCAATCAAATGCCCGTGCCCGCCCGGCAACCCTACGCGGGCGAGCTGGTCTTCACCGCGTTTTCGGGCTCGCACCAGGACGCCATCGCAAAGGGGGTGGCGGCCCGCGTGCGCGAGCCCGGGGGCCTGTGGGAGGTGCCGTACTTGCCGATCGATCCCGCCGACGTTGGGCGCGCCTACGAGCCCGTCATCCGAATCAACAGTCAGTCGGGCAAGAGCGGTGTGAGCTATGTGCTCGACCATGTCTTCGGCTATCGGGTGCCCAAGGAGCTGGCGGTTGAATTGAGTGGGCGGGTGCAAGAGATTACCGATGCCACCGGCAAGGAATTGGCGCCGGCGGAGGTGCTCGACATCTTCGAGCGCACGTACTTGGCCGCGTCCGGTCGCTTTGGGTTGGCCGACTACCAAGTCGAGCACAAGGGCGAACGCCGCTGCCAGGTAAGCGCGCGCGTAGCCGATACGGGCGCAGAAGTGGCGGTTCGCGGGGAAGGAAGCGGCCCTATCGACGCCTTCGTCGCGGCGATGGTGGCGCATTTTGGAAAGCCGGCCGGCGTGGTCGACTACAGCGAGCACGCGATGGGCGGCGGCGCCGACGCCGAGGCAGTGGCCTACGTGAGGCTGGAAGCGGAGGGTGGCAGGCGCGCATTCGGCGTAGGGCGGGACCGCGACATCGTGAAAGCCTCGCTGGTGGCAGTCTTGCGGGCGCTCAATGTGGTGATCGCCACAACCTAGCCACGCGTCTGGCCTCGGCCGCAGTTCCGGCACCGGCTGCGATCGGCTATCATGCGCACCGTCGATGGATCGCATCTTCCCTGCACGGTGGCGTGCCGAGGTGTGGCTTTTTGTGGCCATTGCTTCGCTCTACTTCTTTTCGACCAGCAGCGCTCGGCCGTGGGGGGATGCCACGCCGGTTTGGGAGGTGGCCGACAGCATTGTTCACGCGCACAACTTCCACCCCGAGACCCGCTGGCCACCGACGCTGCCAGATGGCAAGGACGGTCAGCTCTACGGCCTTGCACCGCTCCTGCAGGTGTTGGTGCACGTGCCGGGCGCGGCGCTGCAGCGGAAGCTCTCGGTGTGGTTCCCCGAGTATTGGGCGCTGGCGTGGCGGTTGACCGCGCACCTGGCGCCGACCCTGCTCGGGACTTTTTGCTGCGTGCTCTTCTTCGGCATCTGCAGGCGCCTCGGCATGCGCCCGCTGGCAGCGGCACTGACGACGCTGGCGCTGGCCTTCGCCTCGTCGGTCTGGGTGTATTCGCGCTACGCGTATTCGGAGGCGCTGCAGATGCTCTGCTTTACGGGGATGTTCGGCAAGGTGCTCGACGTGCGCGAGCGGCCGACCTGGCGGGGCGCGTCCATTCTCGGTGTGTGGATGGGTCTTCTGGTCAACGCGAAGCCGGTGTTTCTTGTGTCGGCCGCGGGCGCCGGCCTCTTCTTGATTTGGTCGTTACGCAGGAACTGGCGTGCCGTCGTGGTGGTGGCTGCCGCCGCCAGCGCCAGCGCGATTCCGCTCGGAGCGCTCTACCTTTGGTACAACTACCTGCGCTGGGGCAGCCTGACCTTTACGGGCTACGGGGTTGCGGTTTCGGCGGTGGGGATCGCCGCGGGGCCGGGCCTGCACGAAAATGCGCTGGTGGGATTGTGGGGCATGCTCCTGTCACCTGGCAAATCGATCTTCCTTTACAGCCCGCCGCTCCTGGTGTCGCTGTTCGCGTTCGGTCGCTTCGCCAAGCGCTTTCCCTATCTGGTCCTGGCGATGGTGCTGACCGTTCTGCCGGCGCTCTACATCCACGCGCAGATGATCTCCTGGGCGGGCGACTACGCGTGGGGCCCACGCTACACGGTGTTCGCGCTTCCCGTCCTTTTCTTGCCGGCCGGTTTTCTGCTGGACGACTGGCTGGAAACGCTGGCCGGCCGGCGACGGTGGCTCGGCTTGGGCGCCCTGGCGTTGGCGTTTCTGCTCGGGGCGGGCGTGACCTACCTCGGAAACGCCATCTACTGGGACCATTTTATTCGGGTCGAGGCCGAGGCGACGCAGGCGTGGCTTGGAGTCCCCAACCGCAAAGGCGACAGCGTGAGCGCTCCCGGGGCGCCGTGCTCGGTCTGCTTCGAGTCCCTCTATTCTCTACACTGGCTTCCGCCTTTTCAGCACATTCTCGGGAATCTGTGGTTGCTCACCCACTTGCCGTTCAAGGACGACTGGGTGAAGGCGGAAAAGGACGCCCCCTGGCGCCGCTACACCAACCTGCAGGTCGACATCCACGAAAACTACGCTCGCGCCTATGTGGACTGGTGGTTCGTGGAGTATCGGCAACCGTTCCCGAAGCTCGCCTGGAGCCTGATGATAGCTTTGCCGGGTCTCAGCCTAGCGGCGCTGATCTTCTTCTTCCGTGAAATCCGTCGGATCGCCCGAATCCCTCGGCCCACTGAACGGAATCTGCCCGCAAGACCTCCGGTTGCTGAGGCCCCATGCTAGGGCCGCGCCGAAGAATTGCATCGCTGGCTAGCCTTGTCCTGATCGCGGCAGTGCTTGCACTTTATGGAAAGCATGTGTGGTGGAACTTCACCGGATATACGATTGATGATGCTGCCATTTCGTATGCTTATGCAAATAATATCGCCGAGGGACACGGCTTCCGTCTGACCCCCAACTCCAATCCGGTCGAGGGATTCTCCAACCCGCTGGAAGTCTTAATGCTCGTGCCGTGCCGCTGGCTGGGCGCGAATCTGGACAACGCCGCCAAGGCTCTCAATGTGTGGGCCGTGGTGGTCGCGGCCGGATTGATGGGGCTCTTCCTCTGGCGCAATCTTGAGGGGCGAGCGCGGCTTTGGGTCCCGGTTCCCGTCGCCTTCGCCTTCCTGTGGCCAACCTTCAACCACTGGATTGCGGCCGGATTGGAAGGAGGCCTCCTGTGCGGCCTTCAGATGGTGTCTGTGCTTCTTCTGGCCCTGCCGCTCGCGCAAGCCTGGCGCGACGACGCCCTTGCCGTGGTGGCCGTCCTGCTGGTGCTGGTCAGGCCCGAGGGAATCGTGTACGGCACGCTGGCAGTGCTGGGGCGGCTTTTCATTCCCGGCCGGCGCTGGCGATGCGCGGGCATCTTCGGGGTCGGCTGCCTGCTGGTATTGGTAGCGCGCTTCGCACTGTTCCTGCAATGGCTGCCCAACACCTTCTACGCGAAGATGAACAACCAGACCACGTGGCAGTCGGGGTGGGGTTACGCGCGGACGTTCTTCGTCGTTTATGGCCTGCCATACTTCATGTGCGGTCTGCCTGCCTTTGCGCTGCTTGCCCCTCGTACCCGGGTTGCCTCGCTAGTGGCGCTGGCACAGACGCTGTTCGCAGTCGTCTTTGCTGTCATTGCGGGCGGTGATTGGATGCGCCACTGGCGCTTCATGCAGGCGATAGAGGGCCCGTACTGGGTGCTGTGCGGGCTGGGCCTGTTGGGGGTTCTGACCTGGCGGCCGTTACGCTTCGGCGCGTGGGTTGCTTCTACTCGCAGCAACCTGCTGTTGCTGTCGCTCTTGCCGATGGTCTTCTTCGGACTCCACGGCTGGAAGCAACGGGTCCATACCTGTGCAACAGATCACGATCTCGACATGCGCCGGATCGCCAAGGTCGGCACTCTCTATCATAAGCTCGGGGATCAGCTGGATCTGGGCCGGCCGCTGCTCATCGCGGACGTAGACGCCGGCGGCATGTCGTTTCCGCCTGGGATCGACGTGCTCGACATGGGGGGACTTGGGGATCTTACCTTTGGGTACGATTGGACCCGACGCCCGACTGCCATTGTCGACTACTTCTTTGACTATCGTCGCCCGCACACCATGCACACCCACGGCGGATGGGTTGATGGGCGGCCCATGCACAGTTTGTCTCCGTTTGATCGCCAGTACCGGGTGATGGGGCAGAAGCTGATGGACCAGCTTTCCGTCTCATGGCTGACAGCTATTCGCGCGGATCTGGTCGATCCACCGGCGGCACCGATCATGCCCGTGCAGATCAGGCTGGGCGGTATACTCGTGCTCGGCTTCTCCTCGTTGCCCGACCCGCAGGGGCACGAGGTCCTTTTCATTCACGCGCTGCAGGCGGAAAACGCCGAGCCACCCGCCCTCAAGGTGATGGGTGCCGACGGTGCCTCGCATGACGTCGGCTGGCATTCCCAGCAAGACGTCAAGCATGGCCCGCCTGGAACCTTCCTGTTGGGCGTGGTTCGCTTGCCGCCGGCCTCGCTTCCCATCACCATCCGCCCCGGCGAGATCCAGCTTACCGATTGGCCGAGCATCGAGATCGGGCTAAACAGCGCCGAGGCGTTGTCGCGTCTGCCGCTCTTCCGGCTGGCCGGCCTGCCCACGCCGCTTTGCCAACCCGCCGACCTATTGGCTGCCTACGCGAGCGCCGGTGCACGAGCGCGCGGGGCCAGGCTGCTCGCAGATTTGTGTCGGGGGGGCCTGTCGCGTGGTGCTCGTGCAGCGCTTGCAAACGAGATTTCGCGCGAGGCGCGCTCGCAGAACGACGCCCAAGATCGCTACGACGCACTTCGGGTGTTTGAATCGCTGGGTCTGCCCACGTCGACCTTTCAGATGGGTCTGATTGGCCGCGCTCGCAGCACGCCCTACGACGAGGTCGCAGGGGCGTGGGCCGATCGGATGCTGAAGACACCGCTGCCGGCGGCAGCCCAGGTGCGGGCTGGGTTGGCCGCGCTCGTGTTGGGTGGCCAGTACGACAAGGCGATCCTCACGGCGCTGGCACGCGGATTCACCACGGTACCTGAGGCTCGCGATCCCCTTTGCCTGTCGGTGAAGGCCCTGGGGCTGCAGCCGTACCTATTGTCCCAGCTTCGTTGTCCAGACCGGATCGAGGCGCACCTGCGCGTCTTGCGCCAGGGGTTCGAGGATGCATCGGATGGTAGCCTGCACTTTGACGAAGCGGCGCGGGGATGGCTCGTGTCAGAGCCGTCGGTGCCGCGCGTGGGAGGGCAGGGCCAGGCGATGCTCTTCGTTCCCGCCTGCAACGCGAGACCGTGTCCCGAAATGGTCTGGGGGCCCCTGGCTTGGCCGGGGCGCTACTTTGGTGCGCTCGCCACCGGTGCAAAGGCAGGGGGGACGATCGTCGTCGAGGCACACCAGGGGACGCGCTGGGTGGAAATTGCCCACCTGACCGTGCCAGTCAACGAGGATATTCTGTTTCCCGCCGGGGTCATTCTGCCCGAGGTCTCTTCTTCGGAGGTGCGAGTTCGCGTGTCCAACCGGTCGCACACGCGGGCGATGACCGTCGATGCACTGACCTTTCTCGATCTGGACTAGGGCCTCGACCGCGACGTTCTGCAACCATCTGGCTTGGTCTTTCGCGCGCCGGCGTCCTGCGGTCGAGGCACTAGCTATCTCTGGGCTCGCGTATCCGACGTTGCTATGCTCGCCTCACATGCTGTCTCTCTTTCGCGAAGTGACTCTGCTATCGGCCCGGCGTGCTGCGCGTGCTTGGCCAGTGGCGCTGTCGTTCTTTGTTTACGCCGCAATCATGCTCGCGGCGGCCAACCTATTGGCGCCGCTTGGGATGATCGGCGGCCTGGTATTGGGTTTGGTGTTGGCAGCGTGCTGGTCCAGCTACCTAGAGCTCGCCTCGCAGGCGGTGGCGGGCAGCAAGATCCGGCTCGGTTGGCACGAATTTCGCCGCACCTTTGTTGCGCGGCTGTGGGACGTGGTCAGCGTGATGTTCGCCTTTTGGATCATTTCTTTGTTGATGGGCCCTGCGCTTCGGGGGCCGAACGGCGAGCGCGTGGCCGCTATCTTCGGATTGGCGGTGGCATTCTTCTTCAACGCCGTGCCCGAGCTCTTGTACCAAGGCCATTCGCGGTCGTTCGCTCTGCTCGTGGAGTCGGGGCGCTTCATGATCGCGAATCCCGTGGTTTGGCTTCTGCCCAACGTCGTGTTCGCGTCGTTGCTCCTGTTGCCGACCGGCCGGCTGGCTGTCGAGCGGCCTGCCGAGCTGCTGCTGGTCTTCGGTGGCACCTTCTCTTCGCCGCTTGGGCTGGCCGCGATGGTCACCGCCTGGCCCACCTGGACATGGCCACTGATTCTATTCGGCCTACACTACGCGATGGTGTTTCGCGGAATCTTGTTCCAGAAGTTGTCGTCGGGGACCGGCAATGCGCGCCTACGCGCTTTCCGGGCGAAGATGAAGGGCTAGATCCCCATGTTCGACAGGGTGTCCGCGATCTGGTTCACCATCTCAACCAGATGCGGATGGGTCGCCTCGATCTGACGCACGGACGAGGACAAGGCATGGGCAACTTGCAAGGTCGAGCTCGGCGGCTGCGCGCCCGGCGTAACCGACGAGACCTCCGCCTTCAGGCCGGCCACGATCTCTAGCAACTCCTGCCGTGTTGTTTCGGGTATTCCGGCGGACGTGCGTAGCGCATTTTCGAGTTTGGCAAGATGATCGGGCGTCATGACGGGCCGATTCTACTACCGTTTGCCTGTCCTATCTTGTCGCATTGGCAAAGCGCAGCCGGGAGCTTCGACTTCCTAACCGCACGGATAGTCCAGCCATCATTGCTCGGGACCGTTCCTGGGACACCGCATGCGGGCATTTACTGACGGAAACGGCTAAGCTGGCGCCATGGCGAGCTTGGCACAGCTCCGCAACTTGTTTCCCATTACCCAGACCTGCCATTACCTGAACCACGCGGCGGTATCGCCCACCTCGACACGCGTGCGTGACGCGGTCAAGGCGTGGGTGGATGACCTCACCTCGTACGGCATGGCGAACATCGCGGATTGGGTGCGCCGGGAGCGCGAGACCCGCTCGACCGCCGCTCGCATCCTGGGTGCGTCGCCCGATGAGATCGCATTCGTGCGCAGTACCTCGCACGGACTTGGCGCGTTCGCCGAGGGGCTGGCATGGCAACCGGCGGACGAGGTCGCCGTCTGCACCGAGCTTGAGTATCCCGCTAACGTATATCCGTGGATGCATCTTGCGGATCGCGGGGTGGTCGTGCGCCCCATCGCGCCCACGGCCGGCGGGGTAGTTGTCGACGAGGTTGCCAAGGCGGTCGGCCCACGCACGCGACTGGTGTCGGTGAGCTCGGTACAATTTGCGACCGGCGTGGCGACCGATCTGGAGGCCATCGGCAGCTTCTGTCGCGAGCGCGGGGTGCTCTTTTGCGTGGACGGGATTCAAAGCGTGGGCGCGTTTCCCATCGACGTTGCGAGAGCGAAGATCGACCTGCTCTCGGCCGATAGCCACAAGTGGCAGCTCGGCCTTCCGGGTGTCGGCGTGGCGTACGTTCGGCGTGACGTGCTTCCCAGGCTGAGGCCGTCGGTGGTCGGCTGGAAGAGCATCAAGACCCCGCTCGACTTCGACCACTTGAGCTTCGTTCTGCGCGACGACGCTGCCAAGCTGGAGGAGGGCACGCAGAGCTTCGCCACGATTCTCGGCCTCGGCGCCGCCTTGGTCTTGCTCGAAGAGGTCGGGATTGACCGAATCGCCGCCCACATCGCCGACTGGCTCGACCAGGCGGAAACGCCGCTGGCCGCCCTCGGACTCGATCCGGGCCCCGATCGAGCCGTGCGCAAGGGCATCCTCACCTTTCGCGCGCCCACCGGAACGGCCGAGGCGTTTGCGATCCGCGCGCAGCACGCCGGCGTCATGCTTTCAGCCCGTCGGGGACGTGTGAGGGTCTCTCCCCACTTTTATAGCGACGCCAGCGATCTGGGCGCGCTTGTCGACTTGCTTCGTTCTTGAGTCGGCGCGCCTCCGCCCCAGAAACACGAAAGGCCTCCTGGCAGCGCCAGAAGGCCCACGTGGTCGGTAGAGCTCGCTCTACTTCTTCTCGGCCTTGGCGGGAGCGGCCTTCTCGGCTTTTCCTTCCTTCTCGGCCTTGGCGGGAGCGGCCTTCTCGGCTTTTTCTTCCTTCTCGGCCTTGGCGGGAGCGGCCTTCTCGGCCTTTTCTTCCTTGGCGGCCTTGGCCTTCTCAGCCTTCTCTTCCTTCTCAGCCTTGGCCTTGGCGGCCTTCTCTTCCTTCTCGGCCTTGGTCTTGGCGGCCTTCTCTTCCTTCTCGGCCTTGGCAGATTCTGCCTTCTCCTTAGCGGCCTTGACCTTCTCTTCCTTCTCGGCCTTGGCCTTGGCGGCCTTTTCTTCCTTCTCGGCCTTGGCCTTGGCGGCCTTTTCTTCCTTCTCGGCCTTGGCCTTGGCGGCCTTTTCTTCCTTCTCGGCCTTGGCCTTGGCGGCCTTTTCGGCCTTTTCTTCCTTGGCAGCCTCGGCCTTACCGGCCTTCTCAGTCTTCTCTTCCTTGTCGGCCTTCTCAGCGGCGGGCTTTTCAGCCTTCTCCGCGGGCTTGGCCGCCGCCGGAGCAGCCGCGGCATGTGGAGCCGCCGGCTTCGCAGCGGGAGCTGCTGGTGCTGGTGCCGCCGCAGGCTGCGCGAAAGCGAGACCCGACAATGGCAGCAATGCCGAAACCGAAAGAACCATGAGTAGACGCTTCATCGATTGTCCTCCACGAGTGTAACGTTGGACTGCGGGCGCATCATACAGATGTGACGGAGTATTTCCACCCTTACGCGGTGGAAATACGAAACTTAATGGCTCGCCGTGGCAGAGGGTGTTTCGCCGTCGGCGAGGTCCGAAGAGCCGGTTGAGGAAGCGGGTCGGCAAGAACGCCACGCTTGAGCGTCACTCGGGCTTCTGCGACCATAGCGGCGAAAGGACTCCGTTCCATGCGGAAAGTGAAGATAGTTTGCACGCTCGGCCCTGCCACGGCGGGGGTGCCCCGGCTGGTTGAGTTGATTGAAGCGGGCATGGATGTGGCGCGACTCAACTTCTCGCACGGTGACTACGCCGCCCACCAAAGCATGTTTTGCGATGTTCGCGCCGCGGCAAGACAGGTGGGTCGCCCCATCACCGTGTTCGCCGATCTTTGCGGACCCAAGATTCGCGTGGGCAGGATGCAGGGCGGGCAGGTGGTGCTGCAGAAGGGAAAAACGCTCGTGCTCGGCACTGGCGAATTCCTGGGAACCGCTGAGCGCGTGCCCCACACCTACCTGCCATTGGCACGTGACGTGAAACCCGGCGATCCGATCTTGCTCGACGACGGGCTGTTGCAGCTCCGGGTCGATTCGATTGCCGGCGACGATGTGGTTTGCCGAGTTGTCGACGGCGGCATGCTCAAGGACAAGAAGGGGATGAATCTTCCTGGCTCGGCACTTTCCGTCCCAGCGCTGACCGATAAGGACAAGCAGGACATCGTTTTCGGTCGCGAGCTTGGCGTCGATTGGTTCGCGCTGTCGTTCGTGCGCAATCCGCGGGACCTGGAGGAAGCCAAGGCACTTTCCGGGGGCATTCCCATCATCGCCAAGATCGAAAAGCCGGAGGCGGTCAGCAACCTGGACGCGATTCTCGACGCCGCCGACGCGGTCATGGTGGCGCGCGGCGACCTCGGCGTCGAGGCAGGACACGAGAAGGTGCCCCTGGTTCAGAAGCGCATCCTGCGCGAGATTAAGCTGCGCGCGAAACCGGGCATCACCGCGACCCAGATGCTCGATTCCATGATCAAGAACCCTCGCCCGACGCGCGCCGAGGTGTCGGATGTCGCCAACGCGGTCCTCGATGGGACCGATGCCGTGATGCTGTCCGCGGAGACCTCGGTGGGCGACTATCCGGTCGAGGCGGTCAAGACCCTGGGCAGGATCATCGACGAGATCGAGCAACACGAGAACTACATGACAGAGGGGAAGGATCGACCCGACGTGCGCGAACGGACCTTTTCAAGCTCGATTGCCGACGCTGCCGCGGAGATCGCCGAGGATCTGCGCCTGGCCGCCATCGCAGTCTACACGGAAAGCGGGCACTCGGCGAGCTTGCTGTCGGCGCAGCGCCCCTTGGCCAACATCGTTGCGTTCTCGCGACACGAGAAGATCCTCGGCCGGCTCGGCCTGCTGTGGGGCGTGCGGCCTCTGTTCGGTGAGTGGGTCGAGGGCGTGGCTGGCGTGGTCAACCAGACCGAACAGGAGCTTGTGCGCCATGGCCTCGCTCAAGTGGGGGACGACATCCTCATCACCTTCGGTATGGTTCTCGGAGCTGAGCCCTTCCAGACCAACCTGCTCAAGCTGCACAAGGTGAAAGCACCGTAAGTCGGGTCTTTCGCGGCCCGGTTCAGGCTCTGGCTTCGCCGTCACGCCTTACGGGTTAGGCTGGCGGCCAGAATCTCCAGGCCGGACGCCTTGCCGGCCGCGGTGAGCGCGAAGGTCGGCCGCGGTTGGCCCGTGCGTTTGTCAGGCGATCCGGTGTGGCGTTCGACAAGCCCGGCGGTCTCGAGATCATGGATCGCGTCTGCAAAGGTCTGATCGTCAAGCTGGACTTGCCCATCGGTCCAGTCGCGGACCTTGCGGATGATCTCGGCCCCATCGCTTTCGCCGGTGACGAGAACCCTCAGCAGAGCGGCTTGTGGTGTGACGGCCGGTTCCCGACTCATGCGATGCCTTGCGCGCAGCTAGGACTTGTCGTCATCGTCGTCTTCTTCAGTCGACTGACGGCGAAGCAGCTCGAAGGTCAGGGTGCTTTCAATCGACGATTGAACGGGTACCGTGACGTCGTCGAGAATCTCGCGAGGAGCGGCCGGGCTTGGTTGCTCTTCGTCTGGCGGGTACTTGTCGGAGGTTTCACAGGCGGGAAGCTCGCGTGTCTTGTCGAGCTCTTGCAACGGCATGACGATTGGTACGCCATCGGCGGCCACGGGCACGCGCACGGTCTTCTTCATCGTCATGGATTAGCCCCCAATGCGTCAGAGAGGCGAACTGAAGACATTGTACTACGTTCGCCATGAATCGTCGCCACTCTGATGCGAGTTCTTGCGCGACGAAGCGAATGGTGCTGTGCCTTCCGGGGCTTGCGCGATGGGCGTGCATGCGATGCGCGGAACGAGTATGAAAGGGACCATGGCTGACAAGAACGAGCAGGAACAGGATTTTGCTTCCCTCTTGGCCGAATTCGAACGCCGGGAAGGGACCGGCGATCGGCGCCGCGCGGGGGTCGGTGACAACGTGCGGGCTAGGATCGTGCGCATCGGGCACGACGCGGCCGTGGTCGAGATCCTGGGCAGCAGGGCAGAGGGCATGATCGATCTCGAACAGCTTCGCGATACCGACGGCAATCTTGCCGCGAAAGTCGGAGACGAAATCGAAGCGCGCGTGGTGGAGGACATGGGGAAGGCGGGGTGTGTTGTTCTGCGCAAGGCGATGGCCCGTGGTCCCGAGGCGAAGGCGGAGCTGGCCCAAGCGGCCGAGCTCGGCCTGTCGGTGGAAGGCACGGTGACCGCGGTGAACAAGGGTGGCGTGGAAGTCATGGTCGCCGGGGTACGCGGCTTCTGCCCGATCTCACAACTCGAAGCGCGCCACGTGGCTGACGCCAACGAATACGTGGGGCGCAAATTCCAATTCCGAGTGACCCGCTACGAAGCCGACCGGCGCGGCATGAACCTGGTGGTGTCTCGCCGGGCGTTGCTGGAAGAGGAAGCCCGCGGACGTGCGGAAAAGCTGCGCGCCAAGTTGACGGTCGGCAGGGTTCTACCCGGCGTGGTCTCCAGTATCAGGGACTTCGGCGCCTTTATCGACCTCGGCGGAATCGAAGGCATGCTCCACGTGTCCGAGCTGAGCTTTTCGCGCAATCAACGCCCGAGCGAAGTGCTGGCGGTCGGGCAGCAGCTCGAGGTGCAGGTGCTGAAGATCGAGAAGACCGACGATCCCAAGCGACCCGAGCGGATTTCGCTGTCTTTGAAGTCGATGCAGCGCGATCCGTGGGATGACGTGAGCGCTAGCTACCCCGCTGGCACCCAGGTGGTCGGTAAAGTGGTTCGGGTCGAGCAGTTCGGCGCCTTCGTTGAATTGGGGCCGGGCGTGGAGGGGCTGGTGCATGCCTCCGAGCTGGCTTCGGGCAAGCAGGTTCGCCACGCGCGCGAAATCTGCAAAGTGGGCGACAACCTTACGGTGACGGTCCTGGCTCTGGATCACGAACGGCGTCGCATCTCGCTCGGGCTTGGCGAGCGCGGTGACGTTGTCTCCGAGGAAGACAGGGCCGCGGCACGAGTCGCAGGTGGCTCAGGTGGCTTTGGCACGCTGGGCGATCTGCTGCGTTCCAAGAAGAGCTAGCTGCTGCCGGAGCCGGTGCTCGGAGCTGGCCGACCGCGTCGCCTGGGCAATCGGCGCCGATGAGGTAGAATAGTGGGGTCGCACGCTCCGTGCGACGCGGCCCGAGCGCAGAGAAGATCGATGCTCTCAGTGCATGACCAGCGACCCGCCCACATCACGGTGGAAGGCCACCTGACTCTCTCTGCCACCATCAACTGGCATCTGGCCGCGCGGAAGGTCGACCTGCGGGCGCTCTTGAGGGTGATCCTCGGGCCCGCCAAGGTTACGAACCAGGACACCTTGCTGGAGGCGCTCAATTACCTGCACCATGCGTATGGCGACCGCCGCCGCAAGAATGGGCCTGCAGCGGTGCTGCACTGCCTGCGGATTGCCGCGGTGCTGGCCAGGATTATGCCAGCGCCGACCACTCTGGATTTGCTTGGGGCGTTGCTGCACGACAAGGAAGAGGATCTGACGCGGGAAGAGCTGGGCGCCGCGGAATGGGATCGTTTGCAGGCAGAGTTCTCTCGCGTGCTCGACAAGATCGATTCTAACCATCGCTGGTTCTTGGGAGAACGCATTGCCCTCTTGTGGAGACAAACCTCGCAGTCGTACTACCAGTATCTCGGCGTGATTCTTTCAAAGGCGCGCGCCATGCCGGATCTCTTGCGCTGCAAGCTTGCCGATCGCCTGGATAACACCTTAGACATCGCCGTGCAGCGCGCACCGATTGAGCAGAACGCGTTCTTCGAGCTAGCATTCCGCACGATGTTCCTGGCCGGTTACCAGCCGGTGAGCGATGACGGCGGGGTGGCGCCGGATATGGAGGCCTGCGTCCTGCTCGTGTCTCAGCTGTTCAAGAACGTGGTGCTGATGAGCATGCTTCGCCAGCACCACCTCGACACACTTGACGAGACGACCGATCGGCTGTTCCGTGCCCTGGCCACCACGAGCAGCGAACAAGCGCAGTGGGTGGTGGCGGCGTTGCTTTCCGTCCCGGCGTTGTCCTGGCAAGAACGGCGAAACCTGTTGCGGGAAATGATGGACTACTGCGCGGGGGGCGGCATGGCCGCGGTGTATCGCAAAGACAAGGGTGGGCTGCTCGACGGAAGCTTCTTGGAACACTTTGCTCACCCCGATGACAAGATCCGAAAGCAGCAGATCGAGTCGCTTTACCACGACCAGCGTCAGTTCATCCGCCTGCTGATCCTGTACATCGGGATGTTCAGCAGTTTCCTCTCCGACCCGGGTTACTACCTGCATGGCATCGACCACACCGGTCTGCACCCGGTGGGGTAGGCGGTCCCGGCTAACCGCGTCCCAGCCGTCGCAGAAACTCGACCTCGTCGATGACCTCCACGCCCAGCTCTTGCGCCTTGGTCAACTTCGACCCGGCATCGGCGCCGGCCACGAGGAAATTGGTCTTTTTCGACACGCTCGACGTGACGCGCGCCCCGGCGGTTTCCGCGGCCTGGCCCGCCTCCTCGCGTGAGAAGCGCGAAAGGGTGCCGGTGATGACGACGATCTTGCCTCGCAGTGGCTGTTCTCCGAGCGACGCGCTGGTGTCTTCGTCGCGCATGCGCACCCCGCTCTGGCGGAGCTTTTCCAAGAGCGCGAGGTTCTCCGGGGTGTGGAACCATTCGTGAATGGCCGATGATATCTCGGGGCCGATTCCTTCGGCGTTTTCCAGATCCTCCAGGCCCGCGGCGGCGATGGCATCCATGGATCGGTAGCGCTTGGCCAGGATCTGGGCCACGTGCGATCCCACGCGACGAATGGACAGGCCGACCAGAAGTCGCCAGATGGGGCGGTCCTTGGACGCCGCGACGGCGTCAATGAGGTTGTGCGCCGATTTCTCGCCGAAGCCGGGCAGGGTGCCCACGCGTTCCAGATCCAACGCGTACAAATCCGACGGGTCGCTCACCCAGCCGCGATCCATCAAGGTGGCGACGGTCTGCTCACCCAGGTGTTCGACGTCCATGGCGTCCGGGGATCCGAAGTGATAGAGCCAGCGCGCACCTTGCGCCGGGCAGCCCTTGCGATTCGGGCAGCGCCAGTCGACCTCGTCGCCCTTGCGCACGAGCTCCGTTTCGCACGCAGGACATTTGGCAGGGAACGGCCAAGGCCCCGAGTCCGGCGGCCTTTGCTCGAGAACGGGACCGACGATTTCCGGAATTACGTCGCCGGCGCGACGGACGATGACCAGGTCGCCCTCGCGGACGTCCTTGCGCCTGACCTCGCTTTCGTTGTGCAGGGTGGCCGACGACACGGTCACGCCGCCCACGTACACCGGTTCGAGCTCCGCGTATGGGGTCACCCGTCCGGTGCGGCCGGTGTTGACGGCAATGTGCAGGACTCGAGCGGTCTTTTCTTCGGGCGGGAACTTGAAGGCGACTGCCCATCGGGGTGCGCGGCTGGTACTGCCCAGGTCCGCGCGCTGGTCATAGCGGTCGACCTTGATCACGATACCGTCGATCTGGTAGTCGACTTGGTGGCGCTGCTTGTGCCACTTTTCGACGAAGCCAATCACCTGCCCGAGCGAGCTCGCGGCTTCGATGGTGGGATTGACCGGCAGTCCCCAGTCGCGAAGTCTCGCCAGGTCTCCGGAGTGACGGTTGGTACGCTTGCCGTCGACCGATTCTCCGGGCGTGCCCATGCCGTAGCACCACATGCGAAGGCCACGCGAAGCGGTGACTGTGGGATCCTTCTGGCGCAGGCTGCCCGCGGCGGCATTGCGCGGATTGACCAGGGCGCGCTCGCCCCGACCGGTGAGGTCGCTATTGAGGCGCGCGAAAGTCGAGAGCGGCAGATACACCTCGCCACGGATCTCCAGCACCGGTGGAAAGCCCTTGCCGGGCAGGTGCGCAGGGATTTCCGCGATGGTGCGTAGGTTGGCGGTAATGTCTTCACCGACGCGGCCGTCGCCGCGGGTCGCGCCGCGGGCGAGCCGGCCATTTTCGTAGCTGAGGGAAACCGCAAGGCCGTCGATCTTCAGCTCGCAGACGAAGTCGAGGGTGCCTTCCGAGCCCCGTTCCAACCGCTTGGCCCACGCCTCGAGATCCTCGAGCGAGAAGACGTTGTCGAGCGACAGCATGGGCGCGGCATGCGTCACTGGCGCGAATAGGGTGGTCGCCTGCCCGCCGACGCGTCGGGTGGGACTGTCAGGCGTGGCCAGCGAAGGAAAACGCTTTTCGATGGTGCGCAGCTCGCGCACGAGGGCGTCGTAATCAGCGTCGGGGATCGACGGCTGGTCCAATTCGTAGTAACGCCGATCGTGCTCGGCAATCAGCACGCGCAGCTCGTGCGCTCGGCTCCGCGCGACGGCTAGGGCGCCGCCAGCGCCGGCCTCAGTCTTTGGGGGTGGCGTTTCCATGGGACTTGCCGGCTATTCTGCCATCACGGACAGACGCGCTCGGCACGAATTAGCCCGTGAACGATCGGCTACGCTTGGCCGTCGCTCAGCGCGCGTTCCAGATCTGCCTCGACGGCCTCGCGATTCGAGGCGCGCGCCACCGACAGCTCCTGGATCACCAAGCCGCGCGCGGTGTCGAGCATGCGCCGCTCGCCAAACGAGAGCGACTTGGTTCGTTTCAGGCGATGCAGGTCCCGAAAGACTTCCGCCACCTCGAACAACGACCCGGACTTGATCTTGTCCATGAATGCCCGGTAGCGACGATTCCAAGTGTGGCGCTCGAATTGGACCACCTTCTCGCGGAGAATCTGCAACACCTCGTCGGCGTCGGCCTTGCCGGCGACCGGACGCAGGCCGACCTGTTCGGCCTTGTCGATGTGCACGAGGATCTTGAGGTCGCTCGTGCTCAGGCGCAGGACATAGAATTCCTGGATCTTGCCGCCTATTTCCTTCTTCTCTATGTCCACCACCTCCGCGATGCCGCGAGATGGGTACACAGCTTTTTGACCAATCGTCAGGGTCAATGCCAAGTGCAAGCTCCTTGGTTGACGGCCCTCGGGCCGGTTGTGCGTTTGGCGAAACTCTAGCGCATTACTGGCCAAACGATCTACGGATTCTCAAGAGAGTAGATGATCGTTCGATGTGAACTGTTACTCCGTCACGGATGTGGCGCGTCATATGCGAGATGCCGAGAATCTCACAGCCGTCACGAATCGCCGTAGATCGCTATTGCGGCGAGGCTTACAATTCGAACGAGGGTAAGATGCGGAAATCAAGCAGCGGCGGCATGAGCCTTATCGAGTTGATGGTCGTGGTGGTCATCATCGGAATCCTAGCCGCTATCTCCGTGGTGAGCTATCGCAGATACATCGCCAAAGCGCGCTCAAGCGAGGCCACCGCAATGCTGGCCGAGTTCGCCGCCAAAGAGCAGCTCTATTTCATGGACAGCGGTGGATACCTGGAGGCGCACCGAGATACCGCCCAGGGCGCGAGCACCGATGAGAACTCCTCTGAGTTCTTCCCGGTAGACCCAAACGTTCCGACTTTCGACTCGGTCCGAACCCCGACCGACCTCGGGACGCTGCCCAACTCGTGGTTGATTCTCGGGATACGACCCCGTTGGAAGCAGCTCTTCTGCACCTACATGGTCAACTCCGGGGTGGCCGGGGCGGCCCCGTTGGGGGTCATTGGTCCAACGATATGGACGACTCCCCCCAATGTGCCGTGGTTCTACGCTCTAGGTGCGTGCAATCTGGGCGGCGACGCCGGTTGGCCCAACAACGTCACCGTTTTCATTCTGACCCACGATTCACCCAGCCTTCGCACCAAGGACGAGATCGAATAGGCGTGCCGCCACCTCCGTGGCCTGTCGATTAAGTCCAGCGAGAATCGACCGCTTGGTGCCAATTTACGTCAGTGTGGGCCTCGCGGTTGCACGTCAGGGCGGGCCCGAGAGCGTCCAGGTCAAAATCCCGATGGATTTCGCCGGACTGAGCCCGGCGACGTCAGTCGCCGAATCGTGCTTTCTGCGTTTCAGCGTGCAAGACCCTGGATCAAGTGCACTTTCAATCCATTTTTTATGTATGCCAGATTGCGATCAATTAGATGAGCTCCGGCCGATGATTGTCACATCTTGGTGTGGTCAGACATTGCAGCCGATCTAGGCAGCCCAATAAAACACTGTAATTCAAACGTCTTGCATTCATACGATGGTTGTGACCTGGGATGGCACGCCGGCTGCATTATCGCCGGCCAGGAGGCAATCCAATGACGAAAGCGCGCAAGAAGAGCGGAGGTTTCACCCTGGTCGAATTGATGATCGTCGTGGCGATCATCGGCATTCTGGCAGCCGTGGCTATCCCGGCGTTCACGCGATACGTGAAGAAGTCGCGGACCGCCGAAGCCGCCGGGCACCTGAACAAGGAGTGGGCCGGTTCGCTCACCTACTATGAATCGGACCACATCACGGCCGGTGGCGGTTCGCTGCCGAAGCAATTCCCCGGCCCGACGGCTGCGTGGGCCTACGACACCGAGTGCGGCTGCCAGAACGGCTCCCGCTGCCCGGGCAACTCTCCCAAGTGGAAGTCGGACGGCGTGTGGCAGGCGCTCAACTTCTCGCTGCCTGATGGTCACAACTACACGCCGGGCTACAGCGGAAACGGCACCGGCGTCGGGGCCCAGTTCACCGCCTACGCCAAGGGCGACCTGAACTGCGATACTGTCCTCGCGCAGTTCTCGCGCCAGGGCGGTATCAACAGCAACGGCGATGTGACGGGTAGCTATCAGCCCGTCATCGTCAACGAGCTGGAATAGCGCCTCGCTCTACGCGAGAGACAGAAACCCCGGTGGGCAACTATCGGGGTTTCGTCGTTCTTGAGGGGGCCGGCTGCTACACCGAGGGTCCGTCGCCGCGTGCAACGAGTGTGTCCCTGGCCAGCCTCGCGTCGTGCTCCGGGTGGTCGAGGTTGAAGTGCAGCCCGCGGCTCTCGGGGCGCTTGCGGGCGCTCTGGATGATGAGGTCGGCGACCAGCGCGATGTTGCGCAACTCGAGCAGATCACCGCTGACTTGGAAGTTCCAGTAGTACTCGCGGATCTCTTCGCGAATCATCTGCATGCGCCGAGATGCCCGCTCCAGTCGCTTATCCGAACGCACGATCCCAACGTAGTTCCACATCAGGCGGCGGATCTCGTCCCAGGTGTGACTGATGACGACCGCCTCGTCGGAAACCGTGGCATCGCCGGCGTACCAGGGGGCGACCTGCACGGGGCGGCTCACGCTCACGTCGCGAACATCGTCTGCGGCCCGCGCCGCGTACACCAGGGCCTCCAGCAACGAGTTCGAGGCCAGGCGGCAGGCGCCGTGAAGGCCCGTCATCGATGCTTCACCGATGGCGTACAGATTCCTGACGTTGGTCCGGCCATGGCTGTCCACTTGGATGCCGCCACAGCTATAGTGCGCTGCCGGCACAACCGGGATCGGCGTGGTGCGCATGTCGATCCCGAGCTCAAGGCAGCGTCGGTGGATGTTGGGGAAGCGTTCGACCAGAAAATCGGGGGGCAAGTGCGTCATGTCGAGCGTGACGTGATCGTCGCCGGTCCGCTTCATCTCTGCATCGATGGCGCGTGCGACCACATCGCGGGACGCCAGATCCTTCATCTCGTGGTAGCGACCCATGAATGCGGTGCCATCTCGCAATCGCAGCACACCGCCCTCGCCGCGCAACGCCTCGCTGATGAGGAATGACTTCGCGGCAGGGTGGTACAGAATGGTCGGGTGGAATTGAAAGAATTCCATGTTGGCCACGCGCGCGCCGACCCGGTACGCCATCGCGACGCCGTCGCCGGTCGCGACATCCGGATTGGAGGTGTAGAGGTAGACCTTGCCGGCACCGCCCGTGGCCAGGATCACGGCGCGAGCGGCGATCGTCTTCACCTCGCCGGACGACTGATCGTAGACGTAGGCTCCGAACACGGCATTGGGTCCGCCGTACTTCGCCGTCGTAAGCAGGTCCACCGCCATGTGGTTGGGCAACAGTGTGATGCTGTCGGCGTAGCCGCGTACGGTTTCCAGCAAGGCGGTGTGAATGGCCGCACCGGTCATGTCGCGGGCATGCACGATTCGCCTCGCCGAGTGACCTCCCTCGCGACCCATGATGAAGTCGCCGTTCTCGTCGCGATCGAAGGCGACGCCGATTTGGTTCGCCAGATACAGAATGTGCTCGGGCCCCTGGCGAACGCACATGTCGACGGCCTCGCGCGAGCACAAGCCATCCCCGACGCGCAAGGTGTCATCGATGTGCTGCTCGGCCGAGTCGTTGGCGCCGAGCACGCCCGCGACGCCCCCCTGCGCGTGCTGCGTGTTGTTGTCGGTAAGCTCGCGCTTTGAGACCAGAACGACGCGGCCATGCGCGCAGGCGCGAAGCGCAAAATAGAGGCCCGCGAGGCCCGATCCGATGACGAGATAGTCAGCTTCCAAGATACGCGGAATCTAGCACCTCCAGGGCGTGCCGCTCAGAGATCGACCTTGGGTGCTCGCGCCGGGGCTGTGTTACGATTTCTGGGATGTCTCCCCGTTTTTTCGTGCCGCTCGCCTTGCTGCTGTTGCTCGCCCCATCGGGCGAGGCAAAGGTCTGGCGGCACACACGCGCTGACGGCACGGTCGAGTTTGCCAGTGCGCCGCGCATCGGAAAAGGCTGGGACTCGGTCTCGGGCTTCGATCACCGGAAACCGGTCGAGGGGGGAGCACAGGAAACCATCACGCTGCCGCGTCGCCGCCCCGCCAGCGTGGTTTGGACGCGCGAACGCGGCGACGGAACGGTCGAGTTTACCAATCTTGAGCCGGTTGGCAGGCACTGGAAGGTCCTGTTTCGCATCGGACCCGGCAAGGCCTCGGCGCTTCGAGGCTCGTCCGATTTGGTCCCAGCCCGCGATACGTCGCCCGCGCGTTATTCGCGCTACGACGATCACATCCGTGATCAGCAGGCCTACTACGGCATTCCCCAGGCTCTTGTCCGCGCGGTGATCCGAACCGAATCGGACTACGACCCGATGGTGGTTTCCAGCGCCGGAGCGCAGGGGCTGATGCAGCTGATGCCGGCCACCGCGCGAGCCATGGGCGTCACCAATGTCTGGGATCCGCGGCAAAACATAATGGGTGGCGCGCGCTATCTGCAACTCCTGGCCAAGCGCTACTGTCGGACGCCCGCCATCGGCAGCGGCCCGGGCGAGACCGCGAGCCTCATCTGCTCGTTCGACGAGGAGATCAAGATCCTCGCCGGCTACCACGCCGGGCCGGGCGCAGTGGACAAGTACGGCGGCATGCCGCCCTATGAAACCACGCGCACCTACGTCAACGCTGTACTCCAGCGGTTCGAGGAGTATAGAAGACGGGAGGCGGTGCTTTCGGACTGGTCCGAATCCGTCCCGCTTTCATCCAGGTGAATCAACGTGGCCGAATCGCTTAGCAATGAACCGCAGGCGCAGGGGCTTCCCGCCCGGGAAGCAGACGCTATCCCCGCGACGGGCGACGATGCTTTGCTCGGACAGCTCCGCCGCACCAGCGAGCTGATCGCGGGGCAGCGGCTTCCCGAAGCAGAGGCCCTCCTGCTGGCGGCGAAACGAGGTTCGGCGCACGACCTGCGGGTGATCAAGCTGTTGGCGTTGGTACGGTTCAAGCTGGGCCGGCTGGCAGAGGCGCGCACCGCCTACCGCGAGGCCGCCGAGATTGCGCCCGAGGACGGCACGGTCAGACTGAACCTGGGGCTTATCGCGCTGAAGCTGGAGTCGTTCGCCGAGGCTGCGCAGGAGTTGGAGGCGACCGTGCGCTTGCAGCCAGACGACCGCCGGGCGTGGAGCTACCTCGGCTACGCGTACGCCAAGAGCGCGCTGCCGACCCAGGCAGCGACTGCGTTCCGGCGCGCCGGTCAGCACGAGCTTGCGGCAGAAATGGAACGGGCGGCGACACCGGCGGCTCACGCCGCGACCAGCGCGGTGGCGGAGGGCTTGCCGCCGATGGATCCGGGCTCGTCCAGCAGCTTCCCAGCCATCTCGTCGGGCGCAGCCACTCCGCGTCCGCTCGTGCGCAACGAGAAGACACCGATTCCGTTGCTGAAGGCCGAGGCGTCCGGCGGGGAAGCCAGTCCGGTCGCAACACTGGCAAGCTTCACCACACGGCACTTGCTGCCCTCTACCACCACGGGGGCGCCTATGGAAATGCTCGGACGTGGCGTCTTGCGCTTCGTCGCCGGGTCCGAGACGCACGTGCGCGCATCGGCCCTGCTGGCCGCACTTGGGGCGGAAGGAGTGGTGCCGGCTCGGCGCAGGGTACGCGGGCATCTCTCCAATCAGCACCTTGCACGCAACGCCGAACGCTTCTTGCGCGTGGAGGGCAAGGCCGACCTTTTGCTTTCCTCGCCGGACAAGGAACGGCGGCTTTGGGCCTTGTCTCTCGACCGGGACGTCCTTTACCTTGAGGAAGCCCGCGTTGTCGCGTGGGGCGACGAGATCGTCTGGGAATCCGGCAATGTGCCGGGCAGCGGGATGCCGCTTTTGCAATTTCGCGGAACCGGACGCGTGGTGGTCGTCGCGGGCGAGGACGAGCTCTTGGCGATCCGGATCGCGGAGGGCGATGCGATCGCGGTTCCCGGCGAGCGGCTGGCCGGATGGCTTGGTCGTGTGGTGGTGCAGGCCCGGCCCGACACCGACAACGTTCACCACGTGACCTGTGAAGGCGAAGGCGTCCTTTTGATCTCGAAACATGGCGAACCTCGGTAGAGAGCTCACCAACCTTCCCAACCTGGTCACCATGGGCCGGGTGTTGTTCGTGCCCGCGGTGCTCTACTACATGGACAATTACAGTCCCGTGCGCTGCCTGATCGCTGCGCTTCTGTACTTGGTCGCTTCGGTGGGCGACGGTGTGGACGGTTACCTGGCGCGCAGCCGAGGACAGGTCAGTGTTCTCGGCAAGTTCCTCGATCCGGTCGCCGACAAATTGATGGTCACGGCGGTGCTCGTGTTCATGGTCGCGCTCGGGCGGGTACCGGCCTGGCTGGTCGTGGTGCTCACCGCACGGGACCTTGCCATCACCGGCCTGCGCAGCATCGCCTCGAACGAGGGCATCGTGATCGCTGCCAGCCGCGGGGGCAAGATCAAGACAGCGCTACAGCTTGTGGCTCTCACCATGCTGCTGCTGCACTTTCGCTATCCGCTCTTGGGGCTTGGAATCAGCATCGACTACAACGCTGCGGGGCTGGTCGTCCTGTACATCTCGCTGGGCGTGTCGCTGGTCTCGGGTGTCGACTACGTGGTGGGATTCCTTCGCGCCATTGGTGACCGGCGAAGGGGAGAACCGCCGCCCGCGTAGACCTACGTAGCGGAGGTCTGCTTATCCGCGCGCCTTCTGCGCGGCGATTTCGGCGCGCAACTGGGCGATGGCCGCCAGCGCCTGATCGTGGACGCGGCCATTCGAAGCCACTACGCCGCGTGGGTTCTCCAGCCCGGCCTTCAGATACGACAAAGGGATGCCGTCGCTGTCGGTGATCCTGCCGCCCGCGGCGAAAAGGATCGCTTCCGGCGCACAGCTATCCCAGATCTTGGTTTGGCTTCCCGGGTAGACGTACAGATCGCGCGCCGCCTCGGCGATGGTGGAGACTTTCAATCCCACGCTGCCAAGGGAAATCTCGTCGGTGATGCCAAGCAAGCCGCAGAATCGTCGGTAGTAATCCGAGCGGTGGGATTTCGAGGACACCAGGCGAATCTGATTGGCCGCGTCCACGGTCGAAACCGCGAGGCGCGCCCGGGTTCCGTCGGAGGCTTCCTTCCACGCTCCGACGCCGGCGGCACCCAGCCAGATCGCACCGGTGTCCGGCTGCGCGACCGCCCCGACCAGAGGCCGTCCCTCATAACACAGACCGATCATGACGACGTACCCCGATTCTCCACGAAGAAAGTCGCGCGTGCCGTCGATGGGATCGATCATCCAGACCCTGGGATTGTGCAGGCGCGTGCCGTCGTCCGGAAGCTCCTCGGAAAGAATCGCGTCGCCCGGAAACGCCTCGTGCAGGCGCTTGACGATAAGGGCGCTCGATTCGAGGTCGGCGTTCGACACCGGCTCGCCGCCGGTCTTGTGCTGGACATCGAGCGGTCGCGCCTTCAGGCGAACAACCAGCGCAGCCGCTTCCAGCGCGGACGCGCGAGCGATGTCGATCTCTCGGGAAAAGTCAGGTTGCTTCATGCGCCGCCAACCATAGCAGCCTAGTCGTGCGACGGCGCCCTCTTCACGAAACGATGGCTGCGGATTCGAGATCCTTCGCCAAGACGCGGCGGCCGGCAACCAGCAGGATCCCTGAAATCGCGACAAGAAGGCCTGTCACCAGAACCGGCAGGCGCAAGCCGATTGCGTCCGATGCAAGGCCGATGAGAAAAGGCGAGCAGGCGTCCCCGAACACGTGGATGGTCGTGGTGTGCAGCCCGACGCCCCGCGCTCGCGCCGGGCTGGGCAGCACGTTGATCATCGCGGCGTTGAGCGGGCCATAGTTGAGAAACAGGAAGAACAGTGTCATTCCCATCGCGGGCCAGTAAATCCACGGCGTTGCGCAGGTCACGGCCAGCACCGAAAAGGGAAGGGACGCAAGCAGGGTGACGCCGGAAAAGGTGAAGTGGGCGGCGCGGTACTTGCGGGCAAGCCGGTCGCCCAGCGCGCCGCCCAACAGAGTTCCCACGAAACCGGCCACCAGCAGCAGCACTCCGAAGATGGTTCCCGCCTGCGCCACGCCAAGGTGGCGCTCGCGCACGAAATAGGTCGGCATCCAGGCGCCCAGGCCACCCATGGTGAAAGTGTAGACGGTCTGGGCTGCCACGTTGAAGAAGTAGCTCGGTCGCTGCCGCAGTGTACACAGAAAGTCCCTGAGGGTCATGGCCGCGTCCCCGGCGCCGGCATCGAAGCGTCCGCGCGCCGGTTCGCGCAGCAGGAGCAGCATGCCCGCGAGAAGGATACCGGGACCGCCCGCGACGAAGAACGCCGGTCGCCAGCCGTAGCGGGCGCCTATCTGTCCACCCAGCACATACCCGATGGCGATACCGAACGGCATGGCGGCATAGAAAATTGAAAGCGCCCGCGCGCGCCGGTTCGGCGGATAGTGGTCTGAGAGAATCGATGGCGTGATCACGGTGTAGCTGGCTTCGCCGACGCCCACCACGGATCTCGCAAGCAGAAGCCAGGCGAAGCTGGTGGCAAGGCCCGAGGCGAGCGTTGCAACGCTCCACAGGGCCACGCCCAGCGCGGCGATGCGGAGGCGTGCGTATCGGTCGCCGAGCCAACCCGCCCAAGGACAGGCAATGGCATAAACCAGGATGAAGGCCGATTGCAGCGAACCCGCCTGTCCGTCGGACAATCCCAGGCTGGCGATGATGATCGGCAACAAGGGCGCCACAAGAAACCGGTCCAGGTAGTTGAGGGCGTTGAGGCTGGTCAGGACCGCCAGGGTTGCCCCGGGCCGCGGTGGAGGTGCGTCGGTTTTTGCTGAGACTCCGTCAGCCATGGGTACCACGAGAACCAAGGTCAGGGTAAAGTGCACGTCATGAGCACGCTGAAAGACATACTGTCACGCCCCGGTTCCCGGCCCCAGGTCATTCGCGATTGTGAACAGATCATCGACGAGGAGGTCTCGTCGAAGGGGTTGGCCGGCATTCCCATCAAGGCCGCGTACGCGATCGTGAAGGCCATTAAGCCTGGCTTTGTCCCTGAGGTCGTCGATGGATTGCTCGACGACTTTGCGGATCGATTGGATCCCTTGTACCAGGCCGCTAAGACGAAGAACGAGCCCATTCCGAGCTACTTCGGCTCCCGCGCGGGCGAGGCCGCCGAGGCTCTGCTGGGCATCACCGACCAACGCGCGCAGCGCTCGAAGAACCAGGTGGTGCGGACCGCATACGAGAAGATGCGTTCCACGGCCAAGAAGCACACCGAGGCTGCCATTCCGCGCGTGGCCAAGATGATCGCAAAGCACGACGCGGCCGCGACCACGGGCTAGGAGAACCGGGACCGAAGCCGCGGCCGGAGCCGTCTGCGGTTTTCCCTCGGGTCACTCCATCCCTCAGGTTCTCTCGAAGTCCGGCGGCAGCGCCACGCCCTGAACGTGCTCGGTGAACTGTCGAGGTGGCAGAAAGAGCAGCATGAGCCGCCCGAGGGTGAGAATTTCGCCGCCCTGGAGATGGCTGGGGGTCATCTTGCCGATGCCGTGCTCGTTGACCAGGGTTCCGTTGGCCGATCCCCAGTCGGTGATTCGGTAGCCGCCGTCGACAACTGCGATGAAGCAATGCTTCCGCGATACCGAGAATTCCGGAATCACGACATCGTTTTCCGACGTCCGCCCGATGGTGATGGGCCCTTTCGGGGCATAGCGGGCCTTGACCAGGGGAAACACCCGTCCCGCGATCACGCCCCGCTCAAGCACGCTGTCGGTGATCCTGATGAGGGTGGTGCCCGACGCATTGCTGTGGTCGAGGTCCCCGGCCATGCCTAACGCGACCAGGAATGGCCACGGATACATTCGTTTGAACGAATCCACGCCGATGTCGCGGAACTGGTCGGCGTATTGCTGCAGGTACGAAAACACGCGCTCTCTCTATTAGCGTGACACGTAGAACTTGACGTTGGCTAAGGAATCAAACCAAAGACGCGTAGAAACCGAGCCAGGTCTTGAGAACCTGCGGCTCCGCCGCGAACAACTTGGCCTCCATCCGATGTGCGGTTCCTTCGGCAACACAAAGGACGATGACCCCCAGGGCCTCGATGGGGCCCCTTGGCGTCTCCAGGCGAATACGAACCATGCTGTTCTCACGCAGCTTGTTCGCGCCGATAAAACCGACGCCGTCCTTGGCGAAGTATAGGGTCTCGTAACTCGCGTTTCCGGTGGAACGGAGGATCTGCATGGGAAAGCCGGCCTGCTTGGTCGGCTCGGTGAGCGTGGAGTGGGGCGCCAGGATGCGGCTGCCCACGCGAAAGATTCCAGTGTCTTTTCCGGGCGTAATCTCATCGAGCGAGGCGACCGCGGTTGCCGCTTTTGGGATCACGGACAGGATGTACTCGGGTTCCCCGGATCGCAGCAGATTCAGCGCAACCAGGCTTTCGACGGTGGGGCTTGGTTCCTTGTTCAGCAGCTCCGCAACCGCATCGCAGGTGTTGACGATGTCGATCATGGGCCGGTGCTCGGGATCGGATTCGGGCGTGTGATGAGCCATGATCACGCCGCAGATCAGGGGCGGCAGGTTCCAGCGCGCCGCGGTGACCAGCCCAAGCTCGATGTGGAACCGGTCGACGTAGGTCTCCCACATCGCTTCCGGCAAGATGCGCGCGTCGCGGGTACGGGTGATGACTTCCTCGAAACACGCGGTTGCGACCACCCGCCCGAAGTCGTGCAAGAGGCCGCAAATGAAGGCTTCCTCCGGGCCTTGTTTGCGCCAGTAGGCGAGCGCTCGGCAGAGCAGGGCGCTGGTCATGCCCATGCGCCAGTAGAGTCGCCGCAGCGGAGAAAGGCAGCCGCTGACGATGGCGTGCGCGCCAATGCTGGTTGCAAGGGCGATTTTGCTGACCTCCTTCGCGCCAATGCGGGTAATCGCCGCTTCCAAGGTCGACGCTGGTGTTACGCCGCGAAAGGCGGCCGAGTTCGCATAACGCAAAATGGTGGCGGCCAAGACGGGATCCCCACCGATTACGCGTTGCAGATCGCCCATGCTGTAGTCGTCCTCTTGCAGAAGACGCTCAAGGCGCATGGCCACCACGGGATATGGCGGTATGTTGACGTTGTCGCGCTTGATGAGGTCGACGACGAGCGCCTCTAGATCCTTCGCTTCCTCCATCGAGGATGAGTCTATATCCTGAATGGCGCGATGGATAGGTCCCTGCGGTCGGAAGGCAGGGGCGGCCCCCCTACCTTCTCGTGTCGTCTCCCTGCGGCCGGGCTATAGATCAAGCTTGGCAAAACCCCTGGCGGGCTTGGCGAACAGGTAGCCCTGTAGGAGGTCCACGCCAAGCTCAGTCAAGGTGTCGCGCTCGGCCGTGGTCTCGACGCCCTCGGCAACCACCCGCATGTCCATTTCCGCAAACAGTGAAGTCATCGAGGAAATTACCTTGCGGCGGGTGGGCGAGCTTTCTACGCCGCGCACAAGGGACATGTCGTACTTCACCACTTCTGGCTGAAGGGTGGTGAAGCTCGCAAGACCGGAGTAACCGGCGCCCAAGTCATCGAGTGCGATTCGGAACCCGAGCCCCCGCAGCTGCGCCATCCGCGCTTCGATGTCGGTCACCGACGCCAGAGACGCCCTTTCGGTCACCTCGAGGACAACCCGATCGGCGACCTTCGACAGCAATGAATTGCTGTCGTAGAGGTGATCGTCAAGCAGGTCGTGGCTGTGCAGATTGACGAAGACGAACTGGGCCGGGCAGCTCGGCACCTCCAGCGCGACCCGGTCTCGAACCATGCGGCCGATTTCGCCAACCCGACCGAGGCGTTCGGCGGCGGAGAGCAAAGCGCACGGGTTGCCGAGCATGGTTTCCTCGCTGCGCAGAAGCGCCTCGTAAGCGAAGATGCGCTTGCTCTTGAGCGAGACCACCGGCTGAAACGCCATCCAGATCGACGTAAGGGCGCGGTCCAGGGCCTCGGTCAACCCGGCGTGGTCTTCCGCCGGGCTCCATGCCTCGCCGGCGGTGTTAATGGCCATGCGGCGCAGGATCGCAAGTCGATGCATTTGCGCGCAGTAGATGACGGTGTCCTGCAAGTCGGCGGGCGCCAGCGGCTTGAGCAGGTAGCGGAACGCGGCGTTCTCGACCGCGGCGACCGCGGTGTCGAGGCGCGGGGTGCCGGTAATCAGGACCACAGGCATGTCGGGATCACGCCTATGCGCGGCCTGCAGGACGCCGACGCCGTCGATGAGCGGCAGAGAAATGTCCGAGACGACGGCATCATAGCTGCCATTCAGAAGGAGGTTGACCGCCGCTTCGCCGTTGTCGGCATGATCGACCTCAAATCCCACCGCGCGCAGCGCCCGCGCGTAGGCCCGCAATTGAAGGTGGTCGTCCTCAGCAATGAGGATGCGCGACCCTAGTGGGGCCGTACGCGCCTCGGGAGGGGGCGTCGCCAACGATACGGGCATGGGAACAGCGGAGGGCTGCATGTCACACGCTCAACGCAAGGTCCGTGCCTGCCGGGATTTCTTGGAGGCGAGGAATTCATCAACAATTCCAAGCGCCAGTCCGCTGCTCTTGTCGTATCACTCGTGGGTTGTCGGCTTTCCGGCAGCGTTGCTGCCTATGCAGCCGTCGCTTTGCCAACAGGGCTCTGCCGTGAGGTCCCCAACGGGATAACTCGTCACAGAATTGTCGGTAGTCAGGCAGCCGCCGTCGGGGAACCTGACGTCTTCGGACTTTCCCCAATGATCATCGAGGGGGCTCGTCGGCGCGGGTCTTGCTGTGAACCGGTTTCCAACGAGGACCGATTGACTGATACAAGATCGATGGCCGAGGTATCTGACGGTGGTAGCGTTCGCCGGATGCGGACGGTCGATGACCTGCGGACCGGGGACCACGCTGCCTTCATTTATGCCAACGAGCAGGAACACAAGGCCGTTGTCGTTCCCTTTGTCCGTGCGGGCTTCGACTCGCGCCAGCGTGTGATCTACATCCACGACAGGCGCTCGCCGCAGGCGATCTCGGCAATGCTGAGCGAGGGAGGGGTCGACGCGGATCTCGCCCAGGCTACCGGGCAGTTGGTCTTCGTCCCCGCCAAGCAAATGTACACGCGCGGGGCCGGCTACTCCTTCGACTCGGTCCTAGACAAGATGCACGCAATGACCGCCATGGCCCTCGCCGATGGTTGGTCGGCCGTGCGCGCTACGACGGAGATGAGCTGGGTCTTGCGGCAGACCCAGGGGACCGACAACCTTCTCGAACAGGTCGGCCGCTTCGGAAGCTTCTATCGTCAAAGTGCCGCGCTAAGCCTGTGCCAGTTCGAGCGCAATCTGTTTCCTGCCGAGGCTCTGCTCGACATCCTCTTCGGATATCCGGTCGCCATCGTCGGGACCGAGGCGGTCCACAACTTCTACTACACGCCCCAGGTCGAGATCTCCGGCAAGTGGCGTTCGGAAGCCACCCTCGCCAAGTGGCTTTCCAACTTGAAGGAACGAAAACGGGCGGCGGAGAACCTGCGGGAAGCCCTGCAGCTCCATCGCGAGGTCCTCGAAAATATCGGGTCAGGAATCGTCGTCCTGTCGCAAGCGGGCCAGATCGTCCAGTGCAATCCCTTCATGGAAAAGTTGCTTGGGATCGCCGACGTCGATTTGCAAGGCCGACAGCTGGCGGAATTCTTCCCCGACCTCGGTGCGGACACATTCGAGGAAGCGCTCGAGCGGGTGCTGGCCGGGGAGGTGGTGCTTTCGCCCGACATGGTCGTGCGTAGGCCCGGGGCGAAGGATCCGCTTTGGGTGATCGCGACCCTGGCGCCCTATCGAAACCCAGACGGACACATCATTGGCGCCCTGGCCGTCGTCAGCGACATCACCAGCCGCAAGGCGATGGAAGACGCCTTGCGGACCAGCGAAGAACAACTGCGGCAGACCCAGAAGCTCGAGGCGGTGGGGCGTCTCGCCGGCGGGGTTGCCCACGACATGAACAATGCCCTCAACGCTATCATCGCGTTCGCCGATCTGGCAGCGCAAGAAGCCGGCGACGACGAGATCCTGCGCGCAGACATCGGGGAGATCCGGGACGCGGCTGATCGAGCGGCGGGCATCACTCGGCGGTTGCTTGCCTTCTCGCGACGGCAGGTCCTGCAGATGCAGGTGATCGAGCTCAACGCAATCGTCGCCAGCGTGGAAGGCATGTTGCACCGCCTGATTGGCGATCACGTGAGCCTGACCTTGCGACTGCGCACCGACGTCGGGCGGGTCAAGACCGACCCCGGCCAGATCGAGCAGGTGGTTATCAATTTGGTGCTGAACGCGCGGGACGCGATGCCCCAAGGGGGAACCCTTTGCATCGAAACCGACTTGACGCATCTTTACACCGAGGAGAGCGGCGCGTTTGATGCCATCGCCCCCGGGGACTATGCCGTGCTGCGCATCTCGGACTCGGGCTGTGGCATGTCGGAGGACGTGCTCGCGCACGCCTTCGAACCCTTCTTCACGACCAAGGACATGGCGGGCGGCAGCGGCCTCGGTCTGCCGGTGGTGTACGGCATCGTCAAGCAGAGCGGCGGGCAGATTCGCGTTCGCAGTGAGATAGGGAAGGGGACTTGCGTCGAGGTGTTCCTGGCGCGCGCGACGGTCGACTCTCGCGCCGATCTCCCGGCCGTGGCCCAAGCGGGCGGCGAGACCGTGTTGCTTGCTGAGGATGAAGACCTGGTTCGCCGGGTGGTGGCACGAATTCTCAGCGGCGCGGGCTATCAGGTGCTGGTGGCAGGCAGCGGCTCGGAGGCGCTGGCCCTGTGTGAAGCATGTGAGCGGCCCGTCGACATCCTGGTGACCGACGTGGTGATGCCAGGCATCGGGGGCAAGGAGCTGGCGACGCGAGTGGCGGGCATGTTCCCCGATGTCAAGGTGTTGTTCATGACCGGCTACACAGACGACGAAGTCTTGCGCCGAGGCATCTTGGATCAGGGCCGAGCCATCATCCTGAAGCCGTTCCCTCCGGAGGATCTGCTGCGCAAGATGCGGGCGGTGCTCACCTCCGAATAGCCTCGCGGCGGCACCGGCCGCGAGGCGACCCTGACTTGTTGTGCCGCGAAATGCCTGTTCAAGGGACCGGCAAGCCCTGCCGATTTGGGAAGAGAGCAGGCAATGAAAGAGGTTTCCTTCCCGGGCAAGGCGGCGCTGATCGCTGATGACGATGATGTGGTGCGCTCGACGCTCGGTAGACTCCTGCGTCACCTGGACATGTCTGTCGCGGACGCAGCGGATGGCGCCGCGGCGATAGCCAAGCTCGATGGCGGCGCCTTCGACGTCGTGATCTCCGATCTGTCCATGCCGTTGGTCGACGGCTTTGCGGTGTTACAGGCGGTGCGCAAGAAACAGGCTCGGACGCCGGTCATCATTTTGACCGGGGCCGGGGGCATTCCGGATTGCGTGCGTGCCATGCGCGAAGGCGCTTTCGACTTTCTGACCAAGCCGTTTCATCCTACTGCGCTCACCGAAGCGGTTCGCGCAGCGCTCGGTCAGGCGACCGCGCCGACCGGCAGGCGTAAGGATGCGGCCGGCAATCCGTCCTTGGCGGGCAGCGGCGCGACACTACTCGGCAGGTCGGCGGTGTTGCAGGAACTGTTGACCTTGGTCGAGCAGGTAGGACCCACCGACGCAACCGTCTTGATCTTGGGAGAGACCGGCAGCGGCAAAGAGGTTATCGCCCGCCTTCTGCACGCCGCCTCGCCGCGAACCGGGCAACGCCTGGTCGCAGTTAACTGCGCGGCGATTCCGGAAGCCCTCATCGAAAGCGAGCTATTCGGACACGTCAAGGGCGCGTTCACCAGCGCTCACGAAACCCGTATCGGCAGGCTGCGCGAGGCGGACGGGGGCACGCTGCTGCTCGACGAGATCGGCGAGCTGGCCATGGCGATGCAAGCCCGTCTCCTGCGCGTGCTGCAGGACCAATCCGTGACGCCAGTCGGCTCCGAACGCTCGTACCAGATCAACGTACGCTTTCTCGCCGCCACCAATCGCGACCTCGAAGCCATGGTGCGCGAGGGGCGCTTTCGCCAGGATCTGTTCTTCCGCCTGAACGTCGTCCCCGTCCAGGTTCCGCCGCTTCGCGATCGCCTCGAAGATGTTCCCGCCCTGGCCTCGCACTTTCTCGAGCAAGCGGCGCGCCGGCTGGGGCGCTCGATCACCCTGTCGGACAAAGCGCTGGGGATTCTTCAGGTCTATGGCTGGCCGGGCAACGTGCGCGAGCTTGAGAACCTGATTGAACGGATGGCGATTCTCGATCGCGATGGTGTGATCGACGCCGACGACGTGCCGCCCACCCTCGGCAACGAAACCGGCGAGGCGGTGGCGCGCACGTTGTGGGATCTGACGGAAAACGGCGTCGACCTGCCCACCTCGGTGGCCCGCTTCGAACGTGCGCTCATCGGCACGGCGATGCGCCGATCCGCCAACAACAAGTCCAAGGCTGCAGTCCTGCTCGGCATCGGGCGAACCACCCTCATCGACAAACTTCGCAAGCTTGGGATGTAACCGGACTACGGTTTCTTTTCGTCCGCCGTGGGATGCATGAGCAGGTGCTCCTGCACGAGGTTCTTGAGGGTCGCCATGTCGAACGGTTTTTCGAGCCGTTCGTTGTTGACTGTGTCCAAGAAGCTGCGGGCCTTGGGGGTGAACGCGCCGCCGGTCATGAACACGATGTCCGCGGCCCGTTCGGGAGCGAAGGCTTTGAGCTCGTTGTAGAAGTCGACGCCCGTCATGTCTGGCATCATCAGGTCGCACAGGATCAGGTCGAAGTGCTCGCCGGCCTGAATGCGTTCCAAGGCCTTGCGTGCGCCGGTCTCGGTGACGACGTCGTTGTCCTTGCCCATCACGCGCTTGAGCGCGGTGCCGACGATGGGCTCGTCGTCGATAACCAGAATTCGCGCGGACAGCGCGGCAATCGGCCGGCGAACGCGGCCCGTGCGACGAACCGCGCTGACGGCATCCGACGCGGGTAGGAACACCCGGAAGCTGCTGCCCTTGCCGAGCTCGCTTTCAACCATGATCTCGCCGCCCAGGGCCTGCACGATGCGATTGCAGATGGAAAGGCCGAGCCCCGTGCCCACCCCGACCGGCTTGGTTGTATAGAACGGCGTGAACAGGTGCCCAAGTACCTCCTGCGACATGCCGCTGCCGGTGTCGGCCACCACGACCTCGACGCGACCGCGAGGATCGAGCGACGTCGAGATCGTGATGGTGTTGGCTCCGGCATGCCCCTCTTCCATCGCCTGCACGGCGTTGATGATCAGGTTCAAGAACACCTGGCCCAGGCGCGATTCGTCGCCGTGGACCATCGGAACGGTCTGGAGTTTTCGCACTACGCGAGCCCGGTGCTTGAGCTCGTTCCAAGCCATGCGCAGCGAGGATTCGAGGATGCGCTGGATGTCTACCGGTCCGAGCGAGGTTTCCGGCGTGCGGGAGAAGATTTTCAAGTCGCGAACGATGTCGCGCAGTCGCTCGGAGGCCTCTAGGGCGTCACGTAGCTCCTCGCCCATTTCGCTCCGATTGAACTCGCTGGCCGCGTTCACTTCGAGCGACGGCAGCGCTTCCAGCGCCATGTGAAGGTTGGTCAACACCGCCGCCAGCGGATTGTTGATCTCGTGGGCGACACCCGCGGCCAGGATGCCCACCGAAGCCATACGATCAGACACCATGAGCTGTTCTTGCAGGCGCCGATGCTCGGTGACGTCGAAGATGGTCGCCAGGTGCCCGCGGCAACTGCCGTTCTCGTCGACGATCGAATGGAACGCCAGCATGCCCCAGAGGGTCGAATCGTCCTTGCGCCGCAGCCGGCACTGGGCGCGAAAAGTCTGCGTGCCGTCGGTTTTGCCGTGCAGGTAGCGGGTGATGGTGTCGACGACTTTGCTTTCCGAGAGAAAAGAGACCAGCGAGGCGTCGCCGATTTCGTCCTGGTCCAGGGCCAGCATGTCGGCCATGCGCCGATTCATGTAGGTAGTGCGGCCTTCGCGGTCGAGCAGCCAGATGCCTTCGTGTGCGGTCTCCACGATGCGCCGGAACTTGATCTCGCTGGCCGCCAGGCTCTCCTCGGCCTTGCGTCGCGCATGCCGCTCGCTTGCCTCGCGCCGCTCGCGTTCCACCGCCGGTATCAGTCGCGCCAGGTTGTTCTTGATAAGAACGTCGTGCGCCCCCGACTTCAGCACCTCGACCGCGGTTTCCTCGCCGACCGCGCCCGACACCACAAGGAAAGGGATGTCGGGCCCCATTTCATTGAAGATGTGAATCGCCATCAGGGCATTGAGCCCGGGCAGCGAGTAGTCGCTTATGACGATGTCCCAGCGGCCTTCACCAAGCGCGGCCCGAAAATCGTCGGGTGTGTCCACGCGGCGATAGTCGACGGCGTAGCCTCCCTTGATCAGGTGCCGCACGACCAGCAGCACATCGTCTTCCGAGTCCTCGAGAAACAGGACATCCAGGTGCTGGGTCATTCGGGCGCCTTGCCGTCGAGTCTATCGTGAGACTCGGCGCGCCGCCAGTTGCCGTGGATTCCTTGGCCTAGAATTCGATGCTCAACGTCTTGCCGTTCTCGGAGGTGGCAATCTGCGAGCGCGGGACGGTCACCGTGCTGACCGGCGCCACCGTCTGCGTGTGCGTGGTGAGTCCGAGGCTGGGATGCGATTTCGAGTTGCAGCGCATGCGCAAATCCATGGATTTGCCGTCGAGAGCGTCGCTGGTTTCCACCCGACAGCTCTCGACCACCCGAACCGTCACCATGACCAGGGCGCTGCGACTTTCGGCCGCCGCGGGTAGGGGTGGCAGGCTAGCAAACCCGACACCCATCAGGAAAGCGAGGAGCAGGCAAGCTTTCCCGGGCTTGCCGCCTGCCGCGAACTGGCTGGCGATTCGTGGGTGCACGAATGGTTAGCAGAGCAGGCGATGTGCCGTCGGTGACCGACGTGATATCAGCAGGTTGCGGGGGCGAAACGCCGTCGGTGTCCGAGTCCCGACGTCAACGCCGCCGGTGCCCATCGGATCACCGACGGGCGGGGACCAACGCGTGAGAATTTTGCGTCGAGGTAGCGTTCGGACTTACGATGTGGGTGGCAGACATCAGAGCGAGTGAGTCTGCACTTCACCGTGAGTGCGCCCGACCTTTGCATATCCCTGAGTCGTTGTCAGGCATATGACTAAGTAATATAGATTACAGTTATGACAATTGCGATGTGTCGATCATAAATGCCGAAGAGAGCACTTTTGCAAACCCCCGGCAGGGATTGGGGAATTTCGCCGTATCGAAAGACCGATCGAGGCACCAGAGAAATTCCAGGGTATCGAGTCCTGATTCCACCGGGAACCGGCAAGCCGACTAAGTCCTATGGTCGTCTATTATTTGTCATGTTTATGACAAATAGTACGTGACAAAAAGATTTGCGTGTTCTATTGTCTGACGCTGGCGCTTGTGATTTCGCTCTCCAGCGCGTGAGACGCCAGAAACGTGACAACGGAAGAGGCCGACGACATGAAGTCAAACAAAGTCCTCCTAACGCTAACGACAATCGGAGTACTGCTGGTCTGCCGTCGCGACTCAAGCGTCGCAGCAACCGCCAACCAAAACCTTCCCATCAGCGTGGTCGTGGGCAGCAACTGCACCATCAGCACGACCGCCGTCGCCTTTCCGACCTACGACCCGATCGTTGCACATGCCACGACCGCGGACGACAGCACCGCGGGCGCGGTCACCATTGCCTGCACCAAGAACACCACCGCGAGCATCGGCCTCGGGCTCGGCCTGAACGCGACGGCTAGCCAGCGCCGCATGGAAGATACCTCAACTGCGACGAACTACCTCAACTACGAGCTCTATTCAAACGCGGGCAGGACCACGGTGTGGGGCAACGCCGCCGGCACCTGGTACACGCCGGCTGCCGCGCCCGACAAGAACCCGCGCACGTTCACCGTCTACGGTCGAATCGCCGCTGCCCAGGACGTCCCGGCCGGTACGTACAACGACACGGTGGTCGCCACCGTGAATTTCTAATTTGTTGGTCCCGAAAACCCCAGGCATTGCAAAGAAAGAGAGGAAGAGGATGAAGCTCACGAAACTGTTTCTGGTAGTAGCAACGTTCGGCGCGATGTTAGTTGTCTCCGACAGCGCGGCTCGGGCTGACTCGAATTCGGGCACATTCACAGTAACAGCGGCGGTTGTTGCAAAGTGTACGATCGATACCACGACGGCCAACATCGACTTCGGGAGCTATGACGCGTTCGCCACACAGGACTATGCCCAAAGTGGGGACGTGGTTGTTGCGTGCACCAAGAATGCGCCGAATCTCAAGATTGCGCTTAGCGGGGGCTCGAATTATGACACGGTGAGCAAGTTGAATCAAATGGCGTCCGGCACTGAACGCCTGAAGTATGGCCTCTATCAGGAGTCTGGCCACACCACGGCCTGGCACAACGCAAGCAGAGATATCTCGTCAGTCGGCAAGGCTGGCGTTACCTATACAATTTACGGTCTGGCCAAGGCCCAGCAAGATGTCGGCGTCGGTAGCTACAGCGACACCGTGACCGCGACAATCAACTTCTAGTCTTTCGAAGGGCACCGCCTCCAAGGGCTTGCATGCGAATGCCAAGGACCATCTCTCATCATCTGGCCGCTACGAGCCTTCTGTGTTCTGCAGTCTGCCTTGGTCAAGCAGGATCCGCATTTGCTGCGGGAAGCCAAACCGGGACTGTCATCGTCACTGCCTCCGTCCCCCCTAGCTGCACCATCGGAACCGCTGCCATAGCCTTCGCCGCCTACGATCCGGTGAACGCGAATGCGACGGCTCCGGATGACCAGACCGGGGACATTGTCATCCGGTGCACCAAGGGGGCGAGCGGGATCACCGTGGGACTGGGCAACGGGGCCAACAACACGGGATTGCAGCGGCGTATGGTCAACTCGGGCGACCGCACTGCGACCATCGACTACGAGGTGTACAAGGAAACCGGCCGGACCACGGTTTGGGGCCCAGGTGATAGCGGGTCGGTTCGCTCGGGGACAGACCTCAACGGGAGCGGTTCCAACGTCACCGTAACCATGTACGGCCGGATTCCTCCCCACCAACTCCAGGCAACCGCCGGTACCTACAACGACACGCTGGTTTCCACCATCCTCTTCTAGCGGAGATGCCCTTCACTTCGCGAATTTTCCAATAGCCGGGAAACCAGCGTATTCTCTTTCGCCATGGGAAAGACCAAGCTCACATCGGTCCTGCTGCTCGCGTGCTCGCTCGGTCTCGGCGGCAAGGCCGAGGCAAGCGCGTTCACGGTCAATCCGATCAAGATCGCCTTGTCCGGCAAGGACCAGAGCGCTCTGCTCTCGCTGCAAAGCCAGAGCAGCGAGGAGCTGCGCTTCAAGGTCGCGGTCAAGGCGTGGAGCCAGAACCCGCAAGGCGAGATGCAGCTTACGGACACCAAGGACATCGTTGTCTTCCCCGCCCTGCTCACCCTTGGCCCGAAGGAAGAGCGCAAGCTGCGCATCGGCGCGACCGTGCCGGCCGGGGCGGTGGAGAAGACCTACCGCGTGTTCGTCGAGGAGCTACCTGCCTTGCGAGCGCCGCAGAGCGAGACCAAGTCGGAGGTGAAGGTGCTGACCAAGATGGGGATCCCGATTTTCATCAGGCCGGCCAAGCCTCAGGCAGCGGGCGCGGTCGAAGGCATGGCGATCGTGAAGGGAAAGCTTTCCTTCACGGTGAAGAACAAGGGCAACGTGTACTTTCTGGTGCAGTCGGTGAAGGTGAAGGCGGTCGATGCCGCCGGCGCGACGACCTTTGAAAAGAGCGTGGAAGGCTGGTACCTGCTGGCTGGCGGCACGCGCGTGTGGGACCTGGATTTTCCCAAGGACGTGTGTGTGAAATCCAAGTCCCTGACTTTCGACGTCCAGTCCGAAGAGACCAAGTTCAGCGGCCGCACGGAGGTAGCTGCTGCCGCCTGCGGTCCGTAAGTCTCCGTAGAGCACGGATGCATGTGCAGGCCCCCGACAACATACCGGTGGCCCGCTCTGGTGGTGGTGGCCTGCGCAGGCCTGGAAGTTCCTGCGTTGGCTGAGCCGCTCCGTTCGACTCCCGTCGACGGAGGCATCGACCAGACGGCCGCCGCGCCGCCTGCGTCCTTGCTGCCGGCGCCGTTTCCGAGCGGAAAACGGGACGCTGCGCCTTTCGAGGACGGGGGGCCTGGACAGGACGTGCAGGATAGCTCGAACGATCGCGCTCCAGAGGCAGGCCCAGCGGGCGAAGCAAGTGGGCCGGTGGGTCATTCGGGGCAAGCCGCTGAGGAAGAAAGGCCGGCCTTCCTGCACCTGACCGTCAATCAAGTCGACGTCAACGACGTGTTGGTCATCCTGCGCGGCAAGGACGCGCTGGCGAAGACCGCCGATCTCCAGAAATCCGGGCTGCGCGTCGAAGGCGGCACGCGGGACAGGCGCGGCGAAGACGATTTCGTCTCGCTTGCGTCGCTATCGCCTTGGGTGAAGTTCGTGGTCGACGAGCGAAATCTCACTCTGACGGTCACCGCGGATCCCAAGCTGTTCGAGGGCACGGTCCTGGATCTCCGGAGCAGGCGACCGGAAGGCATTATCTACGGCACAGCACCCAGCTTCTTCGCCAACTACTTCGTGACCGGCAGCGAGCTGCAAAGCGGCGGCGGAGCCCGCGTGTCCGGATTCGCCGAGTCGGGCCTGAGCCTCGCTGGTCATCTGCTCTACGCCAGTGGCCAGCGCAGCTCGGTCGACGGATCGTGGGAACGCATGCTCACCAACATGACCTTTGACCTGCGCAGCCGACTGGCCAGCATCATCCTCGGCGACGTCAATGCCACCAGCGACGCCATCGGCGGCGTGGCGATGATGGGCGGGCTCAGCGTGGCGCGAAACTTCGGCTTGGATCCGTACTATATGTTTCTGCCCATGCAGCGGCTGACCGGCACGGCGCTTACGCCGTCCACGGTCGAGGTCTACGTCAACGGCCAGCTCGTCCGGCGCGACAACCTGCCGCCCGGGCAATTCACCATGCAGAACTTGCCCGTGACCAGCGGCAGCGGCGAGACGCGGGTGGTGGTGCGCGATGCGTTCGGTGCCACGCAAACCATCGCGAATCCCTACTATATGGCGCTCGGGACCCTGGCCAAGGGCCTGCACGACTTTAGCTACAACCTGGGTTTCGTGCGCCAGAGCTACGGGACCGAGAGCTGGAGCTACGGTCATCCTGCCTTGCTCTTCCGTCATCGCGTGGGCCTCACCGACTGGCTCACGGTCGGGGTACGTCTCGAGGGCACCTTGCACATGGCGAGCGGCGGCCCCAGCCTCGCCCTACGCCTACCGTTTGGCGAAGTCGCAGCGGTTGGGGCCGTCAGCGATCAGGAGGGCTACGTCGGCGGGGCAGGGCTATTTTCCTATTCCTACATGGGAAAGCCCTTCTATTTTCAAGCCGGGATTCGCTATCAAAGCAGCGACTACGCGAATCTCGGAATTCCGCCCTCGAGCCTGCCCCCTGCCAATGCGTTGCCCGTTGGCGCGCCATCGCCCACAGACCGGCAACGACTGAACCTTCTGACCTCGGTCGCCAAGAACATCGGCAGGGTTGCAAGCGTCTCCATCCAGTACGAGGCCACCGATTGGTGGGGCAACGGCTGGACCAACCAGGTCACCTTGATGTGCAACCGAAGCATCACCAAGTGGATGTATGCCTTCGCGACGGTGACCAACACTTACCAGAGCAGCGTCCCCGCCCAATACGGCACCTTCGTCGGGCTCAGCTTCGCGCCGGCGGATCGGGTCACCGCGGGCGCCACGCGTTCCGACAATTGGAGCGGAGGCTCGAACCACGGCGGCGGAACCCAGGCGATCGTCCAGCAGTCGCTGCCCATCGGCCCGGGGCTCGGCTATCGCATGGTCCTCGCGGAGGGCGAGAACGACATCAACCAAGCCACGGTCCAGTACCAGGGCGCCTACGGCAGGGTGGAGGCCGACTACTTGCACCAGGGTTACGGCGCCGACGAGAGCGGCCACGCCACCTTGAGCGCCACCGGCGGCATCGTTCTCATCGGTGGCCGGCCGTTCCTGACCCGGGCGGTGCAGGACAGCTACGCCTTGATTCGCGTGCCGGGCGTGCCCTCCGTGCATGGGACCATGAGCAACCAGGTAGTAGGCACCACCAACAGCAACGGCGACCTCTTGATCCCGAATTTGCTCCACTACTACGGCAACCGTATCGGCATCGACGACAAGGACATTCCGCTCGATCACGACATCGGCGCCACCGAAAGGACCATCGCGCCTCCGTATCGCGGCGGTGTGGTCGTGACCTTCCCGGTGCGGCGTGTACAGAGCGTATCGGGGAGCATCACGGTTGAGGAAGGCGGTGTGGCGGCCTCGACCGCGTATGGCCAGATCGTGGTGACGGCGGGCGAGCGGCGGGTCATCTCGCCGCTCGACGAGGTCGGCAATTTCTACCTCGAGGATGTGGCACCGGGCTCGTACCCGGCCGAGGTGCAATATGCGACGGGCGTGTGCGGTTTCCAGCTGGTGGTACCCGCAGGTTCGGTCGCCCTGGTCGACGTGGGCGCGGTAAAATGTACTGTCACAGGTAAGGAGACGAAATGAAGGCTCGCCGCTGGCTTCTGGCGTTGGTCGTGTTCGGGGCGATATGCTTCGCAGGCACGCGACCGGCTTTGGCGCAGTTTGGTGACTGCACGATATCCACTACCTCGGTTTCGTTCGGCTCGTACAATGTCTTCAACACCGTCGCAACCGCCAGCACAGGCAGCGTGACCTACCGGTGCTCGTGGGCCTGGACCGTCAGCATTTACCTCGGCAAAGGCGCAGCAGGCAGCAACAATCCCAGGCAGATGTCCAGCGGAGCCAATCGGCTTAACTACAACCTCTACCTGGACGCCGCACACACCCAAGTCTGGGGCGATCCATCACCGAATGCGTACACCGCGAACTTCGTCTGGAACTCCGGGGCCACCCTTACCGTGTACGGTCTCATCCCGGCGCTGCAGGACGTTGCCACCGGGAGCTATTCGGACAGCGTGACCGCGACCATCAACTTCTAAGCCATCTTCGCTACTTGCGTTCGGGCTTGCGGTTCTTCGCGCCGGGCTTGCCCTTGCCTTCCTCGAGGTCCGCGAAGGATTCGGTCTTGTGCTCCTCGTAGATATCGGCCTCCCGCGCGAAGAAGTCGCTTTCGACCGCGGAGAAACTGCCGCTCGGGCGATGCAACCCGTGCGCGCCCGATTCCGAGGCTGCGCGCGCTGCCTTCCCCGACGGGGCATCCTTCACTTTTTCGTTCACGCGCGCACCTGACGATTCCTTTTTCGCCTCTGCGACCGGAATCGCCGACAAGTTCGGAGTGGGGGGCTCCTCGGTCAGCGAGGCGTCGAGCTGGACAGTGATTCGCGCCGGTGCTGGAACGGTTCGCACGCTCTTCTTCGACGGCGCGACCTGCAGCTCACCCGCCACTTTCACCGAAGGACCCGACTCGGTTGCCGGCGCGGTGGTCGGCACTGGCGCCGGTGCGGCAGGCGCTTCGGACACGAGGTTGACAAGCTGGGTGTCGATCACGACCGACCTGCGCGGTTGGTTCGCTCGCGTGGCCGATTGGGTCTGACGGCCCGTCTTGGGAGCCTCGAAGGCACCGCTGGCTTGCGTATTCGCGGTCTGGCTGGGCCTAACGACCGGCACACCTGCCGCTGGACTGGGGCGGGAAAGGCTAGACAGGCTGGTCTGCAGCGGGGTATTGCGGACCCTGGGTAGCGGTGTGTTCTGCAGCATGGGTGACGGCGTCTTTCGGACCGCAGGTTGCGGAGTTGCGGGAGCTGGCGTCGTATGATCCTCGCTGGGCGTGGCCTGCAAGTCCCCGGTCGCTGGAACCGCCGGGCCAGGCTGCTCGCCAGAGCTCCTCGGCGAAGGCGAGGGCGAAATCCCGATCTCCAGGGTCTGTCTCTTCCGCCTTGGCTTCACGTCGAAGGGACTGGCGGGCGCCGCTTCAGGCGCTGGCTGCGCGGGCGGCTCGGGCGCCGATGGCCCCAGCGGCGGCGTGGCGCCGACTTCTTCCGGTTGCTCCTGGGCCACGCTGGTAATGCGAGCCGTGGCCCAGAATTCGTCAAGGGGGGTTCGTTCGTGGTTTTCCTCGGAAGGTGGATCGCGACGACTTAGAATGGCCAGCTCGGCCAGGCGACTCAGAATTCGGATGGTATCGAGAACGCGGAACGGGCTCTCGTCGATCACGTCGCACAAAGGGCGCTGTCCATCGCACAGTCGGACCACCGGGGTCACTTCACCGGGCACCACGCCGGTCGAGCGCTGAAGGCTCTCCTCGTTGACCGTGTACACCGTGCTGGCGGGCCCGATGGCACTCATCCCGTGGCTGTAGTCCCGCTGGAAGCGGTCGAACTCCTCCACGAACTCGTGGGCGGTTTGGTGTAACTGCCCGCGCCTTGCCACCGGCCGGAGGCGAAGCTCAAGGCTGCCGTCTGCCCAGACCAGCAGGTGCTGGACCGCGGCCATGCCCTGAAGCTGGCCGATCTGTGCCGCCGTCAGCTCACCGTTGTGAAACAGAATCTCGCCGTGTCGGCCCTTGCGCACAAGGTGAAGGGAACCCGATCGCGCCAGGCCGTTCATGGTCCGCACGAGCGACAGGGTGCCGAGGGCGGTGATGGAATCCTCGAAGCGCGGTTCCTCACCCGGCCTCTGCGCGGCCGCCACGCCCGCGCCGACCAGAAGCTGAGCTGCGGTAAGCACGTCGCGAACGAAAGCCGGAAAGGGCAGTAGGTCCACATCCCCGTGCACCTTGATCGGCTCGCGCAGGTCCTTCGGGCCGAGCAGCAAGACCGGCAAGGTGCGGTGCGCGTCTCTGCCGCGAAGCTGCCTTAGCAGAGTGTGCATCTTGTCGTCGCCGGCCCGCGACGCGATGACCACAATCTGGGCGCCCGAGGCCTTCACCAGCAACGACGCGGTGGTAGGCGCCGGACAGGCCGTGATTCTCCAGCCTGCGCCCTGAAACCCATACACCAAAGACTCCAGGCCCTTGGGATCGGAATCGACGATGAGGGCTGCATGCGGGCGGGACATTGTGCTGTGGATCGGTCGGCCGACTTAGGGGAGGCAAGGTTCATCGGAGCCCGAGCTTCTGAGCTCCCGCGACAGCCACCTAAGGGCAGTCGTCCCTGCGGTGGGGTTAGAGGTGCCGCCCGGATTTGAACCGGGGAGTGAGGGTTTTGCAGACCCTTGCCTTACCACTTGGCCACGGCACCGTGTCTTGGACCCCCAGTATGTAGCACAGAGTCCGACCGACCGGTCAACCGATCTTGCTGCGACATTACGGTTAGATGACCTCGTCGCCGCCCACCGTCTCGGGACGGGCCGGGGCGCCTTTTCGCAAGTATCGAGATGCCATCTCGAACTCGAAGAACGAGAGCATCTTGGTTTCGACCACCTTGCTCCACAGCGCGTGCGCCTCGTCACGTTGGCCACTTGAGAGGCAGCGCATGGCTTCGTAGAAGTACGCCTCCGCCCGCTTACCAACGCTGTCAGCTTTCGCCAGAAGCGTTGCGTAGTCGATTTGCCCGACAGCGTATCTGGCCAGCTCGCCGTACCACGGCGCCGCATGTGGAGGCCGTAGCAGGATCTTGCGGTCGGCAATGGCACGCAGGTAGTTGATGGCGCCAGCGTCCGGCGCATTGCTGCTGCGTCGAGTGAGATCGGCGATCCACAGGGATGCGTAGACCTTGACGTACTCCGAAACCGAACGCTCGGGCCGGGACGATGCCCGCCGGTAGATATCCAGCGCCGCCTCACCCTCTCCGCGCTGCACGAGAAACGCGATGGAATCGAGGTAGGTCTGGTCTCGGTCTTCGTCCTGGGCAATCGCCTCGTCGAGCTTTCGCAGACCTTCGTCGCGCCGGCCGAGGAGGTAGTAGAGGCGCCCAACTTCGAAGGTAGCCTCGGCGGAGGAAGAGAGGTTCTTGCGTCTTAGCTGTTCGAGCATCAGGCGTTCCCAGCCGCGCGTCGAAGCCATCCACGCCTTGCGGGCCTCTTCGGGGCTGCCGCTCATGTCGTATGCGCTCCCCAGAAGGAATGAGAGCTTCGCCTGTCCTTCCACGTACGGAATCGTATCTTCGGCAGGGGCGTTGCGTTCGCGCAGATCGATGGCTTGCCGGAGGATCGTGATGGCCTTCTGCGGCTCGCTTCGCTTAAGAGCGAGGTTGGCGAGTTGCCTGGTCACGTCGACGGATGCATCGCCGGCGCGATGGGCGTGCTCAAGCAGCGGCGCCGCTTTCTCGATCTGTCCCGCGTCCACAAGGCCGCCGGCGACCAGATAGTCAATGTCATCGTCGTCGAGCTTGAAGCGCGCGGCACCGAATCGACCGCGAGCCTGGGCAAACTCCTGGCGCAGGCGATCCGCCTCATGCTCTGCTTGGCCCATGCGGTCGGGATCGATGTGCATCTTGAGCCGCAGGAATGCCAGCTCCATCCGTTCCGACGCCAGGTCGCCAAGATAGTCGGTCCCCGCCTTGCGTGCGGTGAGCGCGGCGAACGCCTCGTCGAGGTAGCGCAGCGAGAGCAGCGGTTCCGACAGCATCCGCGCCACGCGAGATGCAAGCACGAGCAGCTCGGGGTCGCTCGGGTAGGCAAGCAGCGCGCGCAGGAGCACGCCCAGCGAGGCCGCCGGATCGATCCGATCGGTGGATGTTCCACGCAACAGCTCGTTTCGCGGCAACAGGCGCCGGGCGAGCGCCAGGTAGTCGTCGAGCTTGGCGTCCTTGCCGGCCGCAGCCCTAAGCAGCTGGCGAAACTCCGGGTCATCGCCCGGGCGGTTGCCGAAGTGGTCCGCTGCCTCTCGCGCCTTGTCGATCTGTCCGCAGCGCAAGTAGGCGCTTGCGGCGGAAACCGACATGGCTGACAGGGCCTCCGTGTCGAGCAGAAGCTCGCTTAGAAGTCCGCGCGCGCCCTCGCCCGAACCAATGGGCCGATGCAGGTATCCACTCACCCGGTCTTGCTTGTCGAGGTAGATCCTGCTCAAACGTTGCAGAACCGCCGGCACCGGCCACACCGCTGCGATCGCCTCGAGCACCTCGCGCGGGCTGGTGATACGGCGCCGGCCGCTCGGGGGTCCGCCCATCTTCGAGCTGGCGTCGAGCCAGGAGAAGACCTCGTCCAGACGCGATGCCCACTCTGGGTTGGTGGGCTCGATCGTGAGCAGGGCAGAAAGGGCGGTGGCGACGGGAAGCTCGCTGCCGCGTGGTGAGTACGCCGCGAGCACGAGCTTGGCCGAGTCTCGCAGTAGCCTCCTCTCTCGATCAGCAAGGGGCAACCCGCCCGGCGTCCAGAGCAGGCTTGGTGAAAAAAGGTCGAGGGCGTCGCGGAAGGAGTCGTAAATGCGATCGAAATCCTCGTCGGGGCCGAGCAGGCCCGGGTTCTTGCGGAGCCGGTCGGCATCAAGCGTCGCGAGCGGCCCCAGCAAATAGTCCAAGAGGCTTGCACGCAGCCGCGCATGCTGGTCGGAGCCTTCGGGCAGCGCCTGGTAAAGCAATTTGGCTTCGAAGAAGTCTTCCTCGGCAGTGATGGCGGGCAGGGAGCTGGCCTCCCGGGCGAGGGCGAGGGAAGCCGGGCTGAGGTTCGCGGGCTTGGTTGTGATTCCGTGAGCGCAGCCAGACAGCGCGGCCGCGCCGACGAGGCCGGCGAATCCGAGTCTGGCAAAGAGCTTGGGCATGCGTGAAGTTTAGCGCGGGAGGATTCCTTCGCGCTATAAACCGAGGCCGATGGGCGCTGAATCGACTCGGCCGAGAGCCTGGCGCCGCCCGCCCGGACAAAGACCGATTTTGCTCGGGCATCGCGGGGCCAGCGCCTACGCCACCGAAAATACGCCCGCCGCATTCCGCCGAGCCATGGCCGACGGTGCCGACGGAGTGGAGCTTGACGTCCAGCGCTGTGGATCGGGCGAGGTGGTGGTGTTCCACGACGATGACTTGGCCCGGTTGAGTAACAGGGCCGAACGGATCGAGGACCTCCCGCTCGCGGCATTGCGCGAAGCCCGGCTGCGCGGCGGGGGTGAGATTCCCACCCTGGCCGAGGCGTTCGAGGCCTGCGGACCGCGGGCCTTGGTGAATGTCGAGATCAAGCACCAGGGCCTGACGCCCGCGGGCTGCGCTGACCTGGTCGCAGGAGTCGCGGATGCTGTCACGCGGGCCGGCGCCGAGGCAAGGGTGCTGGTCTCCTCGTTCAGCCCCGCGGCGGTCTGGCTGTGGCAAAGGCGCTGCCCCGGCGTGCCTTGTGGACTGCTCTTCGAGCGCCAGCGCAGGTTCCGGCGACCGTGGCCCTTGCAAACCCACTGGCTGCTTTCCCTACTTCACCCGGCCGCGGCGCATCCCGAGCACGTTCTGTGCACCGAAGCAAGCGTGCGGCATTGGCACCATCGAGGGTACGCGGTCAATGTCTGGACGGTCGACGACCCGAAACGCATCCTGGAGCTGGCAGAGATGGGGGTGGACGCCATCATAAGCAACAACCCCGGGGCGGCAGGTGCCGCCTTGAGCTTGACCACCTGATCCGCGGGTGGCTAACATTCCCCGACCATGAGACTCCTTACGGTGGCTTTGGTGTTTGGGCTCGTTGTCGCTGCCTGCGATAGCGTGACCTCGGAGAGAATCCAGGCGTGGAAGGGAACCGAAAAGGGCCCGGACAAGATCGAAGACGCGCTTCGCAGCGCCAGCGTCCCGGCCGCTCTGCGCGCGGAGGCCGCCGCGGCGCTGGTGGACATAGGCCGACCCGAAAAGGTCGATGAGATCATAGCAGGCCTCGGCGCCGACGAGCGCGGCGAGGTACTCAAGGCCCTGATGGAGATCTACATCAAGGTCATGTCGAGCCCACAGTTGCCCAAGGCACGCGATGCCAGGGACGGCCTTTTCAGCCTGCGGCAGTACGCGGACCCTGACGAGAAGAAGCGCATCGACCAGGTTCTGCTGGCGTCCATCGAAAAGGATCTGCTCGACGGCCGGTTCGCGGGCGGAAGACATTCCCTGGACAAGATGCTGTCGGCTATTGGCACTCGGTCGGGGCCAATGCTGGTCCGGCTGCTTGCCGATCCCAAGGCACCCTACCGGGGAATCGCCGAGCTGCTGGTCAAGGTGGCCGACGACCCGACCCGGGACCAGGGCGGCGCCGCGCTGATTTCACGCATCAGCCCGGGGTCCATGATCCCCAACGACATGTGGGTTTCCCTCGGCCTCATCGGCGGGCCGAGCGTAGCGGAGTTCTTGGCCGGCAAGCTGCAGAAGGGCTCGACCGAGGAATCGATCCTGGCGGCCAAGGCCTTGCAGCAGTCGCGCTTTCCGAGCCTCTTGCCGCTGGCTTTGAAGATCGCGTCCGACGGCAAGGCGAACAAAGAGCTGCGCGGGGAGGCGTTCGGGGTCGTCGAGAAGATCGGCGGTCCCGAGGCACAAAAGGGGCTTGTGCACATCATCGCTGAGGACAAGAACGACATCGTCCGCTACCGCGCCCACGAGGCGGCCCTGGAAGTTGGCAAGGCCGATGCCATCGTGCCGGCCTTGCAGGCGTTTTCTCCCAAGCTCTCGTTCAAGCGCGAAGACGTGGTCGATTTCCTGGTGAAGGATATTTCGAAAGTCGGTGCCAAGGCGAAGCCCCAGGTGCTGGCGGCGCTGGCGTCGCCGTCGCCGCTGGCGAGGATGACCGCGGTTTTGGCGCTTGAGGCGCCCCTGTCGTCCAATCCGACGGGCCGTCTGGGAGGTCCGGAAGACGCCTCGGCTCTCATGAAACTTGCGGGTGACAATGCGACGATCAAGGGTTTTCCCGCTGGAGCGACGGTTGGCGCCGAGGCCAAGCGCGTCGCTGCCCTGCTTGAGAACAAAGGAAAGTAAGCGTTTTTCGCGACACAGGGTAAAGTAATCACGAATACGGCCATGGACCCGAATCGCAAGACGCTACGGCACTTTTACTGCACGGACGTGATTTGGCAGATGTTCGAGCAGATGTCCGACACCATGGATCGGGGGGTTGACGAGCTCGTCAACGAGGCGATGCGCGCCTTCGCCGAAAAGAACGGCTACTTTGTCGGTCCCGATACCGACGCGCAGCCGTCCGGGCTCTTCGTTCCCGATCCGTCGCGGCCACCGGCTGTGCCCCCGCCGCTGCCCGCGGCGCGCATGACCGCGCACTACGCGGGCAGGCCGCCTTTGCCGCCGGCTGCGCCGTCGCCGCTTCCGCCGGCGGGGTCGCATTCTGGCGCGGCTCCGATTCCGCCGCTATACCTTTTGTTCGGCAACCAGAAGTACATCGTGGACAAGGAGCAGTTCATCATCGGGCGCGGGGCGAAGACCTCGGACCTGCCCATCCGCGACGGCAACATTTCGCGCAAGCACGCCGCCATCGTCAGGCGGGCCGGGGCCTATTACATCAAGGATCTGGGATCCACGAACGGTATCGACTTCAATGGCGAGCGCATTGAAGCGCGAAAGATCGAAGAGGGCGACGTCTATTCGATCTGCGACTATCAACTCAGGTTCACCTTCAAGTAAGCGTGGGCCGGGCGCCAAGCCCGTGTCGCCCGACGACGCCATCGATCGACTGCCGGGCGCCGGCAAAGTGACGGCCGCGCGGCTAGGTGCGCGCGGTATCACGGCCGTGCGCGACCTTGCGTATTTTTTCCCACGCACGTACGAGGATTTTCGCCGGGTCTACGCCTTGGGCGAGCTTGGGAGCCTGGCTGCGGGCACGCCGGTGGTTGTGCGGGGAACCGTGGTGCGCGTGCACAAGTTCTTTCGCCGCATGCTCGACGTCATCATCGAGCAAGACGGGGCGGCTTTGCGCGCGCGCTGGTTCCGTCCCAACGCCGGCATGAGCAAGAGCTACGCGAAGGGGACCCGGGCGGTGTTGGCTGGGAATCTGCGCCGAAGCGACACGGGCGAGCACCAGCTCGTGCATCCTAGCAACGTCACAGCCAGGGTCGCCGAGGACGGAAGCTTGGGGATTCGCGCGCGCTACCCGGCGGCCGAAGGCGTGCCGGGGCGAACCGTCGAGAAGCTGGTGGCCGCAGCGGTCGATGCGGTCGCGGATCGGATTGACGACGTGCTGCCGGTGGACTTGCGGACCCGCCTCGACTTTCCAGCGCTTGGGCAGGCCCTGCGTGACATCCATGGTCCGGCCGTGAGCTTGACCGCGGCCGAGCTCGCCGCGCTTGCCGGGGGAACGTCGGCTGCGCAACGACGGTTCGCATTCGAGGATCTCTTCGTGCTTCAGGTCGGGCTTGCACGCGAGCGCAGCCTTGTCCGGGAACAGCGAGCGTGGATCTCGTCGGTCACCGATCGAGAGATCCTCTCGATGCTGAAAGACGTGCTTCCCTTTCCGTGCACCGCCGCACAAGAGCGCGCCATCAGCGCCGTTGCCAGCGGGTTGCGTGGTCCAGCACCGCTGCAGTGCCTGCTTCAGGGCGAGGTCGGCAGCGGAAAGACGGTGGCGGTCTTCGCTGCTTGTTTGCAGGTCGCGCGGTCCGGTGGACAAAGCCTCGTCATGGCGCCCACCGCGGTGCTGGCCGAGCAACACGGACGAACCTTGGCGGCTTGGGGGCAGGGTTGCGGGCTGCGCACGGCACTCCTGCACGCGGGGCTGCCCGCGGCCGAGCAGCGTCGCGTGCTCGACGCGGCAGCGGAAGGCGAAGTGGACCTTGTGGTGGGAACCCATGCCTTGCTGGAAGATCGCCTGCGGCTGCGGCGACTCGCGCTTGCCGTCGTCGACGAGCAGCACCGCTTTGGCGTGCGTCAGCGTGCCAGGCTGCGTCGCGTCGGCAGCGACGAAAACGGCTGGCAAATCGGCGCGCAAGACGGCATGGTCCCCCACCTGCTCGTGCTCTCCGCAACACCCATTCCCAGAACCTTGGCTTTGACAATGTACGGTGACCTGGACCTGGTCACGCTGGATGGTTTGCCACCGGGGCGTAAGCCGGTCGAGACCCACGTCTCCGTCGGCGCCGAGGCCCGCGAACGCACCTACCGGGCAGTCCGAGAGTCGGTGGGCCAAGGTGCGCAAGTATTCGTGGTCTGCCCGGCGATTGGGGAAGTTGACCAAGACGATTCGCGTGCCATCTCGGTCATCGCCTTGGCCAAGCGGTTGCGCCCCAAGCTCGCACCCGCTCGCATCGGGATCCTGCACGGGCAGATGCCCGCGGCCGACCAGCAGCGGATCGTGGCATCGTTCCGAGCGCGCTTGCTGGATGTGCTGGTGGCGACCACCGTGCTCGAAGTTGGTATCGACGTACCCTCGGCCACTGTGATGGTCATCGAAGACAGCGATCGTTTCGGACTGTCGCAACTGCATCAGCTTCGCGGGCGGGTAGGGCGGGGGGGCGATCAGGGCTCGTGTTATTTGCTCACGCGATCGGAAGATCCCAAGTCGGTGGAACGCTTGCGTGTGCTTGCGACGACGCACGACGGGTTTCGCATCGCCGAGGTGGATCTCCGCCAGCGCGGCGCGGGCGATCTGCAGGGGACGCGCCAGACCGGAACGCCCGATCTGCGCTTCGCGGATCTGAGCCTTTACGCCGACCTGCTTGAGCTTGCCCGCGGCGAGGCCTTGGCGTTGCTGGCGAAGGATCCCGCGCTGGCGGATCCGGAGCACGCCGAGTTGCAGCGACGGGCGTCGCTGCGCTGGCAGCAAGCGCGGCCGTTCGCCGAGGAGGCGGGCTAGCCGTGTCTCTTCCCAAGCGAACGCTGGCCGCCGGGCTTTGGGGGGGCCTTCTCGCCGGCGCCCTAGACGCCCTGGCCACGTTGCTGTTGTCGGCGGGGATCTTGAGCCTGTCGAGCCGGTTCCACGTGGTCCTCATGGATGCAGCCCTGGGAGCACTGGCAGGATCGGCGCTGGTCATGGTCTTCAGCGGCTGGAGCCTCGGCCTTGAACAACTGCTCGGCAAGTCGCGCTGGCTGTCCGGCACGCACGCGGTGGCGGTCCTGCTGGCGTCGCCCCTCATCGTGTACGACGCGTTGGCCTTGTTCGAGGGCGTGCAGGCCGCGCATATTCGCGGCCATCAACTGATATCCGCGCTGATTGTTGTGCTCGGGCTCGTGGGGGTCTGGATTGCAGTCACCGTGTCGAGATGGCTGCTCGACCGGGCCGAGCCACCGGCTCGCGACGGGGCCCAGGAGCCGGGGCGCAAGAAGCTGGTATTCGTCGTCGGGCTGGCCATCGTCGCGGTCGCGTTGGCGACGATCTGGGCGAACCTGCGGGTTCTGCCGCGCCTTTACCACTGGTTTCACCTGTCACTGGCGTTGCTCCATCTAGTGCTATGCATGTTGGCCGTCCGCATGTTTTTCGGGACGGCCCGCCGCGTGTTTGGCCGGCGCCTGTCCTGGCTCGTGGGCGGCACGCTGCCTGTGCTGGTTCTGGCCGCCTTATTCGTCGAGCGGCCCATCTTCGCTCGTAGCCAAAGTCTGCGTTTCTTCGTTTCCGAGAAGACCCAGCTCGCTGGCATCTTCGCCAGGCTGCTTCCTGCAGAGCGCGCGAAGACCGGCAGCGCGAGTCAGCTCTTTCCCGGGGGCAACCAGCCGCCTCTGCTGCCCGGTCCGCACGACCGGAACGCGGACGTAGTTTTGATCACCATCGATGCCTTGCGCGCCGACCACCTTGGCTGCTACGGCTACCGGCGTCCCCTCTCACCGAACATCGATGCGCTGGCGGCGCGGGGCGTGCGCTTCGAGCACGCGTACACCCAGGCGCCGCACACCTCGTTCTCGCTGGCCTCGGTGATGACCGGCAAGTACTACCCGACCCTGGCGCGGCTTGAGAAGTCCGATGCCCATGAGACACTGGCGAAGATTCTGCGTCGCTATGGTTGGAAGACGGCGGCGTTTTTTCCACCGGCGGTCTTCTACATCGACGCCCAGAAGATGAAGGCCTTCGAGTCGAACAACTTCGACTTCGAATACGTCAAGTACGAGTACCTCGACGCCGATGCGCGGGTTGGGCAGATCGCGAAGTTTCTCGACAGCGAGCGCCCCAAGAAGCTGTTTCTTTGGCTTCACCTGTTCGAGCCGCACGAACCCTACGAGCGGCACCCTGATTTCGACTATGGTCCGTCTGACATCGACCGCTACGACAGCGAGATCGCGTATGCCGACCGCGTGGTCGGTAAAGTCGCCTCCCTGATCGAGGCGAAGCGCCCCGGCGCCATCGTCATCCTGGCCGCGGATCACGGCGAGGAGTTCGGCGAGCACGGCGGTCGATACCACGGAACCACGCTGTTCGAAGAACAAGTCCACGTGCCACTCATCGTCGCGGCCCCTGGCCTTGCCACGCACACCGTGGCGGGGCCGACCGAGCTCATCGACATTCCCACCACGATCCTCGGGCTGCTCGACATTCCCATCCCGGCGCGTATGCGCGGCACGGATCTGGGGCCGTGGCTTGGCGTGCCGGCGGCGCCTTCCGACCGGCTGCCGCCGGCGTTTGCCGAAGTGGAAGACAAGCGGATGGTGGTGAAGGGCTCGCAGAAGCTCATCTGCGACGTGGGCAAGGACTACTGCTCGCTCTTCGATCTGAAGAGCGACCCGATCGAGGGTCACGACCTCGCGGACGCTCGGCCGGATCAAACGGCGCTGCTGCGCCAACATCTTGACGGCTGGCTGGGCGAGCAGGTCCGTTACGAGAGCAATCTGATCGGCGCTGCAGGCGACGGCGAACCCTATGCGCGCATCATCGAACGTGGACGATTGGCCGATGCGCGCGCGGCCAGCGGTTTGGCAGCGCTGCTTGCGGGCACTGCCCCTGTCGCGGCTCGGCGCGAGGCTGCCAACATCCTGGTGACTATCCTGCCTTCGCGGTCCGAAACCCGGGCGGCGCTTCTCTTCGCCGCGGACAAGGCTGACGACATCGAGGTTCGCGACTGGGCTGCGGTGGCCGCTCTACGTGCCGGCGCGCCGGAGATGCAGTCTCGCTTGCACGCGTTGGTCGCACAGCCTGCAACCGACGAGAAGCAAGCGCTGGTGCTTCACGCGGCGTTGACTTTAGCTGAAAATGGCGATAGTGCCGGAGACAAACGTCTGGCCGAGGCGTTCGATGGCTGTTCGGCCGATGTGTCCCTGTGCCGGAGGATCATCGCGGCCATGGCCAAGTTGAAAGATACACGGATGACGAGGGCATTGATCGATCATCTGCCATTTGTGCTGACCCGTCGCGAGACCGTGCTGGCACTGTCAGCGATCGCGGATCCGAAGAGCGTCCCGGCATTGATTGACTGTCTCGAAAGCGACGAGTACGTTCCGGTGCGCGCTGCCGCGGCACAGGCTCTCGGGCATCTGGGTGGTGCGCGAGCAGTGCAGGCGCTGGCGCTGGCCAGTCGGCGGGAGAAGGAAGAAGCGGTGCTCGCGGCCGTGCGTGCGGCGCTCGCACAGCACGGCCGCTCGTCGGGAGATCGTAACTAGAAGATATAGAAGGCCGAGAACTGCCCGCGGTAGTTGTGGGCTTTCTGACCGTCGGCGTAGGTCTGCCTGAAGTAGGCGAATTCCGCTCCGAGCCGCACCGCCTTGTTGACATCGACGAAGAGGTTCCCGTCGGCCCACAGCGAGTGGTCGAAGACCTTGGCCGCAGTTCCGTACTGCTGCGCGAACGAGCCGAGATTGCTGGATTGCATCCCCGAAATATTGCCGGAAATCCACACGCTGCCCGATGGTGGCAGGTAGTACTGGAAACCAGCCATATACGACAGCCAGTTGATGGTGTGGAAGTCGTACGGGGCGACGTCGTCGACCACGACCAGTCCGCTGTCGACGTTGGCCGCATAGGCCGTGCCCTTTGCGTCGACGGCCGGGAAGGAGATTCCGCCCGAAAGGCCGCTGTACAGGTCGGCGATGCCGGTGCCGCGCACAAATGAACCGGTCAAGGTGAGCGAGTTGCCCCGGTTCTCGGGCGTCGCTGGGATCACCGGAATCAAGGCATCGATGGACACGCCGCTGCCGTACTTGACCTTCGACGCAACCGGGGTCGCCGCGAACTCGGGAAGCTCGAAGCGCCGAACGATACCCGAAACGCCGATGGCGGCGCCGTCGATGGCGGTGCCGGTCGAGCCGGCCGTGTGAAGTCCCTTCCAGTCGTTGAGGACCAGCTTGAGCCCGGCCTGACCGTCGGGCATGCTGCCGTCGCGCTGGACCGGACGAGACGCCGCGACGGCGATTTCGATATTCAGCGGGTCGGTCTTGATCGTCTTGCTCACTCGGATCTGTGGCGTGCGTGAGTACACCTGGCCAGGCAGCCCTTGGATCTGGACCGAGTTCGGGTGGAACATCGATTGCCAGCCGAAGAGCTGCCAGTATTGCCCGAATAGGATGTCGACGATGGGCGTTTCTAGCTTGAGCGCAAAGTGGCGAATCCGGAAGGTTGGGTTCACGAAGAAGGCCGATTGCGAGGCGTCACTCGGCTGGTTGCCGAAGAAGTCCATCTCCATGATGGCCGAGGTCTTGACGTCGTCGCTCTCGGGACCCTTCATCTTGAAGCCGATACGAGAGTTGCGGGCGCCGAACATGGTGCGCTGGTGCGACCCGGCGTAGACGTTGCCGCGCTGGATGGCTTTGTTGCCGGCAAGATCGTCGAAGGTCTCGGTGGAATCGTGAATGGAGTCGAGCTCGACGAAGCCGTACAGCTCCGCGGCGAACTTGCTGGACACGCCGGTCGGCTTGGCCGGAGCTGCGGCTGTCACTGCGGCCGTGGGAGATACGGGCATTGGTGTGGCTGCCGGTGCAGGAGTTACCTCCGGCTCGGCGGCGGGCATCGCAGGCGGAGCGCTTGCTGTGGAAGCTTCCGCCGGTGAAGGAGCAGACGGCGCGGCGTCCTCGGCGAGCGCCGTCAGCCCTGGCATGGTGGTGGCCGCGAGAAGGGCCGGAAACAGAAGTCGTTGGCTGTTGTTACGCATGGCGGGACCATACATAAGCAATGCAACAGCAATGTGACGTCTCGGTGAACAGTTGCGTTCCACCCGACATACACCGCCCTAACAGCACATCGGAACCGCAGGCGACTATAGCGTCTCGCGGGCAGCCAACACGGACATCATGCGCAGGCCGCGCGGGCCGCAGCTTGTAAGATGAAGCTCGCGCGCCTCGCCCCGGATGTCGATTGCGATGTGGAGCGCGTCCGAAGGTAGCACTTCCCAGAAACGGTCTGCCCACTCGATGGCGGTGGCGGCCCGGTCGTAGGCCTCCTCGAGGCCAAGCTCGGGCAGCTCTGCCGGGCTCTGGATGCGATAGAAATCCACATGGACCAGCGGAACCCGTCCAGGATGCTCGCTGACCAGCGCGAAGGTCGGGCTCGCCACGTGCCGGTCAGGCGGCACGCCCAGGCCTTCGGCGAGGCCCTGTACGAAAGTGGTCTTGCCCGCGCCGAGCGGGCCGGTTAGCGCTATCACGTCGCCCGCGACGAGCGTGCTTCCCAGGCGGGCGGCCAGGTCCTGCATGGTGCGGGCGTTGCTGATTCGGAGGCGTACGGCCGGGTCGGGGAGATCCTGTTTCATCGATTCTTCATCAATTGGCGGTAGAGCAGGAGATGCCGAACCGCCAGGTCAGGTTTACCCGATTGCTCAAGCAGGCGCGCAAGATTGTAGTGCGCGTCCGGATTGCGTGGATCGCACTCGACTGCGCGGCGATACGCCGAGATGGCGTCGGCATTGGCGCCCAGATCCTCCAGCGCCACACCGGCGTTGAACGCCGCAACCGGATCGCCTGGGCGAATGGAGAGAGCTGCGCGGTAGTGGACGAGCGCTGCATAGACATCTCCGGATTCGTGCAGGAGCCGTCCCAGGTTCACGTGGGCGTCGGCAAATTCCGGCTCGCGTTCAAGTACTTTGCGGTAGGCCGATCTCGCTTCGTCGGGGGCCGTGCTTTCCAACTCGCACGCCCGATCGTAGAGCTCCTTGGTGGTGAGCGTAGGGGTCGGGTTTGGCGTGTGTTGGGCGGCCTTGGCCGTGGTCAAAGGGATGACGGCAGCTTCCACTGCCTGGATTGTCTCCGACTCGAAGTCCAGCAGGGTCTGTCCCGAGACTGCATCCCAGCGCTTGTTTCCGTCGTGCACGACCACGGTTTGGCCGTCGCCACGCAGCCGCAATTCGGCCACCTTGATGTCTCGTTCGGCCAGCGCGCGCAGTGCGCTGTGAACCCGGCGCGCAGGAATTCGCTCGGAAACCAGCCCTTCTGCTTTGCGCAGGAAGACGAGATCCTGAAAGCTCAGCCGGATTTGTCCACTTTCGCTTCTGGTCGGTGTGACGAGGCCGCCACGCAGATAGGATCGCAACCGAGTGGCGCTGATGCCGAGAACCGCACAGACCTCGCGAACCGAATACATCGCGTGCGACTATACAACGTGTGGGGGTGTTTGAACCTGTGTGCCAATGTAAGTTGGGCGAGGCAAAATTGCAATTAGCGCATTGTTCGCTGTTGAAAGCTTGGTGCCGCTCGAAAGATAATGCGTCCTCGGACAAGTACTCATGAGTAACGAATCCATGCCCCTATCGAAAAGACTGCGGAAGACCCAAGAGCAGATAGCGTATCAGGAGGGAAGCTCCCGTTCCTCGGCTATCCTTACTCGGCTCATCGACGACGTGGCTGCGCCACTTGACGAATCCAGCCTTCAGTGCCAGCGCTTGCTGGAAGGCACGGGCGGAAAGCTTTCCCAGGAGCAGCGCAAGATTGTCGAGGCGCTGGCGGGCAGCGCCGTCAACGTCGCCCGGCGGATCCGGGAGTACATCGACCTCGCCCACCTGGAAATTGGCGACCTCGTGGTGCAGCCAAAGGCTCTGAATCTGGACGATGCCATCCAGCAGGCGGCCCGCCAGTACAAGGCCGCTGCCCGGGGCAAAGGATTGGGGCTGGTGGTGGAGCCGTCCGTGAAGGTTCTGCCCACTGTCCTGGCCGACCCGGTTCGCTTGGGCCAGATCCTGTCGCACTTGTTGGCCAACGCGGTTCGATTCACCGAGCGCGGCCAGGTCACCATTTCGACCGAGCTTTACGATCGGTCGATCGCCGTCCACATCGTTGACACCGGTAACGGCATTCCGGCCGCGCAGTTGCCCAAGCTACTTGAGGACTTCCACCAAGTGGCCGGCGGCCAAGCAAGGGACAGGCAGGGGTCGGGGCTTGGCCTCACCCTGGCTCGGCGACTTGTCATCCGCATGGGCGGCGATCTGTGGGCTTCCAGCACCGTCGGCGCCGGATCGAAGTTCAGCTTCACCGTGCCCCGTTCGCCAGAAGCCGCGGGGCAGGTGCGTAGCGTGACTGCCTAGAGGCTGAGCGAGAGGCAATGGCTCGCATCCTGCTGGTCGCACAGAGCAGCAAAGAGCAGGATACAATACGGTCGATGGTGCTCTCGGCGAGCACGCACACCGTGATGACTGTCGGGGGCGGGCTTGATGCCCTACGGGTTTGGAACAAAGCCGCGTACGATGTGGCGTTGGTCGAGGCCGATCTGCCCGACGTCGACGGCTTTCAGGTGTGCCGCAACCTGCAGGAGGAAGCCGGTGCCCACAGTGTTCCTGTAATTCTACTCTCGGATGCAGAGAGACAAGCGGAATACCGGGAACGCGGCCTTGCGAGCGGCGCCGCCGACTTCATCGTTCGGCCGCTCGACGCGCATGAGCTTCTTGCTCGCATCAGCTCGGTGTTGCGGTCGAGCGCTTTGGCTGACGAGGCCCGTCGCCGCCGCGACGAATTGACCGAGAAGGTGGCAGAGCGGACGGGACAACTGGCCGACCTTGCCCACGAGCTTCGGATCGAGCGCGACGCGCTTCGCGAGACCTTCAACGTATTCCAGGACGGCTTGTTCTTGCTCAATGCAAACGGCGCGGTTCTGATTGAAAACACCGCGGGCAGCCGTCTCCTCTCCGACGTGTCGGGCGCGTCGCCCTCGGATCTGACGCGCGAGACCAGCGACGGATCGCCACGAAAGAGCTTTCGCGATCTCTTGGCCGAGTTCGCGGCCGATGCGCTTCAGCAGGACACCACGACGTCTCGCCCCTTGCTCTGGCGTGGCCGCCAGCTCGACGTTCGCGCCAGCCTGGCGGCGGGCGGTCGGGTTTTGGTTTACGTTCGCGACGTCACCGAGGAGCGCGACCGCGAGCTGCGCCGCCTGCAGTCGGAGAAGCTGGCGTCCATCGGGATGCTCGCCGCCGGGGTTGCGCATGAGATCAACAACCCGGCCTCGTTCGTGCTCGCCAACGTGGATTCATTGGCCGGGCTCTTGCGGCGACTCGACGAGACCTTGCGCGCGGGTGGCGTGTACGCAAAGGATCCACCGCTTGCCAATCAGTTGTTCGACGCCATGACGGTCGTGCAGGAATCGAAGGAAGGCATGGCGCGCATCCACCGCATCGCGCGCGACTTGCATTCGTTTTCGCGCGTTGACGACGACGCCAACGCGCTTTCCGATGTCAACGCCGCGGTTGATTCAGCCCTGACCATGCTCCGAAGTGAGCTGCGTTACCGGGCTACGGTCGAGCGCAGCCTGCGCGCCACGCAGATGGTGCGGGCCAGCGCGGCTCGCTTGGGGCAGGTGTTTCTCAACCTGCTCGTCAATGCCGCTCATGCCTTGGCCGACCTGCATCCCCGGCGCAACCGGCTCTACGTGCGCAGCCACGACGAAGGTCCCCACGTGGTGGTCGAGGTAGAGGACAACGGTCCCGGCATTCCACCTCACATCATGCCGCGCATCTTCGAGTCGTTCTTCACCACCAAGCCGCCCGAGCTTGGCACCGGCCTCGGCCTGCCCATCTCGCTCGACATCGTCAGACGCGCGGGCGGCGAGCTGACCGCCGAAAGCGAACCCGGCCGCGGCGCGATCTTCCGCGTACGGTTGCCGGCCGCCCTCGGCGTTCCCTCGGTCAAGACCCGGAGTGTGCCATCGCTCAGGGCGATTCAGCGTCGGCGCGTACTGGCCATCGACGACGAGGCGCTGTTGCTGAAGGCCTTTCAGCGCATGCTGGCCTGCTATCACGACATCGAAACCAAGCTGGGCGCCAAAGAGGCGCTGCGCTGTTTCGGGCAAGACCGCGATTTCGACGTCGTGCTGTGCGACCTGCAGATGCCGGACATGTCGGGCGTCGAGCTGTATCAGGCAGTCAAACAGCAATGGCCGAGCCTTGCCGAGCGATTCATCTTCATCACCGGCGGCGCGTTCTCCACCGAGGCCCGCCGCTTTCTGGAAGACCCCGCGATCGCCTGCATCAACAAACCCTTTCAGTTGCGCGAGCTGCTGGAGCTGATCGAGGCTCGTATCGGTGCCCGCCAAGAAGCTTGAGCGGCAGCGACTCCTCGTGGTGGCCGCCCTCATCGAGCGGCGCGGGCGTGTGTTGCTCTCGCAGCGCCGGGCCGACCAGTCGTTTGGCGGAAGTTGGGAGTTTCCCGGCGGCAAGGTCGAGCCGGGCGAGGATCCTCGGCATGCGCTGGTGCGGGAGATTCGGGAAGAGCTCGACTGCTTGGTGCGCGTGCGCGAAGTAGTCGAGGTGGTCTTTCACGCCTACCCGGCATTCGACCTGGTGATGCCGGTGTATCGCGCGACTATCGCGCGCGGTCTGCCTCGGGCGGTCGAGGTTGCGGACATCGCGTGGGTTCCGCGAGCGCGGTTGCCCAAGACGAACATGCCGCCCGCCGATCTTCCGCTAGCAAAACGGTTGGCTAAAACTCCAGCCCGGCGCTGAATCCGGGATACATGCGCACCGTGTACGAGCCGCTGGTCCACACCTGGTCGGCGAAATCGACTGCGCGCGGCCGGCGGTCATCGTCATTCTTGGCCACTTGCACATTGAGGCTTGGGCCGGCGACCAGCAGCAAGTGCCGGGAGATGGCGTAGCCTGCCAGCAGTCGAACGCCGTGGATGGACCGGTTTTCGAAGCGCGCGCCCGACATGGTGAAGAAGTCCTTCGAAACGGCATCGATGTCGAGAGAAAATCGGCCTCCGCACGGAATGGCGTGAACGCCAAGGCCAAACCAATCGGCGTAGTCGCGGTGGCCGTTGCCGTCGTGGCTGTCTGAAAGTCCGATGCCGGCCGTGACGTAGACGCGTCTGGTGCCAAGCTTGAAGCCGAGATTCCCCACGCTGGTGCTGTCCCAGCCCATGGTCAGCCGGTTGTCTCCGTCGAGGACGATGGGCAGAAGCGAGATCGACGCGCCGTTGTTCTTGCGGGCGACGCTGACCAAGCCGACCTGGACGCCGTCGATTTCCTCGGCGACGTTGACCAGCCCGACCTGAACCCCCTTCTGCTTGCGCGCCAAGTTTACGAGGCCGATCTTCGATGCCGAGTGATTTCCGGTTCCCGACGTAATGTTGGCAAGGCCGACTTGAACGCTGCGCGATTCTTCGGTCGGATTGTCGACGTTCACCATCCCCACCTGTGCACCGGTCATGTCGCCCTTCTCGACATTCGCCAGACCCACTTGCCCGCCGCGCATGGGCCCGCTGGTGATGTTCACCAGGCTGACCTGCGCGCCGCCTACCGGCCCGCGGGCCACGCTTACCCATCCCACCTGTCCGCCTTCGAGGCCGCCCATGGCCAGGTTGTAGCCGGCGGCTTGGATACCGCGAACCGGCCCATAGCTCAGCGACAACATGCCGCCCACCTGGGCGCCGATCACGCCGTCGCGGGAGATGTTGCCCGCCAGCGAGACCTGCGCGCCGCGGACGTACTCGGAATGACCCAGAACCCCGAGCATGAAGCCGTGCTCGACCGGCTCGCCGGTCTCGCCCGACATGCGATAGCCGGGCGCCAACACGAGATCGAAGCCGACGTGCCGGTACTTGCGCGGCGCCTGTGCATCGCGCATCGACGCCGCCGCGGCCAGGTCTGGGACGGCGGGGCCTTCGTGGGGCTGACTATGCACGGGCGCGACCGGCTCGTCGCCGCGTCGGTCGGCTACCATGGCCGGCACCGCCGTCATGTTGGCGGCCAGCACGTCGACGCGCTGGTTGCTCTGCAAGTCGAAAGTGCCGTCGGAAATACTTCCATCGTGGTCGACCACCACGCGATAGGCGCCGGCGTCGAGCCCCAATTCCACCGGATAGGTCGGCTCCTTGCGCAGCTCGACCACCAACCGTCCCAGGCTGTCACGGACGTAGATCCTGCCGGCCAGGTCGCGCGCGAGCACGAGGCGCGAACTCGACGCGTGCAGGTCGGTCATCACCAAGTCGCCCGTGCCGGCGAGTTGGATGTCGTAGGCCGGATGCTGGGCGCCGGCGCGCGAGGTTTCGGTGCGCTGGAGGGTTTCGTTGTAGGCGAACTGGTACGCTTCGTTCAGGGTCACACGCCGGTCGTGGTTCGCGTCGGCGGCGCCGCGCATGCCAGACAGGAGGTAGTGGGTGAAGAAGGCGGCGCCCACCCGGTCGGATTCCTGCGCGGCCTCGTCGGCCGAGCTGGCGGTGAGGAAAGCGTGACCGCGTGCCTGGGTCGACACGTCGCTGAGGAAGGGCGCCCGGTGCACGCCACCCTTGAGCCGGATGAGCGCGCCCGACGCACACGAATCCAGGATCGCGATGCGTACGTCGGCGCCCATGCCGTCGATCCACTGGCGCAGCTCGCGGTAGCCGACGCGGTCGCCGCCAAGGAGCAGTCCGTCCTCGTCGGAATGGCCCGAGTAGTAGACGAAGACCTCGCGGCGAACCAGGGCCCGCTTCTCCGCGGCGAGGCGCGCTTTCAGGTCGGCGAACGCCTGCGCGAGCCGACTGCGGGTCGCTTCGCGCACCAGGATGAGATCGCTATCGCGAACGCCGCCCAGGCTTGCCAGCACTCGGCCGACCGACTCGGCGTCGGAATTGGCAAAGCGTAGTCGGATGCGACTCGGGCCGCCATCGTTGGACGAGGCGATGAGCGCGAAGCGTCGGATCGCCGGGGCGTCGGAAGCGGACTCTGCCGCATGCGCGGTGGCGGCCAGGGCAAGGGCGGCGGCGCACAGCAAGGACATTCGGCTCATGGAGACTTCCTCAAAGGGAATTCGTACCACGTCAAGGGTAACGGCGGCTTGCTGCCTTCGCGAAGACTGCGGGCAACCTCGTCGGTTGGGAAGGGCGCATCCGAGGTGACGAAAAGGAAGCGCTCGAACTTGGGCGAATCGTCAAGCTCGTAAGAGTGGGCGAGGGCGTGCTCCCCGTTGCGGACCAGCGCTGCAGCCTGGCCGGGCGCCTCCGGCAAATGGAAGGTGACGGTGCCGCGGCCGTCAACGGAGGCGATGACGCCGAAGCGCTTGCCGGCAGCAAGGTAGCGGATTTGCAGGGTGTCGCCCTTGCTCGCCTCGGCGTTGGCAGGAAGCAACTCGGGCCCCGATTTGGTCTTGCGATAGATGCGCAGGATGGGCACGCGCTCGTTGCCCTTGATTCGCACCTCGTCGGCGCCGGCCGAATCGTCGCGTGAGTCGCGATGCAAGCTCACCACGACGACGATGCTCGCGGCGCACGCGGCGGCGAGGGGTAAGGCCCACGCGAGGCGAATCCGGCGCGGCAGTCGCGTGCCGGCCGCGCTGGCGGCACGGCGTTCAATCTCGCGTACGACCTGCACGGGTGGCAGCGCGGCCAGAATCGCGGCATTCGAGTCGGCGATCGCCGCCAGGCGACCTTCCTCACCGGATTCATGCAACCGCGCACGCAGGGCTTCGGCGCGGGTTGGCGACAGCTCGCCCGCGGCCAGCTTTTCCAAGAGCCAATCGGGTACCTTCACGTCGCTTGCCATCACGCCACTCCTGTCACGACGGGAAGCCGTTCCTTGAGGGAACGCAATCGCTTGCGAACCCCCGACACCGACATCCCGACCTCCTCCGCCACTTCCTCCAGGGTCAGGCGATCCACGTAGTGCAGGACCGCGATCAGCTTGGTCGACTCGGGCTGCCCGGAGAACAGTCGCGCGAGAACTCGCCCCGCCAGGCTCTGTTCCTCAGCGCTGCCGGCGCTGTCGAGCGAGCCGATCTGAAACAGCATTTCGTCATCGGCGTCTTTGGGTTTGCGCCGCTCGCTGCGCAAACGATTCAGACACACGTGTGTCGCCGTGGTGAGCAGCAAGCCCGCGGGCGAGCTGGCCTCAAGAGAATCCTTGCGTCGCAGAATCTCAACGAATACGTCGTGCATGGCATCCACCGCCTTTGCTTCATCCCGCAAAAGACGGCGACATCGGCGCAGGACCATCGGTCCATGGCTCCTGTAGAAAGCTTCGACGTCCACCGCCATGCGGGCTCTCTCCTACCAGAACACCGCCCGGGGAAAGAAGTGTTACCGGTGGCCGGCGTTTAGGACGGCGCGGTGTTCAGCATTTCGGACAGGATGTTGTTGAGGAGGATCTGGCCGCTTGTGCGCATCGCAGCGGCGGAGTGTTCGCACGCGGCAATGATAGCGACTGGGCCGCCCGGACCGAGTGCGCTGATAGCGAAATCGGCGTCCTCGTCGGCCCAGGTGTGGACGAGCGCAGCATCGGCTTCCACGTGAAACTGCAAGCCGAAGGCGCGGCGGCCGATGCGGAAGGCCTGGTTTCGGCACAGCTCGCTCTCCGCCAGCCGCACGGCGCCTTCGGGCAGGTCGAAGGTATCCCCATGCCAGTGCAGCACGAGCAGCCGATCCCGGAGGCCGGCAAGCGCCGGCTCGCGCTCACGTCCGAGGAGTCGCACCTCGCCGAATCCGACCTCGCGCGCGGGACGAGAAACGCCGCTGGCGTCGGGCCGCTGGTTGGGATACACACGGCTGCCGGCCGCAGCGGCGAGAAGCTGAGCGCCCAAACAGACGCCCAGGACAGGCTGGTTCGCCGCGATCACCTTGCGCAAAAGCTCGATTTCCGGAGCCAGGAACGGAAAGCGCGGATCGCCCACGTCGCCCACGCCCATGGAACCGCCCATTACGACTAGCACGTCGCTCGCATCGAGTGAGGTCGGAACTGGCGCGCCGAGGTCAAGCTGGAGAACCTCAACGGCAAGTCCGCGCTCCTTGCAGACGTCGGCGATGGTGCCGGGACCTTCGCGGTGGAGATGTTGCAGGACGATGGCGCGCTTCATGCTGCTACTCGATGACACCGACGTAGGGAAGGTTACGGTAGAGCTGGTCGCAGTCGAGCCCATAGCCCACCACGAACCGGTCCGGGACCTCGAACCCAACGAAATCCAACCGCACGTCGACCTGGCGCCGCGACGGCTTGTTGAGAAACGCGCAGGTGTGAAGGCTGGCCGGATTGCGGGTCGCGAACAGTTGCAGGAGATGGCGCAGGGTGAGGCCCGTATCGACGATGTCCTCGACCAGGAGGACGTGTTGGCCCGTGATGGGTAGGGACAGGTCGTGCGTGATCTCGACGACGCCTGAGGTTTCCGTGGCCGAGCCGTAGCTACGAACGGCGAGGAAATCGCAGCGTGTGTCGCGGGGCAGTGCGCGCACCAGATCCGCCATGAAGACGAAGGCGCCTCGCAGGATGCCAACGACGTGGACCATCCCGGTCGGCAACGCATTCCCGATTTCCTTTCCCAGGTCCCTCACGCGCGCCGAAATATCCGCCGCGCCGATCATCGGGCGGGGCGGCGAGTGGCTGGCTTCCGGATTATGATTCAACACAAAACCTTCCAATCCGGAGCATATCCTGGAACCCGCTGCCGAGCAGCGTTGTCCTTAGGACAGGGGGCAACATGACAAAAGCGAAGCTCAATCACACCAACATCACGCTCTTGGCGCTGGTCCTGGCCGCCGTAGGATGCGCCACCGCCGGCAAGCAGGCGGCGCCATCTCAGCCCGCCAGCGAGGCGGTTCGCCTGGACATGGAACCCATAAAGATCGAAGCCATCAAGGATGGCGAAGGCGTGCGCATCGATGCCTTCGACGCGGCGGAGCTGTTCGAGTACGCGGGCAAGGCGCTTTCCGAGAGGCGCTTCGACGAGGCTATTGGGGGCTACCAGAAGCTGCTCAAGAACTTCCCTGATTCGACCTACGTGCGCCCGACCTTCTACAACCTGGGGCTGGCACAAATTGGAAAGAAAGACTGGCCGTCCGCCATCGAGTCCTTCAAGACGCTCATCGACAGGTTCCCCACCCACGAGGACGCCAAAGATTCCATGTTCCAGCTGGGCGCGTGTTATGCGGAGCAATCCAACTGGCCGGCCTCGGCGGAAGTGTTCGCGCGCTTGCTCGACCGGAAGGACCTGAAAGCGGAGGATCGCATTGAGGCCGTCGCCAGACGGGGATTCGCCCAATTCAACCTGGGCGACCTGGATACCGCCGAGAAGACCTTCCGGTCTGCCCTGACATTCAAACAGCAGATCGACAACGAGGAACGCCTTTCGACCGATTTCTACCTGGCGTTCTCGCAGTACCACCTGGGGCAAATCTATCAGCATCGTTTCAGCAGGGCGCCCCTTCGGCTGCCCGAGTCGCAGATGGACAAGGACCTCGACGAGAAGGCGCGCCTGTTGCTCACGGCCCAACGTGCCTACATCGATACCATCAAATACGGGAATCCGGGCTGGGCGTCCGCCGCCGGCTTCCAGGTCGGCTCGCTCTACGAAGAGCTCTACGATGCATTCATGAATGTTCCGGTGCCGCCCGAGCTGGACAAGGAAGCGCGCGAAGTCTATCTGGATGAGCTGCACAAAAAGATTCGCATTCTTCTTGAGAAGTCCCTGCGCTGGCAGCGCGAGAACCTGCTGATGATCGAACGGCTGGGCGTCGCCACGGAATGGGCCGACAAGAGCAAGCTCGCCTATGCGAAGGTCCTGAGGCTGCTCGATCCGGGCGTTTCCGGTGGCGGGGATGATGTCATCAAGGACCAACCGGCGCCCGCGTCGGGGCCGGGCGCGCCACCGCCGGTTCCCCAGGCCCCGGCGCGTGGCGGCGAATCGCCCAAGGAGAATCAGCCCCCCGACGCTGACACGATGAGTCGACACGTCCTGTGACCCGCGCGCAGTCTGTTCGGGCCAGCAATGACTCGCAGAATCAGAATCTTCGGCCCGGATTCTGCTTGACAGGCTGCCGATCCCGACATATACGTTCGCGCCTCTGTCTGCGGAGGAGATAGCTCTACCCGCAGATAGGGGACAACTAAATAGGCGAAATCACAGGACATCTGATGAAAACCCGGCGCTGGCGTAGCTCAATGGTAGAGCAGCTGATTTGTAATCAGCAGGCTGCGGGTTCGATTCCCATCGCCAGCTCCGCAGATACCAAGGGATCTATTGAAATTCTACCGAAGCGTTCGGTTCGTATAGACGGCCGGGTGCATCGTCGGATCGGGCCTTATTCCGGATGGGTTCCCGAGCGGTCAAAGGGAACAGACTGTAAATCTGTCGCCACTGGCTTCGAAGGTTCGAATCCTTCCCCATCCACCACCTACCAAGAGTTCGTCGACAACAAAATAGCAATGCGTCGCGGGAGTAGCTCAGTTGGCAGAGCTCTAGCCTTCCAAGCTAGACGTCGCGGGTTCGAACCCCGTCTCCCGCTCAGCGGGCACTCTGCGGCTCATCAATTTCTGCAGTTTGTCTGAAGAAAGATGTAGAAACCAAATCCCCCAAAATCCAGACACAACGTATCCAATCGCCCACGTAGCTCAGTCGGCCAGAGCGCGTCCTTGGTAAGGACGAGGTCACCCGTTCAATTCGGGTCGTGGGCTCTGCGGGTAACAAGGTTAGCCAAACAAGAAAGAAAGCCGCTCATCCGGAGATCAGAAGATGGCCAAAGAAAAGTTCATTCGAAACAAGCCGCACCTGAACGTAGGGACGATAGGGCACGTGGACCATGGCAAGACCACGCTGACGGCAGCGATCACGAAGGCGCTGGCGAAGAAGAACTTCGCG